>ERZ894240.920-NODE-920-length-22477-cov-8.196459_pt1 | contig 22477 bp, 21 predicted proteins | sample MGYA00380298_ERZ894240 | MGnify/ENA primary metagenome ERZ894240 (study PRJEB32331, sample SAMN06328419) | human gut metagenome | biome: human gut microbiome; feature: stool | host: Homo sapiens | collected 2014-06-27 ...
ACCGTTTCTGTGAACTCAATCTCGAGGTATACCGTCAGTCCGAAGATCTCTACATTCGTCGTAGTTCCGGTGTTGAAGAAGAAGCCCGGCTTTGCTATGCCCTTCTGAGTGGTTTTCATGCCACCATTTACGACAATGGCAATAAAAATAAAAAGATCCAGGCGCTTCTTGACCGTAGTTGGAAGGTACTTGATAAACTCCCTGCTTCACTATTGAAGTGTCAGCTTTTAGTAGCTTGTTACGCAGAAACTTTTGATGATGAATTGGCGAAAGAAGCTCATGCAATAATCAATGGTTGGGAAGGTCGTGATTTGACTTTGGCAGAACGGGAGGTTTTTGACTATTTGGAGAGTCTGGAGGCTAATCCGTATCCGAATTGGGAAGAAATAGAATAAAATTTTGCTGTTGTATCAGAGAGTCCTTATTCACATTAGGAATTTGTAGATTAATTTTTTGTGAATTGACGGAACAAATCAAAGCTATTGAAATATGAATGGCAGGAAAATAAAGGAATATATAATCAGATAACGTATGTTAAATAATAACTAACAATGGATAATATTAGGATTGTTGTGATCGGTCTTGGGTATGTGGGTTTGCCATTAGCCCGATTATTTTCTACAAAATATGAGACACTGGGTTTTGATTTGAACCGAAAACGTGTTTCTGAGTTGATGGATAGGGTTGATTCTACGTTGGAAGTTACTGATGAATTACTGAAAGAAGCCATTGAACTGAATGGATTCCGCTGTACTTCCGATCCGGATGAAGTGGTGGCATTCAGGGAAAATGCGACAGGTTCCTTTTTTTATGTTGTAACTGTACCTACCCCTATCGACCGGAAGAATCGTCCGGATCTGACCCCTTTGTTGAAGGCGAGTGAAACGGTAGGGAAATTTATCAGAAAAGGGGATATCGTGGTGTATGAATCTACCGTTTATCCCGGTGTAACAGAAGAAGAATGTATCCCTGTCATCGAGCGTACATCCTGTCTGAAGTTCAATAAAGATTTCTTTGCTGGATATTCCCCCGAACGGATAAATCCGGGAGATAAACAACATACGGTTGAGAAAATTAAGAAAGTGACTTCCGGATCTACTTTGGAGACGGCGCAGAAAATAGATAAACTATATAATTCGGTATTATTAAATGGCACTCATATGGCACCGACTATACGGGTGGCAGAAGCGTCTAAAATAGTCGAGAATTGTCAACGCGATGTCCAGATTGCTTTTTTTAACGAACTTTCCCGGATATTCAACGTGATGGGGATTAATACAAATGATGTAATCGAAGCTGCTACTTCAAAGTGGAATTTCATAAAAATGAAACCCGGACTGGTAGGAGGGCATTGTATCAGTGTGGATCCTTATTATTTGATCGAGAAGTCGCAGGTACACGGATATTCTCCCAACATATTGATTGAAGCGAGACGTGTGAATGACAGTATGGGTGAGTTTGTTGGTAACCAAGTTGTTCGGTTGATGAATAAAAAGGGAATCTTGGTGAAAGATGCGAATATTTTAATCCTGGGAGTTACTTTTAAAGAGAATTGTCCCGATATCCGTAATACAAAAGTACTTGATATTTATAGAGTACTCAGTGAATATTCCTCTCATATTACGATTTTTGATCCTTGGGCAGTGGTAAAAGATGTAAAAAGTGAATATGGACTGGATATCGTAAATTCACTTCCCCGTTCAAGATATGACGCAGTGGTGCTTACTGTGTGCCATAAAGAGTTTCTGGCATTGGATATTCCTTCCTTATGTGCCGAGAAATCTGTTGTTTATGATGTGAAAGGCTGCTTGCCGGAAAAGATAGCGGATGCTACTCTCTGACAAACCGGATATGTGAATTTAAAACGATAAAATAGGTGACGGAAATAAAGCAAAAATTAATATCGGGAGTCGTTTGGGAGTCTATCGGACAATTTTCTTCGTTGGGCATACAGTTTATTGTCACCATCTTCATTGCCAGGATATTGACTCCGGCAGACTACGGTGTCATAGGTTTACTGACTGTTTTTGTAGCCATAGCCAATATATTGTTAGATTCCGGTTTTTCACAAGCTTTGATTCAAAAAAAAGATGTGGGTGAGCTTGAATTCTCAACTGTCTTTTTTCTGAACCTGATGGTGGGTATCTTGTTGTATGCGATATTATATGTTTGCAGTCCTTATATAGCACGGTTTTATAATATTCCAGATCTTACAGACTATGCACGAATACTTTTTCTTATTGTCCCTGTAAGCTCGTTCGGACTAATTCAAAATGTAATTATTCAGAAATGCCTTCAGTTTAAAAAGTCAGCTATTGTAAGTATCAGTGCATCGTTGTTGTCCGGATTGATTGGCATTTGGATGGCATATGCTGGATATGGAATAATGGCACTTGTAATACAACAACTCTCGTTGTCGTTTATAAGGACCGTGTTGTATACGGCATTTAGGAGATGGAAACCTACGCTGAAGCTCTCTTTGGCGGTAATAAGGGAGATGTTTGTCTTTAGTATGAACCTCATGTTGCATTCGTTGATCAATACGGTAATGAAGAATGTATATGTGCTTGTCATTGGAAAATATTACAATTCGGATGAAGTAGGTTATTACAATCAAGCCAACCGTTTTGAAACTTTTTCAGCATCGACATTGACAAGTGTTATTATGAAGGTCTCGTTTCCTACGTTGGTATATCTTAAAGACGACCTTTCCCGTACCAAAGAAGCATATAAACGAATTATTGCAATTACCTGTTTTGTCATTTTTCCTTTGATGTTTCTGTTGATCTGTATTGCCAAACCGCTGTTTTTGCTTTTACTCACAGAGAAATGGCTGCCTGCAGTCCCTTATTTCCAACTACTTTGCTTGTATGGGCTTACACTTCCCATCATGCAGATCAGTTATAATGTATACCGGCTTTACAAGAGGGGTAAATTACTTGTTATTTTGGATTCTATTCGTCATATTCTGTTTTTGCTCTCAATTATCATGACTGTTAAGTGTGGAATATCTGTATTATTGATTGGGTAGTTTCTGGTAATGTTTGTGATGTCTTTTGTAAATATGTATTATTCGGGAAGATTAATAGCCTATTCCGTGTTGGAACAGATTGAAACGATTTCGCCTTATTTTATTTTGGCAGGTTTGATCGGTGTCGGAATCTGGATGATTCCAGTTTCGGGAAGTAATTTGGTGGATATTTGTTTGGACACTATCTTGTTTATTTTTGGTTTTCTGTCATTGTCGAGTGTCTTTGGGTTGAGAGCATTTAAGGAAATTACTATTATTATTAGAGCCTTGATTGATAATAATTTGAAAAGAATAAATAAGTGTTAGGATAATGATATTTTTAAATTATATAAAAGATAGATCAAAATGGTACAAGAGGAAAAAATCGGTTTAGAAGATTTGAGAGTTGGGGATATTATGGTATTTCCTGCACCGGAGGGATCAAAGTTGTCTCAAGTGATTGCTTTGTTGACGGATAGTTCTGTCAGTCATGCGGCATTAATGTATAAAACCGGTAGCGAATTTTTACTTGCAGAATCGACTATTGGAGGTATACGTTCCACCCCGTTACCACATGAAGAACCCTATGTACGTCGTTATCATTTAAGTACTGAGGAGTTAAATAAGTTATTGAATTCTATTGAACATTATATTCAGGACGAAACCGATTATGCTTATATCGATTTAGTTTTACTTGGTATATTGTTAGTTTATAAGAAATTTAGTAAAAAAACATTGACAAATAAAATCTTCTATACTTTTTTGGAACATGTAGCTCGTTTACTCGCTGAAACTATAAATAATTTGCTCTCAAAAGGTAAAATTCCAATGGTATGTTCACAGTATGTAGCTCAGTGTTTCTTGGATGCCGAATGTCCTCTGAAATTCAATAAAATGGTAGTTGATTGGGGCTATTCGACAGAATCGTTTAAATTAACGAGTGGAAATGATCAGTTATCATTGATCACATTGTTAGGAACCACTTCCTATCTGAGCAATACGCAAACTAAAAACAAACCCAATATATTGAATATGAATGAAGAAAGTAAAATATTTAATGACTTCATTCATCTTATAAAGAGTGAAAAAAATGTCGGGAATGAAAAAAATACAAGAAAGAATAATCATGTAGAAGTAAACAAACTGTCTCCGATATATTGTTCTGAAACACTGGATTTATCAGATCTTGTAATTCCTACACAGGATATTGCGAATTCATTAAATATAATTTTGACTGACAAATCAGTGGTTAATAAGATACAGCAAATGGATGGATCGTATGAGAGGGAAGTCTTTTTTGTGACTCCTGCCGATCTATATCTAAATTGTTCGAATGCTGAGTATGTTGGGCAGTTATCTTTTTAAATGAAAATGAATCCATTCAGAGTTGAATGTAAGTTAGGTGTCCCAATCGATATAAAATCTTTTTTAGAGACAAGGTATCAATCGATGTATGTCACTTGGTCTTACTTTAAAGAGCTAAAGCAAATAGAAAAATTACAAACATTATTGCTTTATGAGAATGATATTTTGTGCGAAGCGTTCATTTATGAAATATATTTCTCGGAGTGCATGTTGTTGAATAGGGTTACTGATTTTGAGAAAAATCGTCTTGATTTCTTTACACGATGGATTTTTGATCATCACAGTCGAGTACGAAAGGTTACTTTCCGGGGATTAATGTCACCTTATCATACTCGGCATGCTCTATGTTATTCGGCCTCTTCGGACTTGTATCTGAAACTACCGGCTACGCCCGAAGAGTATGACACCCTTTTGGGGAAGAAATCCAGAACTCGTTTTAGAGGATATTATAGCAGACTTAAAAAAGACTTTCAGGAAATTGAATTCAGGGAAAACGTAAAGATAGATGAACTGGACAAAGATATCTTTGAAAAAATTGTTCTTTTGAAGGAAAGAAGATTCAAAGAGAAGAGGTAAGCCAATAGCTTTGATATATCAGCTTCCCAACGGCATCAGCGTTTTGCACAGGAATATGGACAAATTACGGCTATTAGTATTACGGATAAATTAGTAGGAGGACTTTTATGTTACAAAGTCAATAATAAATATTTTGCCGTATTGGTGGCTTTCGATGTCGATTATGCAAAATACAGTATAGGGTGTACCGTTATTTATCTTGCTATAAAGAAAGCTATTGATGAAAAAGCGGCTGAATTCCATTTTTTGTGGGGAGGTTCGGACTATGTGACTCATTATGGTGGCGATACTCACTTGTTGTATACCACTCATAATTTCCGAAGCAATAATCTGTTTTATTATATTTGTTCCTACCGTATAAAAATAAAAACACTAGCACAACGGTTGAAACATATTTCGTGGGTAAGGCCTTTGGCTCCGTATTATCTCGCTTGATATATATTTTCCAAAATAGATTCTGAAATTACTAATGATGAAAAGATTGTTAAAAAAGATTCTTCATACGGAGAATCTTACTCTTTATATTCATAAAAGAAGGAAGTGGATATTCCGAAAAATATATAGAAAAAAGTTCACTACCCATGACTTGATGGATGTATTGAAGTCAATGGGAATGAAAGAAGGTTCGGTAGTATTTATCCATAGTTCGATGACTGAGTTTTATAATTTTCAGGGTACAGCAGAAGAACTGATAAATTCGATTATAGATGTTATTGGCTCTTCTGGGACGCTTCTGATGCCGGCTTATCCTAAATGTAAATTTGCTCCGGAACGTGATTTGGATAATCCGGAATGGATTGATTTTGATGTGAATACCACCCCATCGGGTGCAGGTTATCTGACCGAAGTGTTCAGAAACTATCCGGGTGTCAAACGTAGTATAAATATTCAGCATTCGGTGTGCGCTTATGGTTATCTTGCCGATTATTTTGTTTCCGAACACCACTTGTCAGTAACGGCATGGGATAAACATTCTCCTTATTATAAACTTTTCTTGAAAGATGCTTTGATTTTTACGTTTGGTTTGCCACACCTTTTACCTACGGTTCATCATTGCACAGAAAGCCTTTTAAGAACACGGTATACCTATTTCCAACATTTTTTCAATTCGGAAATAGAATATAGATATAGGGATGCGGAAGGCAACGTAGCTATGCAAAGAATGTTATTCCCCGCATTACCACGCAAGCGAAAGAAAAAGAAGGTTATTGAACGTAGTTTCAATAAGTCTCAGTTCAAGAAAGTGGCAATATCCAATCTGCACATCGAGATGTTCAGGGCAAATCATCTGTTGCAGACTCTTTTAAATCAAGCTGAAGAGGGGAAAGTTATTTATAAAATACCTTCTCCAAAATCCTTTATGATGTGTGGTAAATTGCTGAAAGTAGACAGGTCAAAATGAGAAATCTTTTCTCGAAAAAAATAGGAAGAACCGATTTTGTAAACTTCATTACAGCGGCACTTTATATCTTTATTTATAGGTATATTCATACTGAATTTTTAGTTCCGGTATGGGGATATTTTGGCTATTATAATCATACATGCACTTTATATGAAATTCCTCTAACGGATTTGATTGTGTTATTTCCAATCTTTTTCTATTCGGTGAAGAAAGTGGCATCCAATTTTATATCGATTATGATATATGCTTTGGTTTATCTTCCGACAGTAATAACTATTCAATATTATTTTATTGATTACATGGTGGTTATTGGTTACCAGCTTGCATTTATGTTCGCTATGATTCTTTTTTTTAAAGCCGATAAATATATAAATAAAAAAAAGTTCAGGAGAACAAATGTCATTCCTATAAAATGGTGGCTGATAACTGGAATTGTATTGGCTCTGTTCGTATTAGTTTATTATGGACCTAGTTCTCTGAGATTAGTTTCTTTTGCCGATGTCTATGATTTAAGGGAGGAGAATCATGAAGTAAAGGGTAACTTTCCTTTAATCGGATATTTCATTTTATGGATTTCAAGAGTTTTTCTTTTACTATATATGGCTATCGGATTAGTATATAAAAAAAAGATGTTCATACTGATTGCTATTTCCATGGCTTTATTGATTTATATGGCTACAGGCGCAAAGACTACTATTTCGGCTCCGATCTTTGCTATAGGCATTTTCTTTTGTCTGAAACATATTGGTTTTCGTTATTTGTTCGCTTTTATAGTGATGGCTTTTCTGGGAGTGATGGTCTGGTATGATATAGCTAAGGCTATGGGATGTGAAGAGTCTACTATTATCTTCCCGCTATCTGCACTGTTATTAATGCGCACACTCGGTATTTCGGGGCTGTTAGGAGCTTCTTATATCGACTTTTTCAGGACGGCACAACATACTTATTATTCCCATATTGGAATTGTCAATTATATAACTGGAGCATATCCTTTTGGAAAAGATGCTTTAGGAAAAGCTGTATGGTCGGGTTATAAAGGTTTTAGTATTGAAGAATCAATGAATGCTAATGCTAATTTTTTGGTTACTGATGGTGTGGCAGCTGCGGGAATTTATGGTGTATTTATTATTGCAATCATTTTCTACTACTTACTAAAGTATTTGAATAAAGTGTCGGCAAGACATGATATGGATTTTGTTTTCATTGTCTTACTTGGAGTAATAAGTGCATTGCTAAATGTTTCTCTTTTTACAACATTGATTTCCTGTGGCTTATTTTTAATTCTGATTTTTTTTAGGTATTCAACGATAAAATATGAATAATATGATAAAAGAGAAAAAGTGGAATGTTTGTATCATAGGGGCTGGTACGGCAGGGATAGGTGCTGCCTATGCACTGGCAAATTACAATTTGTCCGATGGTGAAAAGATGAATGTTATTTTGGTGGAACCTTATCCGATATTGGGTGGAACAGCAGTAAATGCTTGGGTACAAACTTGGATTGAAGGTATCAATCCTCCCTATCTGGAAAAGATCTTGATGGAATATGGTTATAAACCGGAAGAAATACGCAAAAGTATATTACCTGCCTGTTTTGGAGGAGGAGGAAATTTACTGTTGAACCATGAAAAATTGGCAGAACAATATAGAAAAGACATGGATGCTGCACTGAATGTCACAGTACTGACAGGACATTGGTTTGGAGGTATAAAAAGTGTTACTGGTGAGGGTGAAAAACAGAAGATTCATGTAATCACCGTAAAAGACAAAAATGGAAACTGTATGGATATTGAAGCAGATTTCTTTATCGATTCATCGGGAGATGGCGTACTCTGCCGGGCTGCTGGAGTGGATTATTATATTGGTGAAGATCCGTATTCTCGTTTTAATGAAGATTTGATGCCTAAGAATGATCAATATGATGAGACCTCTTTAAATGAACCTTCTTTGTTTTACAGGGTGTTGCCCCCTGAAAAATCGCAAAGCGACAACGAATTTCTACGTAATATAGAAACGGTTTATGAAAAAGACGGAAAATTGCTGAAACCGGATTATATTGATTCGGACGGTTATGCTAATCAGCGATTCTGCAATCCCATGACGGGATTGGGGCTGACCGGCTATGAATGTTTAGGAAAACCGGAATGGGCGTATAAAACCGCGGTAAATAGATTTTTAGAACATTGGAAGTTTGTAAAGACAACTTTACAACAGCGTTATGCTGACGGAATGAATGGATCGTATCGCGGATATCTCGTTAATCAACGATTGTGGAATTATACGGGGGAATTTGCTCCTATGCTTGGAATCAGGGAGTCTTATCGGATAAAATGTGAATATATGTTACGACAAGATGATTTGACGGAGTTGATAGACCCTGATAATTTGAAAGATTATATTGCATGTGGCAGCCATACTGTCGATTTTCATATTACCCATAATATTGACAGAAGAAAAATTTCGCTATTTAATAAAAGTATAAAGCCTTCGGGAATTCCTTACCGGTGTATGATACCTGTTGGTGTAAAGAATGTATTGGTCGCTTGTAGAGCTTATGGAGCCAGTCATATCGCTCTTGCTGCACGCCGTTTGAGCAAAGATATGGCGCAATTGGGATGGGCTGCCGGATTTGCTATGAGAGAGTGTGTGGAGGGTGATTTGGATGATGTACGGTTAGTAGATGTAGCGCAAATTCAGGAGAAGAGTGGTTTTAAGGAGAATGTACAACGCTTGATGGATATGTATAAGTGATTTTGAAATGAAAATTGTATACGTAGCGCGTAAGTTTTTGGAAGGATTTGCCTATCAGGATAATGAGTTGGCGGACATGCATACCAGGTTGGGGCATCAGGTTACAGTTATAACAAGCCAAAGTGACGATTCTTCGCTTTATTTTGATATGTCTTTGATAAAAAAAAGTAAAGCCGCAGCCAGGAAAAAAGAATCGGCAGGTTTTCAGATTATTCGTTTGCCACTTAAACATAAAGTGAATTTTCGTTTTTGGGAGTTTAAAAATTTGATAAGTACACTTGAAAAGATTGAGCCGGAGTTGATTTTTTTTCATGGTTCTCCGATGTTTTGCTTGTTAGATCTGGCAAAGTATAAAAAGAAGCACCCCGGTATTACATTGGTGATGGATTGCCATAACGATTATAATAATGCCGGACACGGTATTGTCTCAAGGGTGTTAATGCATAAAATAATCTATCGGTCTATTATTTATAAAACGAGAAATGAAGTAGACCTGTATTATTATTTGGCTCCGAATATCCGGACTTTCATGAAGGATATGTATTGCATTCCTGACAGAAAGCTTAAGTTTTTACCTCGGGGAGGAATATTAGAGAATATGGATTTTGTTAATGAGAAAAAGATACGGCGGGAAATAAGGGAACAACTTCATATAGGAGCCGATGATGTAGTTGTAATCAGTGGCGGAAAGCTGGATGCAAAGAAAATGAGTCATCATTTATGTGAAGCTATTAATGATTTAAATAAGCCGAATGTGCATCTGATCCTTTTCGGTACGGTTGATAAGAATTACGAAGAACAATTACAAAAGGCTGTAAATGGAAATTCTAAGATTCATCTTATAGGCTGGATTGCTTCGGAGAATGTATATAACTACTTTTTTGCTTCGGATATAGCTTGTTTTCCCGGAGGGCATTCGGTCATGTGGGAACAGGCGATTTGTTGTGGATTGCCTTTGATCGTTAAAGACTGGTACAAGGGGATGGATTATTTGAACGTAAAGAATAATGTTCTGTTTCTTGAAGATAGTGATGTGCGGTATATCAAACCGGCACTCAGTAGATTGATCGAGCATCCTGAATTGAGACTGGAAATGAGCCAGAATGCGCGGAATGAAGGACAATTTTTTTTCTCTTATCGCCGTATTGCGGAGAGCATTCTTGCAGATACTTGCATAAAAAGTTAATAATCAATGAAAAATGCTGTTGTATTTGCACTTAACTATCTGAGGATGACTACGTTTAAAAAACGTATAAAACCACGGGTGTTACAGATGCCTGTCACGAGTCGTTGTAACTCACGTTGTATAACCTGCAATATCTGGAAAGATCAGAGTAATCCAGTTGAATTGAACCCCAGTGATTTAAAGAAAGCGCTGGAAGATTCTTTTTTTAATCAGCTTCGGTTAGTGGGATTGAATGGGGGAGAACCTTCGACTTATAAGAAAACGGAAGAATTGATGGATGCGCTATTGGTATTGAAGAAGTTAAACCGTGTCCATGTGATATCCAATGGAATTATTGCTTCCCGTCTCTTACCGATGATGGAGATTATAAAATCTAAATGTAAGCCCCGTGGGATTTTAGTTTATCTCACAATTTCGATAGATGGAGTGGGCGAAATACATAATAAGGTAAGAGGAATTCCGAAAGTTTTTGATAAAACAGTGGAAACGATAAAATTAATAAAAGCTGAGCAGTCAAAATATTGTGATGTACTTGATATCGGGACTACTCTTTCTAAGGAAAATATAGCATATGTCAGTGAGATTGAATATTTTAATACTTCGTTAGGAATTCCCGCTTATTATCATCCGGCAGTTCCCAATAAGCGTTTGCATAATTTTGATGGAAGGCAGGAGTTCGATATTATGCATTCCAAGTGGGCACGTCTTTTGGCAACTGAATATTTCTACGGAAAGTTTAAAGAAGGTCAAGGAGTGAAAACAAGGTTACGCGCATTCCTTACTTACTATTATCTGAAACATGATGGAAAAAGACGTTTAGCCGGATGTAACTATCTGAGGGGGGATGTTACCATAACGGAGAACCTCGATCTTTGCTTATGTGCGACAGCGAGTGATAAGGTGGGAAATTTGAGAGAAAAGACGGCAACGGAACTATGGAAAAGCGGATTACTGTGGCAACAGGAAAAGAAACTTGAAAAGTATTGTGACACTTGTGTCCACTATATCGTGTTACCCAGTGTAAAAGGGTTTATCTTGTTTATTACAGAACTGTTGAAACCTTCGGTTTGGATTAAATATAAAATCAAAGCATTATGGTTAAGATAGCAATTATAGGTTGGTATGGTACTGAAACTATCGGGGACAGGGCTATCCTGGCAGGGATTTTATCAATTCTGAATAAAGCTTATGGAGCCTATGATGTGAAATTAGGGAGTATTTACCCTTTTTTTACGGAGAGGACACTTTTGGAAGATTCAGGGTTCTATAGAAAATGTGCAAACAATGGTATAGGGGAGTTGTATCTATTTGATTCTCAAAATTCCGAAGTGCTGGACGCTGTAATAAAATGGTGTGATATTTTGGTAATGGGTGGCGGTCCGTTAATGGGGATGTGGAGCTTGTATATGATAGAATATGCTTTTGCAAAAGCTAAAAGACTTCGAAAACATACATTGGTTTTAGGTTGTGGAGTAGGGCCGATGATTGCCAAACGATACGAACGGAGCTTGGTTCATATTATTGGAAAAGCAGATATTACTATCTTCCGGGATGAGATCTCGGTCAGGGAATATAGACGTATAGCTGGTAAACATTCCAAAGAGGTAATCTCATCAATAGATCCGGCTGTTTTTGCAGCACAACAGTATAGATCATTACATGCTATTCCTGAAGGAAAGGAAATGAATATAGTTGCCTGTGTACGTGATTTTCCTATGGAGTATAGGATTAATGATGAGATTAATGGTAAAGAAATCAATGAAAAAGTATTTCAGATATTGATGGATAGAAAAGTGAAAAGTGGGAAGAGCCTTCTTTTTCTTCCTATGCATTATTTTGCTATTGGCGGGGATGATCGGAGATGGATGAATAAACTGAAATATAGAATTGATGATGGGGATGTGGCAGTTCAGAATACCCCTTTGAGTTTGGAGGCGACATTGCAGATTCTGGCTGAAAGTAGCGAGTGTGTGGGTATGAGGTTCCATTCCATTGTGTTGCAGACGATTTTGAATGGAAATAATATCGTTTTAAATTATACACATCCCGATAAGGGTAAGATAGTGGGCTTTCTCAAACAAATCGGAGCTTATGAGTCTTACCAGGAAAGCTTTATAAACTTGCAGGTCGATGAAGAAGTGTCTCATTTATGTCCGGCTACAAGTTTTAAAGTGGAGGATGGGTTGATATCCGAATTTGAAAATGTCTATTTGACTGCGTTGTTGAAATTGTTTTAAATAAGCATAGTTATCTTTTTATGTGGGGTAGGAAAATAGCCAGAGGGCTGATTTTAGATGTTTTGGGATTGTTTACAAAACCGCAGGCGGGCGTACATATATTAAACGGACATAGGATTGCTTTAAAAAATCCTTGTGAAGAGATATTCCATTCACAGTTACAAAAGTCAGGACAATCAGTCCGGTTTATTCGTTTTGAAGAAGCTGTGGAACTTATTATTTCCAAGGCAGTGGTTACCGAACCTTTGGTTACATTTAGTTTTGATGATGGTTTCGAAGAATGCCATAGCATGATTGCACCTGTATTGGAGGATTTTAACATCAATGCTGCATTTTTTATAAATCCCAATTTTACATCCGGCAACAGGGAGTATATAGATTACTTTACGAACAAGGTTGTGAAGACTCCGGGAAAATTGCCAATGAGTTGGGAGCAAATAAAAGATTTGCATAATAGAGGACATGTAATCGGTGCCCATACACTTGACCATTACAATATCAATGATGACAATATTGAGGAGTTAGAACATCAGATAGGAGAATGCCGTACAGTTATTGAGCAACACATTGGCAGTCCTTGTGATTATTTCGCTTTTCCTTTTGGGAGGTTGGAACATGCTAATTCACATTCGATAGATATTGCTGTCCGGCACTATCCATACGTGTTTAGCCAATCCGATTATAAGAATTATTTTTCGTTTGGTGGACGTGTGATCAATCGCCGTCATTTTGAACCGGATTGGCCTATTATCCACTTGAATTACTTTTTAAACACTGAAAAGAAGTATTGATGCCAACGCTTTTTCAAATTAATGTAGTCTGTAATTCCGGTTCTACGGGAAGGATTGCAGAAGATATCGGTGAACTGGTTCAGGAAAATGGCTGGAAAAGCTATATTGCATTTGGAAGGTGGTCTAATTCGAGTTCGTCTGTTCTTTATAAAATAGGGAAACGGATCGATCTTTTAACTCATGTGCTATATACCAGATTGTTTGATAAACATGGTTTTGCCTCGAAAAGAAGCACGCGGGAATTGATAAAAGTCATTGAACAGGTTAATCCTGACATTATTCATTTGCACAACATTCATGGATATTATTTGAATATAGAAATATTGTTCGATTATCTTTCTGTGAGCGGTATTCCGGTTGTATGGACATTGCATGATTGTTGGGCAATGACGGGACATTGTGTGCATTTTCAGGATATCGGATGCGAAAGATGGATGAAGGGATGTAAGAATTGTCCGAATAAACATGGATATCCTGCGAGTTTATTAAAGGATCGTTCTAAGAAAAATTACCTGCAAAAAAAGGCACTGTTTACATCTGTCAGAAATCTGACGGTCGTTTCTGTTTGTCATTGGTTGAACGGTATTGTCGGCCAATCTTTTTTAAGGTCGGCAAAGCGTAAGGTGATTGTGAATGGCATTGACCTGACAGTTTTTACACCTCGTTTCCAACGCGAAGAGATACGTGTTAAAATGAAACTGGATTCGTTTTTTGTGATATTAGTAGTGGCGACTGGATGGAATAGGACCAAAGGATTAGATGATATATATAAACTACGGGATTTATTATCTCAACATGAAGTTATTGTCGTAGTAGGTTTAACTAAACAACAAATAAAGAGATTACCTTCAGGTATTGTTGGCATTGAAAGAACTGAGAATGTACATCAATTAGCTGATTTATATTCTATGACCGATGTTTTTATAAATCCGACTTACCAAGATACCTTACCTACAGTTAATATAGAGTCTTTGGCATGTGGTACACCTGTTGTTACTTATAATACAGGAGGTAGTGCGAACATCGTTAGTCAGGATACCGGATTTGTGGTAGAAAGAGGAGATTTAAATTCTATGCTAACTTCTATTTTTCAGATAAAACAAAAAGGAAAAGTTCACTATGAAGCAGCTTGCAGACAACGTGCTGTAATGTATTTTGATAAAAAGAATAGGTATGTAGATTATTTAAAACTTTACGAACAGTTGATATCAAAAAATAATATAATCTAATCTATGAAATTTTCTTTCATTACCGTTACTTTTAATAGTAGTGCAACTCTTCGTGATACCATTCAATCTGTTTTATCTCAGACTTATCCGGATATTGAATATATTATTGTAGATGGCTGTTCTCAAGATAAAACGGTTGATATAATAAAAGAGTATGAACCTTTGTTTGATGGTCGGTTAAAATGGATTAGTGAGAAGGATCAAGGACTTTATGATGCCATGAATAAGGGTTTTCAGATGGCAACAGGAGATATGGTTGGTATTATCAATTCAGATGATTTATTAGCAGAGGCTACTGCCATTGAGAAAGTTATCGATTGCTTTGAGGGTCACAAAGATATTGACTGTGTATATGCAGATCTGTATTATGTGTCACAGTATGATACTTCTAAAATAGTACGTCACTGGATCACAGGGAAACAGCGTTCATTTTCAAAAGGGTGGCATCCTGCACATCCGACTTTTTATGTAAAGCGAGAGATATATTCAAAATATGGGCTGTTTGATTTGGATTTTAAATTTGCTGCAGATTTTGAGTTGATGTTACGATTAGTTGAGAAAGAACATATAAGGTTATTCTATTTACCGGAACCATTAGTGAGAATGCGTTTAGGAGGAACCACCAGTAAAAATCTGACCAATATACGAAAAGGGAATATTGAATGTTTGAACGCGTTTAGAAAGAATGGAATACCTGTAAGTGTTTTATATCCATTTTATCGTTTACTTCCTAAATTGAAACAATACTTTCAATAATCATTTTTCATGAAACTACTTTTTACAGGAGCTTCCGGCTTCCTGGGCAATAACATTTATCCTCTATTAAAAGATAATTATTCTATTGCTACTATCGGATTGGCTTTACAAGATAATTATTCCGCCAATTTAGCTATAAAAATACCTAATCTAACAGAAAAGTATGATATTGTTCTTCATGCTGCCGGTAAAGCCCATTCAATTCCTAAAACAGAGGAGGAGAAACAGGCTTTTTTTGATGTCAATTTACAAGGTACTAAGCATTTATGTACTTCCTTAGAAAATAGTGGCGTACCCAAATCTTTCATTTTTGTCAGTACTGTTGCTGTTTATGGCTGTGATTATGGTGAGAATATAACAGAGGAACATCCTCTAAATGGAATGACACCTTATGCCTTAAGTAAAATACAGGCAGAGCAATATTTACAGGAGTGGTGTAATAAACATCATGTGACTTTAGGAATTATTCGTCCTTCATTGATTGCAGGGCCTAATCCTCCGGGAAATTTAGGTGCTATGATCAATGGGATACGTGATGGTAAATATTTCAGCATAGCTGGTAGTATAGCCCGGAAAAGTGTTTTGATGGTGCAAGATATTGCGAATCTGATCCCATTATTAGCAGAGCAGGGTGGTATCTATAATGTTTGTGATACCTATCAACCTACATTCCGGGAATTAGAATCTGTGATATGTAGGCAACTTGGTAAGTCAATGCCGCTTTCCATTCCGTATTGGTTGGCAAAAAGTATGGCTGTTGTCGGTGACTGTTTGGGAAGTAAAGCACCTATTAACTCTTTAAAACTGAATAAAATAACCAAATCTTTGACTTTTAGTAATGAGAAAGCAATGCGTGAATTGGGGTGGAAACCAATGAATGTATTGGAGAATTTTAAAATTGAATAGCTATGCTTTGGGGAGTTATAGGAGGTTTGCTTGCTCTTGTTATTTTAATCTTTAGTGGCCTCCAATTGTGGTTTTATCTGATTAATAAAAACGAATAATGTATTATTTAATAGTCTTAGTTCTGCTCTTCCTGGCAGAACTTTTTTATTTCCGTATTGCTGATAAATGCAATATCATCGACAAACCCAATGAACGCAGTTCGCATACTCGGATCACTTTGCGGGGTGGGGGGATCATCTTTTATTTTGGCGTATTGGCTTATTTCATTACGAATCATTTCGAATATCCCTGGTTCATGCTTGCCCTGACACTGATCACTTTTATTAGTTTTGTAGATGATATCCGTTCTACTTCTCAGGTATTGCGATTAGTGTTTCATTTCTCTGCTATGTCTTTGATGTTCTATCAGTGGGGACTGTTCTCTCTTCCTTGGTGGACAATCCTTGTAGCGCTAATAATATGTACTGGTATCATTAATGCTTATAACTTTATGGATGGTATTAACGGTATCACAGGCGGATACTCTCTGATTATTTTAGTAGCTCTTGCCTATATAAACAGAGAGATTGTTTCTTTTGTTGAACAAGAATTGATTATTACTGTTCTTTGTTCCGTACTGGTCTTTAATTTCTTTAATTTCCGAAAGCGTGCAAAGTGTTTTGCCGGTGATGTAGGTTCTGTAAGTATAGCATTTATCATTTTGTTTCTTATCGGTAAGCTCATAATCAAGACGGAGGATTTCAGTTGGATTATACTGTTAGTTGTGTATGGGGTAGATAGTGTACTTACCATTATCCATCGTCTGATGCTTCATGAGAATATTGGTTTGCCGCATCGGAAACATCTGTATCAGATTATGGCAAATGAACTGAAGGTACCTCATGTGGTAGTTTCTTCTGTTTATATGATAGTACAGGCATTGGTGATAGCAGGATATTTCTATCTTCAGGAATATAGCTATTGGTATTTGTTAGGGAGTATACTTATCCTAAGTGGAACGTACATCTTGTTTATGCGAAAATATTTCCATTTACATTTCTTGATATAATATAATTCTTCCAATTACCTCTCATTATCTAAATTATAATTATTATATTTGCAATAATTGTAAATGTAATAATCGTATAATATGCATATAGCTAATCCTTTTGTTGTTGGGGGATACATTTCTCCTCATTACTTCTGTGATAGAGAAGTAGAGACAGAACTATTAATTCGTAATATTACAAATGGTAGGAATGTGGCTCTTATTTCTACTCGTAGAATGGGAAAGACAGGGCTGATACGGCATTGTTTCTATCAAAAGGAGGTAAAAGAGCATTATAATACCTTTTTTATAGACATCTATGCCACTTCAAGTTTACGTGAATTTGTATTTGCTTTGGGGAAAGAGATTTTTGAGAAATTGAAACCTAAAGGAAGGAGGTTTATAGATAATTTCTTTTCTGTTATTTCTTCTCTGCGTGCAGGATTCAAGTTGGACAGTGTGACGGGAGAGCCTGTTTTTGATATAGGTTTGGGGGATATTCATGCAGCAGAGACTACTTTGGAAGAGATTTTCACTTATCTGGAACAAGCGGATAAACCCTGTATTGTAGCTATTGACGAGTTTCAGCAGATAGGTACCTATGCTGAAAGAAATGTGGAAGCGGTATTGAGGACAAAGGTGCAGCATTGTCGGAACTCTTTTTTCATTTTTGCCGGAAGTCAAAGACATATCATGATGAATATATTCAATAGCCCAGCCCGACCTTTTTATCAAAGTGTAAGCATGATGCATCTGGATGCTATTCCTTTGGTGGCATACAAACCTTTCGTAAAGGAGTTGTTTACCGAAAACGGGAAATATATAACAGACGAATTGGTTGAAGAGGTTTATGAGTTTTTTGAAGGGCATACCTGGTATGTACAATTAGCTATGAATGAATTGTATATACTGACTGCTAAAGAAGAAACGTGTGATAAACCAATGCTCAAAACTGCTTTGGACAATATTATAGCCATGCAGGATTTTACTTATCAGGAAATATTCTCCCGTTTGCCGGACAAACAGAAGGAGGTGATTGTTGCCATCGCAAAAGAAAAAAAGGCGGAGGGAGTTACTTCTGCCCGATTTATAAAACAATATCGTCTAAGCTCTTCCAGTTCGGTGCAATCCGGTTTGAAAGGATTGATGGAAAAAGATATGGTGACGCAAGAACAAGGAGTTTATCAGGTTTATGACAAACTATTGGGTGTTTGGCTAAGACGAAATTATTAAAATACTTTTTCGGGAGAAGGATCGATTCAAAGGTGCATATATTAGGAACCACGCAATTCTTTCTTATCTCTCTTTTGCCAATGTAAACACAAATTCCAATCCTCCGCCCTGATTGTTTTTCGCTGAAATACTTCCTCCGTGAATAATCACTGCATTCTTCACAATAGCAAGTCCTAACCCTGTTCCGCCTAATTTGCGTGAGCGTCCTTTGTCAACCCGGTAGAAGCGTTCGAACAAACGGTTCAGGTGCTCGGGAGAGACACCTACACCGGTATCTGCAAAGCTGAAATAGTAGAAGCTTTCGTCTTCACGGAAACAGTTGATATGGATATGAATATCACTCCCTGCATAAGCAATGGCATTATCCATCAGATTACGGAAGATAGAGTAGAGTAGGGAATAATTGCCGCGTACCTGAATGTCTTTTTTCAAAGAGTTGACTACTGTGATATGTTTCTCTTCTAATTCCAACGATACTTCATTGACGATGTTGGTCACCAATATACTGATATTTACCTTTTCCATATCTATCATATTGGCTGCTTCATCCATGCGGGTCAGTACTGAGATGTCACGTAGCAGTCGGCTGAGGCGGTTACTTTGTGCATAACATCTCTCTAAGAACACGTTCATCTTGTCACGCGGGATATTGTCATTGCTGACAATTGTTTCCAGATATCCCTGAATACTACTGACAGGTGTCTTTAATTCATGAGCAATGTTCTGAGTGAGTTGACGTTTCAAACGTACTTGTTCCTCTTCCAAAGTGACATCATTAATACTTATTTCAAAACTCATATCCTGGAAGATAATACATTCTACGATAAAGTTTTTACCGTTTTTGTTAATGGTGATGGACATTCGTTTCTCTTCCTTACCGGATGGGCGTTTGGGAGCTTTATTGATGAAGTCTGTGATTTCTTTCAGTTCACTGATAGTAAATACCTCCTCAGCCGTCTCAAGATTAGAGTCCGAAATAAGGTTGCTGTATTGTGTAAACAGGTTATTTACTAATATCTCTTTCTTGTCTTTATTAAATACCCCCAGTCCTTCATGGGAGATCTGAAGGTGAGTGATTAGCTTCTCACGCTCAATGTAAAGAGCCTCTTTGGTCTCGTGCAGACGTTTATATATCTGAATGATGTGTTGGGATATTTCTCCCAGTTCGTTATGGGGGAAGGCCGATTGCATAGCCATTTCAATAGGTTCATTCCGGTCTGCCCGCATAGCAAATTCTCTCAGTTGGCTGATAGAGGTTCCTAACTTATTGGTGAATTTATAGAAGATAATAACCAGCAATAAAGTTACAATAGCAGTAAACCATATATAATGTGAATCCGCTTTCAGGTTGTTTATCAGACTGACATTATAAGGTAAGGCAGATCGTATAATATAATCTTTGTAGAGAGTGGCGGAATAAAAATAAGGTGTACCTGTAGTTTCGGAGGTACGCCGTACATCAAAACCATTGCCTGCCGTTAGAGATTTTACCACTTCCGGACGATTAATATGGTTTTCAAACCGGGAGTTGTTTTTTTCATAGCTGTCATAAAGCACATTTCCATCCAAATCAATAACTGTCACACGAAGATCTTTTAAAGCATGACTACTGATATAGTTATTCAACTCCTTCTGTATGGAGGAAGAAGTAGGGATCTTCTCATGTAGACGGGCATTATAGTCCTGTAACTGTGAATGCAGGAGATCTACCTTATACTCTTTTTCACGTTGATACTGGTAGGCTATAAAGCAGGCTGCAAAGACCAGAAACAAAGAGATGACCGAAAGAAAGAGCTTTCGGCTGAAAGAGAGAAAATGTTTTTGATTGACAGGTAGATTCATGATAAATAATTATTATTTTATTCTGTTTCAAAGCAGTACCCATATCCTAAGCGGGTTACAATTCGCTTGCCATAGATACCTATTTTTTTACGCAGCCGGGTGATATTGACATCAATAGTTCGATCGAGCACATATACCTCATCACTCCATATCCGGGCTAAGATATCCTCGCGGGAGAATACGCGACCTTTGTTTTGTAATAACAGAAAGAGAATTTCAAATTCTTTTTTTGTTAATGCTACTTCTTCATCATCTATACTTACTTTCTTTTTGGTGATGTCGATAGTTAGGGTTTGGTAAGTGATCTGTTCCGGTGCTTTTTCTGTTTCTACAGTAGCAGTACGGCGTAATACAGCTTTGACGCGGGCTATCACTTCACGCAAAGAGAAAGGCTTGGAGATATAATCGTCTGCTCCGAGATTGAATCCGGTAACCGTATCGTTCTCTGTATCTTTGGCTGTGATAAAGATAATAGGCACGTGGGCTGTTTTCTTATCTTTTTTCAGCATATTAGCCATCTTGAATCCTGAGATTTCTCCCATCATCACATCCAATAGTAGCAGGTTATAACTGCTGATGTCCATTTTCAGAGCTTCTTCGGCAGAATTGGCCGTGTCTACTTCGTATCCTTCATTTTCAAGATTGAATTTCAGAATCTCACAGAGATCTTCTTCGTCGTCGACAACTAAAATGCGGTAATCGTTCATAATTTAATAATTATTTAATGTGCCAATATGATAATATGCCAATTAAAAGAAGGTAACGCAACCGACAGGCATATTATTCATATTACAAATATAATCTTTATTTTATTTCGTTGCAAAGGTGAGGCCTTTTTGTTACGACGGAGTGAAACACGTATTACAATTGCGTTACGACTTTCTGTTTTCCAACAAAAAAGAACTATCTTTGTTATATCTAAACAAACGGAAGACAAAATGATGAAAATAGATTTGAAACAGCGGAAACGGGAGGTACTGGGTGTTATTGCCATATTGCTTATCATTGTGAGCGGTATGTCTATATACAAATGTACTTCTTTTCATTCCGGCTTTGAAATAATGGATGATTTGGGTGGGAATATTTTCCCTTCTGCCATCTTGTCCGTAGCTACGACGGATGCACAGGTGATTGAACCGTCTGATTCTCTTTATATAGGCAATCCGAAATCGTGTATTGCTATAAGAGTAAAATCCCGCTCGGCTTATAGCCGGGTGCGCATTGAAGTGGCCGAGACTCCTTTCTTTTCACGTTCGGTGTCTGAATTCATTCTTGAGAAACCACGAAAAGAGTACACGATCTATCCTGATATTATCTGGAATTATGAAGCACTGAAAAATAATGTGCAGGCAGAACCGGTCAGTGTGGCTATTACGGTAGAGATGAATGGTGAAGATATGGGACAACGGGTACGAACGTTTTCGGTACGTAGCGTCAATGAGTGCCTGTTGGGGTATGTCACTAACGGAACAAAATTTCATGATACCGGAATCTTTTTTGCAGCTTATGTCAATGAAGAAAATCCGATGATTGATAAACTGTTGCGTGAAGCACTGAATACCCGTATTGTAAATCGCTTTTTAGGGTATCAGAATACAACAGCCGGCGCGGTAGACAAACAGGTATATGCTCTTTGGAATGTGCTTCAGAAGCGTAATTTTCGTTACAGTTCGGTTTCTAATACCAGCCTTTCGAGCAATGTGGTCTTTTCGCAACGGGTACGCACGTTTGATGATGCATTGGAGTCTTCGCAGATAAACTGTGTGGATGGGAGTGTATTGTTTGCTTCTTTACTTCGTGCCATTAATATTGATCCTATTCTGGTACGTACGCCGGGGCATATGTTTGTGGGCTATTATACAGATAACTCTCATAAAGAGATGAATTTTCTGGAGACTACAATGATTGGTGATGTTGATTTGGATGATTTCTTCCCGGATGAACAACTGGATTCTACCATGGTAGGCAAGTCACAGAATCAAATGTCGTTGCTTACTTTTGAGAAGTCGAAGCAGTATGCGAATAAGAAGTACAAGGAGAATGAAAAAGGAATTCACTCCGGCAGGCTGAATTATATGTTTCTTGAAATATCAAAAGATGTACGAAGAAAGATCGGGGCACGTGTAAAAACCTGTGTTTTTGTTTGTTATTTTTTGCTATAAAAAA
>ERZ894240.934-NODE-934-length-21984-cov-7.242282_pt1 | contig 21984 bp, 10 predicted proteins | sample MGYA00380298_ERZ894240 | MGnify/ENA primary metagenome ERZ894240 (study PRJEB32331, sample SAMN06328419) | human gut metagenome | biome: human gut microbiome; feature: stool | host: Homo sapiens | collected 2014-06-27 ...
AGTCTTTCCAGGTGAAGTCATTGTCTTTTGTTTCCGGTGCATTGGCGGTCAGTACATAGCGGAGTACGTCTTGCTTTCCGGGAAAATCGGCCAGGTATTCGTGCAGCCATACAGCCCAATTGCGGGAAGTGGAAATTTTATCTCCTTCCAGGTTTAGGAATTCGTTGCTCGGCACGTTGTCCGGCAGAATGTAACTGCCTTCAGCTTTCAGCATTGCAGGGAATACGATGCAATGGAATACGATGTTGTCCTTGCCGATGAAGTGAATCAAACGGGTTTCAGGATCTTTCCACCATGTTTCCCAACTATCGGGAAGCAGTTCTTTGGTATTGGAAATGTATCCGATAGGCGCGTCAAACCATACGTACAAAACTTTTCCTTCTGCTCCTTCTACGGGAACGGGGATTCCCCAATCGAGGTCGCGGCTTACGGCACGTGGCTGCAAGCCCATGTCGAGCCAGCTTTTGCATTGACCGTATACGTTGGGACGCCATTCTTTATGATCTTCCAGAATCCATTTGCGCAGCCATGCCTCATGTTTGTCGAGGGGAAGATACCAATGCTTGGTTTCTTTCATTACCGGCTTGCTCCCGCTGATGGCGCTTTTCGGATTAATGAGATCTGTCGGAGAGAGTGAAGTACCGCATTTCTCACATTGGTCACCGTATGCTCCTTCCGAGTGGCAGTGAGGACATTCTCCGGTGATATAACGGTCGGCGAGGAATGTTTTAGCTTCTTTATCGTAGTATTGCTCAGACGTTTTTTCGATAAATTCTCCTTTGTCGTACAATGTTTTGAAGAAGTCCGAAGCTAGTTGGTGATGGGTCGGTGAACTGGTGCGGCTATACACATCGAATGAGATTCCGAATTCCTCAAATGACTTTTTAATTAAGGAATGGTAACGGTCTACTACATCCTGCGGGGTGATTCCTTCCTTCTTGGCACGGATCGTGATAGGCACTCCGTGTTCGTCCGAACCGCCGATGAATAATACATCTTCTTTTTTCAGGCGCAGATAGCGTACATAAATATCTGCGGGTACGTATACACCGGCCAGATGACCGATGTGGACAGGTCCGTTCGCATAGGGCAATGCCGATGTGACGGTGGTTCTTTTGAATTTCTTTTCCATTGTATCGTGTGATTTTATTGTTTTCAGCTTTGTAATGTGCAAAGATAGTGACTTTTCTTTCTTTTTTCTCGTAAGAAAGAATATATTTGTATTCAAGTTAAACGAAAATTAGAGTATGATATGATAACAACCCAGTTGCTGCGCCCTGAGAGCATTGTTGTAGTAGGGGCTTCAAATAATGTACATAAGCCGGGTGGCGCAATATTAAAGAACCTGATAAACGGGGGTTATCAGGGAGAACTTCGGGCTGTGAACCCAAAAGAGAAAGAAGTGCAGGGAGTTCCTGCCTTTGCGGATGTGCAGGACGTGCCTGATACGGACCTTGCGGTATTGGCGGTTCCTGCTTCAATGTGTCCTGGCATCGTAGAAACATTGGCTGGTCGGAAGCATACCCGGGCTTTTATCATACTTTCTGCCGGCTTTGGTGAGGAGACTCATGAGGGGGCATTGTTGGAAGAACGTATTCTGGAAACTGTAAACAAATATGGCGCGTCGTTGATAGGACCTAACTGCATCGGATTGATGAATACTTGGCACCATAGTGTGTTCAGTCAACCAATTCCAAATTTAAGTCCGAAAGGAGTGGATCTTATCTCCAGTTCGGGTGCTACAGCCGTATTCATTTTGGAAAGCGCGGTGACTAAGGGATTGCAGTTCAACTCTGTATGGTCGGTAGGGAACGCCAAACAGATTGGGGTGGAGGATGTATTACAGTTTATGGATGAGAACTTCGATTCTGAAAAAGATTCACGAATCAAATTGCTCTATATTGAAAGTATCCAAAATCCGGACCGATTATTATTCCATGCTTCTTCATTGATAAGAAAAGGGTGTAAGATTGCAGCGATTAAGGCGGGAAGCTCGGAAAGTGGAAGCCGTGCGGCTTCTTCGCATACGGGAGCTATTGCCAGCTCGGATTCTGCTGTTGAGGCTTTGTTTCGTAAAGCGGGAATTGTACGTTGTTTCTCACGTGAGGAGCTGACTACTGTCGGTTGTGTGTTTACCTTGCCCGAACTGAAGGGAAAGAATTTTGCGATTATCACTCATGCCGGAGGTCCCGGAGTAATGCTGACGGATGCGTTGAGCAAGGGGGGGCTGAATGTGCCGAAGTTAGAAGGTAACCTGGCAGAAGAACTGAAAGCGCAACTCTTTCCGGGAGCTGCTGTCGGTAATCCGATTGATATTCTTGCTACGGGAACTCCGGAACATCTGCGTCTTTGTATTGACTATTGTGAAGAGAAATTTAAGAATATAGATGCTGTGATGGCCATTTTTGGAACTCCGGGACTAGTCACTATGTTCGAGATGTACGATGTGCTTCATGAGAAAATGCAGGTTTGCAGTAAGCCGATTTTCCCGATACTTCCTTCCATCAATACAGCTGGAGCGGAAGTGGCAGCGTTCCTTGCTAAAGGTCACGTGAACTTTTCGGATGAGGTCACATTAGGGACTGCTCTTTCCCGCATTGTGAATGCTCCTAAACCAGCAGTTCCCGAAATAGAACTGTTCGGAGTGGATGTTCCGAGAATTCGGCGGATCATTGATTCTATTCCGGATGACGGATATATCGCGCCTCATCATGTACAGGCTTTGCTTCATGCAGCCGGTATTCCGCTTGTAGATGAATTTGTGTCGGATAATAAGGAAGAAGTGGTGGCTTTTGCCCGTCGTTGCGGATTTCCGGTGGTGGCAAAAGTCGTTGGACCTGTGCATAAATCGGATGTTGGCGGGGTCGTGTTGAATATCAAGAGTGAGCAACATTTGTCTCTGGAGTTTGACCGTATGATGCAAATAGCTGATGCGAAAGCAATCATGGTACAGCCAATGCTGAAAGGTACGGAACTTTTCATTGGAGCGAAATATGAGGAGAAGTTCGGGCATGTGCTCCTTTGTGGTCTGGGAGGTATTTTTGTGGAAGTGCTGAAGGATGTCTCTTCAGGTTTGGCCCCACTTTCTTATGAAGAGGCTTATTCGATGATTCATTCGCTGAGGGCTTATAAAATCATACAGGGGACACGTGGACAAAAGGGGGTGAATGAAGATAAATTTGCTGAAATTATAGTCCGTCTTTCTACCTTGCTCCGCTTTGCGACAGAGATTAAAGAAATGGATATAAACCCGCTTTTGGCTACAGAAAAGGCGGTTGTGGCAGTTGACGCACGTATCAGAATAGAGAAATAAGACTATTTTTTCATTCATTGGGACGTATTTATCATCTTCCCGTTGTTATTTTGCCTACATTTGGTAACTCAAACGGGAAGATAGAAAACACGTATGTTATGAAAAAAGCACTGATACTTTTATTCTGTTTTATTTGCTACCAGATAAGCTGTCATGCACAAGTGGCGGACGAGCATTATTATTTCAAAAACCTGAGCGTGCAGAACGGGTTATCCCAAAATACAGTCAATACGATTCTGCAGGATAAGCAAGGGTTTATGTGGTTCGGTACGAAGGATGGATTGAATCGGTATGACGGCTTGTCGTTCCGTAAATTCAAGCACGATGACCGTAGCCAACGAAGTATCGGCAACAATTTCATCACAGCGCTTTATGAAGACGAGAAAGGAAATATCTGGGTAGGCACGGATGTGGGGCTTTATATTTATTATCCGGAAAAGGACTTCTTTGAGCATTTCACGGAACTGAGTGCGGAAAACACGAAAATAGAACATACCGTGACTGCAATCTCCGGCGACAATCAAGGTTGTGTCTGGGTGGCGGTAGAATCTCAAGGTCTCTTCTGCTATGAACTGGAAAAAGAGAAACTTCGGAACTATACGTTAGAGAATTTCTCTTTTCTTACCACTAATGTGCAGACTTTCGTCTTTGATAATAGCGGAACCCTTTGGATAGGCTGTTACGGTGACGGTCTTTTCTATTCGAAAGACCGCTTGAAAACGCTCCATCCTTATCGCTCTCCGATAGATAATAAAGAAACCTATGCGAACGATGTAGTGATAAGTCTTGCGAAAGGGGCATACAACTGTCTGTATGTCGGCTCTTTGAAAGGTGGAGTGAAGGAACTGAACCTGACCTCAAACAAATTGCATGATTTGCTCTTGGCAGATGAGAACGGGGAATCTGTATTTTGTCGTGAACTGCTGATGGCTTCCGACAATGAGCTGTGGATTGGCGCAGAGTCAGGACTTTATATTTATAATCTCCGGCTGGGGAAATTTGTTCACTTGCGCAGTTCGATCAATGACCCTTACTCCTTGTCCGATAATGCTATTTATTCGCTGTGCAAGGATCGTGAAGGTGGTATCTGGATTGGTTCTTATTTCGGTGGTGTAAACTATTATCCCCGTTTCTATACGAATTTTGAGAAGTATTATCCGAAAGGGACAGAAAACGGGCTGCAGGGAAAGCGGGTACGTGAATTCTGCCAGGATAATCAGTGAGTCCTGTGGATTGGCACGGAAGACGGTGGCCTGAACCGCTTTAACCCGAAGACTAAGACTTTCTCTTTCTTCACGCCAAGCAATGCCTTTACGAACGTGCACGGATTGTGCCTGATTGGCGACCATCTTTGGGTAGGCACTTTCTCGAAAGGGGTGAAAGTGGTGGACACACACACGGGAGCTATTGTGAAAACATACCGGAAAACAGATTCGCCGCGTTCGTTGATAGATAATAGTGTTTTCTCCATTTGCCGGACAACGACGGGAGATATTTATTTGGGCACATTATTCGGCTTGCTGCGTTATAATGAGCAGTCCGACGATTTTGACCGGATTCCGGAACTGAACGGCCGGTTTGTATATGACATCAAAGAAGACTCCAGCGGAAACCTTTGGCTGGCAACTTATGCAAACGGTGCTTACTGTTATAATGTGAGTGAGAAGAAATGGAAGAATTACCTGCATGATGAAAGCAATCCGAAAAGCCTTCCTTACGACAAGGTAGTGAGTGTCTTCGAGGATTCCCACCGGCAGGTCTGGCTCACGACGCAGGGTGGCGGCTTCTGTTTGTTCCATCCGGAGACGGAAACCTTCACCAGTTATAATCTGGCGGACGGATTGCCAAACGACGTCGTTTATCAGATTGTGGAAGATAAAGAAGGGCTTTTCTGGCTGACAACCAATAATGGTTTGGTATGTTTCCAGCCTACCACCGGAGCTATGAAAGTATATACCACTTCCAACGGTTTGCTGGGCGACCAGTTCAATTATCGTTCAAGTTTTGAAACGGAAGACGGTACGATCTATCTGGGAAGTATCGACGGCTTTGTGGCTTTCAATCCCAAGAACTTTTCAGAGAACAAGTCGCTTCCGTCTATCGTGATTACTGATTTTCTGCTCTTTGGCAAGGAAGTGTATGTAGGCGAACCGGGTTCTCCGTTGGAGAAGAGCATCACCTTTTCCGACGAACTTGTACTTCAATCCAATCAGAACTCTTTCTCTTTCCGTGTGGCGGCACTGGACTTCCAGGCTCCGAGAATGAGCAGGATAATGTATAAGCTGGACGGTTTTGATGCAGACTGGCTGACAGTAGGCGAGAGCCCTATCGTCACTTACTCCAACCTGCGGTATGGCAATTACACTTTCCGGGTGAAAGTCTCTAATAGCGACGGGGTATGGAATGAAGAGGGAATATCCCTGAAAGTACATATTCTTCCGCCTTTCTATCTTTCCGTCTGGGCTTATATCGTGTATGCTTTGCTGATTATAGGTTGTTCTCTGTATACGGTTATGTATTTCAAGAGACGCAGCAACAGGAAGCATCGTCGGCAGATGGAGAAATTCGAACAGGAAAAGGAACGCGAAGTATATAATGCGAAGATTGACTTTTTTACGAATGTGGCCCATGAGATACGTACTCCGTTGACATTGATTAAAGGTCCGTTGGAAAATATCATACTAAAGAAGCAAGTGGATACGGAAACCCGTGAGGACTTGAACGTCATGAAGCAGAATACGGAGCGGTTATTGAACCTGACCAATCAGTTGCTTGATTTCCGCAAGACGGAGAGACAGGGATTCCGACTGAACTTTACTGAATGTAATGTTACCGAAATCTTGAAAGAAACTCATAAACGCTTTACTTCCCTTGCCAAGCAGAAAGGGTTGGATTTTGTTTTGCAGATGCCGGAAAAGGATTTTTATGCTCATATCAATCAGGAAGCATTTACGAAAATCATCAGCAATTTGCTGAACAATGGGGTGAAATATGCGGAAAGTTACGTGCATATATCGCTGGCAGTGCCGGATACGGACGGAGGCAATTCATTCCGTATCTACACGGTGAACGACGGAGTAATCATTCCTGATGCAATGAAAGAGGAGATATTCAAGCCTTTTGTTCGTTTCAACGAGCAGGAGGATGGAAAAGTGACTACCGGAACCGGCATCGGGTTGGCTCTCTCCCGCTCGCTTGCCGAACTGCATCAGGGGACTTTGACTATGGGAAAAGGGGAGGAGAATAATACTTTCTGTATGACTTTGCCGATAGTACAGGATACGACAATCACCTTGACAACGGAAGTGGAAGCGGGAACTGACAAGATAAACGAAGCTCCTGCGGAACAAGCAGTAGAGAAGGATAACCGCCCGACTGTGTTGGTAGCGGAAGATAATCCGGATATGCTTGCCTTTGTGGTTCGCCAACTGTCGAAAGATTACACGGTGCTGACAGCTACCAATGGCGCGGAAGCATTGCGTGTACTGGACGGCAATTATGTGAATCTGATGATAAGTGATGTCGTGATGCCTGTAATGGATGGCTTCGAACTGTGCAAGACGATTAAGTCGGATTTGAATTACAGCCATATTCCTATCATACTGCTGACCGCGAAGACTAATATACAATCGAAGATAGAGGGAATGGAACTGGGCGCGGATGCCTATATTGAAAAACCCTTCTCTGTGGAATATTTGCAGGCGTGCGCTTCCAATCTTATTCAGAACAGGGAGAAGCTGCGCCAGGCTTTTGCGGAATCTCCTTTTATAGCCGCTAATACAATGGCATTGACGAAAGCCGATGAAGAGTTTATCAAGAAACTGAACGAGGTTATCAGGGTGAACTATGCCAATCCGGAGTTTAGTATGGATGACATGGCGGATAACCTGAATATGAGCCGTTCTAACTTCTATCGGAAAATTAAAGGAGTGCTGGATCTCAGTCCGAATGAGTTCCTTCGTCTGGAGCGTCTGAAAAAGGCTGCCCAACTGCTGAAAGAGGGTGAAAACAGGGTCAATGAAATCTGCTATATGGTAGGATTTAATTCACCGTCCTACTTTGCAAAATGTTTCCAGAAGCAGTTCGGAGTGTTGCCAAAGGACTTTACGAATGTAAAGGAGTAGCGGTTTACTTTTGAGTAGAAAATGTCGTTAACTAATTAAATATGCTATTATATGAAGAATTTATTTATCGTATTTTTTTGTCTGGTATCAGTTTTGGCTATAAAGGCAAACGGACAAGAAAGTTTGTGGAAAATACAGGCTGTTGATTATCAAGGAACTTATTATGGCGCAGCAGTAGCGAATGGCGGTATCGGTATATTACCGTGGAAAGAACCTTTCTCCGTTCGTCATGTCATGTTGAATCATGTATTTGATGCTGCCGCTCCCCAAGATGTGAGCCGTGTGTTGCGAGGAATCAACCCGTTTAATTTGCAAATGCAGATTGATGGACAGGGAGTGAGTGGTGATAATATCTCGGGATGGGGACAGTGCATAGATATGAAAGCCGCCACGCACGATACGCATTTCACTTATGGTGGAAAAGCGGATATCTCTTATAGTATCTGTGCCTTAAGGAATATGCCTTATGCGGGACTGGTGCGTGTAGAGGTGGCTGCATTGGAAGATATGTATTTATCAGTGGAAAATCCCATTGAAGTACCTGATGAATATAAGAATTCCGGTTCGAAACAGGTGAGTGTGAATGTCGATGGAAACGAACTGAAAATAGTACGTACCTGGGCTTTGTCCAAATACCGTGAACAGAAAGTGTCAGCTTCTTCCGCTTTTATTTATGATAAAAATCCAAACCTGCAGCAACAATATGACGGAACCAACCGAATCGCTATTTCATTAAAAAAAGGAGATAAATTTTCTTTCGCTTTATTAGGCTCCGTCTGTACCGGACGTGATTTTATAGACCCGTATAATGAGTCGGACCGTGAAGTGATTTATGGTGCGAAAGAAGGTTTGAACCGCCTGATGGATGGACACCGGAAACTTTGGAATGAACTGTGGGAAGGGGATATTATGATTGAGGGAGATGACGAGGCGCAGCGTGCCGTACGGTTTGCACTTTATAATCTTTACTCTAATGCACGCAAGGGAAGCCGGTTGAGTATCTCTCCTTTCGGGCTTTCTGCCCAAGGATATAACGGGCATATTTTCTGGGATACCGAGTTATGGATGTATCCGCCTATGCTTTTCATGAATCAGGGCATTGCAAGGACAATGATGGACTACCGTACTGACAGACTGGAAGCCGCCTGTCAGAGAGCATTGAGCTATGGATATGAGGGAGCCATGTTTCCGTGGGAAAGTGATGATGCTGGAGAAGAGTCATGTCCTACTTGGGCCTTGACCGGAGCTTTTGAACATCATATCACTGCCGATATTGCTATCGCGGCCTGGAATTATTACTGTATGAGTGGTGATAAACGGTGGTTGCGTGAAGAAGGTTTTCCTTTGATGGAGAAAGTGGCGGAATTTTGGGTAAGTCGTGTAGAAAAGAATAATGAGGATGGTTCTTATTCGATTCGCAATGTGGTGTGTGCCGATGAATATGCTGAAGGGGTGGATGATAATGCATTTACCAATGGTGCTGCTATGCGTGCATTGCAAGATGCTGCTAAAGCTGCTGCGGTATGCGGTGTTAAAGCACCTGCAATCTGGAAGGAGATAGCCTCAAAACTACGGATTCCGAAATTCGAGAATGGAGTGACTATGGAGTATGAAGGCTATAACGGACAGGCAATAAAACAAGCGGATGCCAATTTGCTGGTATATCCATTAAATCTGATAACTCGTCCTGAAGAAATCCGTAAGGACTTGGAGTATTATGAAGATAAAATAGATAAAACCGGACCTGCAATGTCCTTCTCAGTGTTGGCTTTGCAATATGCACGCCTTGGCGAAGGCGATAAAGCTTATGAACTGTTTGTGCAAAGTTTCCGTCCTAACCAGTTACCTCCGTTTGGCGTTATTTCCGAAGGTGCAGGAGGTACGAATCCTTATTTTGTAACTGGTGCGGGAGGACTTTTACAAACTGTCATTAATGGTTTTTGTGGTTTGGAAGTTACAGATAATGGCATCAAGCAGCTTTTCTCAAAACTGCCGAAACATTGGAAGAAGTTGACGATAACAGGAGTGGGACCGGATAGAAAGACTTATGTCCGGATGCAAAAATAACATTGTTAAGTCTTGGTGTAGTGAAGTATACATATATACACACTGTACGAAACATTATTCGTTGATTTCTGCTTTCATTTAGCCCGATTGAGACTAAACTTTCATTTATTGACCTGTTTTTAATACCTGAAATAAGTGCAAACCCCTATTTTTGCTGCAGTAATAACTTAGTATTAACACAGAACCAGTATCCTTTACTGATTCATATAATCAGGTTTGCATGAATTTTAAATGTTTGTTTTGCGGGGCGCTTATTACACTGTATGTCGGAGTTGCTGAAGCTGTCAACTATGTTCCGGAAAATATTTCAGCGTCCATATCGTTGAAAGTGCCGGGAAATGTAGCTGAAAGGTATTCACTGAACTTGCAGCAATTGGGGAATAACCGTTCATCCTATTTATTGGAAGCTTCTGAAAGCATTCCGGTTACAATCACTCAGAGGGTGGCAGATGTAAATGGAAAATTACGGGTAAATGTCTGTATAACAGCACTCGAAGATATTTATTTTAATTATAGTCAACGGCTATCAACAGGCTATCGCCATGATGATTGTCAATTTTATATGCCGGGTTTCTGGTATCGCCGGAATCTCCGTTCGCCTAAAGATGCGCCTTCGTTCCATTCTTCAGATAGTTGGTTGGTGCGTGAAGACAGGCTAAGCGCACCGCTTACGGGTGTTTATTCGGAAAAAGAAAAACACTTTGTGACTGTGAGCCGTATCGATAAGTTTGCAGAAGAAGCCTTGAGCACTCATCGGGAAGGAGAAATTATCCTTTCAGGTAAAACGTCTCTAGGATTTACCGGATTTGAGAATCAAGACGGAATAACTGCGCTCTCTTTTGGCTTTCCTTATCGTGAAGCTCCCAAGAGTTATATTCGTAAGCTGACATTGGCACCTGCGGTAGAAGCTTTTCAATTCCTGAAAAAAGGGGAGACTGTTCTGCTGACATGGGAGATTCAGGAGAATAAGGCTGATGATTATTCTGATTTTATACGCCATGCATGGGAATATAGTTATGACACTTATGGACCTAAACCTGTGGAGACTCCTTATTCCATAACGGATATGAAGCAAGTTCTTAGCGGATTCTTTATAAGTAGCTTCGTAGAAGGACATCCGTTGGTTTATAATTCGGGAATACATCTAATGACGGAAAATTGCCAGAGTAACGGGCAGGCGGAAGTAGGATTTATTGGTCGTGTGCTCCTTAATGCATTCAATGCTTGGGAATATGGTCACCAATCTGATAGGGAGGATTTGAAAGCAAATAGTATGAAAGTGTTTGATAGCTACTTGAAAAACGGCTTTACTCCGGTCGGTTTCTTCAAAGAGTCGGTCGATTTTGATAAAGGCTATGAAGATCCTGTGCACAGTATACGCCGTCAGTCCGAAGGAATCTATGCTATGTTGCACTTTCTTGCTTATGAAAAAGAGAACGGGCGTCGTCATCCCGAATGGGAGCAGAAGATGAAAAATATGCTGGATATACTTTTGCGGTTGCAACAGGCTGACGGTAGTTTCCCTCGCAAGTTTCGTGATGATTTTACGATAGTTGACACTAGTGGGGGAAGTACTCCTTCGGCTACTTTGCCGCTGGTAATGGGATACAAGTATTTCAAAGACAAGCGATACCTTGCCAGTGCTAAGCAGACTGCGGATTATCTGGAGAAAGTATTGATTTCTAAAGCCGACTATTTCTCGTCCACACTTGATGCCAACTGCGAAGACAAGGAGGCATCTCTGTATGCTGCTACGGCTACCTATTATCTTTCATTGATTACAAAAGGAGACGAGCACCGGCATTATGCAGACCTGACGAAGAAAGCTGCTTATTTTGCCTTGTCATGGTATTATGTATGGGATGTTCCTTTCGCGCAGGGACAGATGTTGGGAGATATTGGTCTGAAAACCCGCGGCTGGGGCAATGTGTCGGTGGAAAACAACCATATTGATGTATTTGTGTTTGAGTTTGCTTCTGTGTTGCGATGGCTGTCAAAGGAATATGCAGAACCCCGCTTCTCGCAATTTGCAGAAGTCATTTCTACTTCTATGCGCCAACTTCTGCCTCATGAGGGGCATTTATGCGGAGTGGCTAAGCCCGGTTACTATCCGGAAGTTGTTCAGCACACAAATTGGGATTATGGAAAAAACGGGAAGGGATATTATAATGATATCTTTGCACCGGGTTGGACGGTAGCTTCTTTGTGGGAGTTGTTCACTCCGGGGCGTGCGGAGTATTTCTTGAAATGACATAAATAGGTCAGAATATATATCTATTATATTTTAATTTGATTTTGAACAAATTCTTTTAATTATTGAATTGTTTGTTTTATTATATTTTGCGTTGGTTGCCTACTTTTGCTCTCACTCGGTTAGAGATAAAGTATTTATTATGAGATTTTTAAATTTAATATTATGGATTTGAAGAAAGCATTGTTTGTTTGCTTGTTGTTGTACTATGGAACAAGTGCCAACTCCGCTTTACCTGTACATTCTATGGCTGGTAAGACGAATCTGTCGGAGCAGGCGAAAGGTATTCGTATTAGTGGTACGATAACCGATAAGGACAAAAATCCTCTTCCCGGTGTGAATATACGCGTTATGGAAGAAGGAGGCACTGGAGTGATAACGGATATGGACGGACATTTCTATATGGATGTGCCGGGAAAAAGTTCCGTAATTGAGATTTCCTATATAGGATTTAAAACCCAGCAAATAAAAGTTGGAAGCAAGATTAACTTTGATGTGATTCTTGAGGAAGATATTGAAGCGCTGGAAGAAGTGGTGGTTACGGGATATGGTAGTCAGAAAAAAATGTCGGTTATCGGTTCTATCGAAACATTGCAGCCAAAGAAGTTGCAGGTGGGGTCTTCACGTTCTGTTACTAATAACTTGGCGGGACAAATTGCCGGTGTGATAGCTGTTCAGCGTTCCGGTGAACCCGGGTACGATTCTTCTAATTTCTGGATTCGTGGTATTGCCTCTTTCTCTGGTGGACAGTCGCCACTAGTATTGGTTGATGGAATTGAACGTGATCTAAATCATATCGACCCGGCGGAAATAGAATCGTTCTCTGTATTGAAAGATGCTTCGGCAAGTGCTATGTATGGTGTGCGCGGTGCGAACGGTGTGATTGTTATTAATACAAAACGTGGTAAGATAGGTGCTCCTTCTGTGAATTTTCGGGTGGAACATTCTATTTCAGAACCTACAAAACTTCCTGAGTTTATCGGTGCAGCCGATCATATGGCATTATTGAACGAACTTACGGAAGACAGGACACGCTTGCCATTCAGCCAGGAGCAGATTGACAGGACTCGTTATGGATATGACCGGGATTTGTATCCGGATGTAAATTGGTTGGATCAAATAACGAAAGATTACGCTTACTCTACTCGTGCTAATTTAACGGTTTCGGGTGGCTCCGATTTTCTCCGGTACTCATTGGTCGGTTCTTATTTCGGTGAGAAAGGAATTATGGAAACGGACAAGACATTGCCTTATGACACCGGAATGAAGCTGACCCGTTATAACATGCGTGCCAATGTCGATTTGGATGTTACCAAGACGACAGTACTGCGTTTGAATGTCGGCGGTTTCTTGCAGACGCACCGTAAGCAGGCTTTTAGTACGGACAATGCTTTCGACAGGGCATTTATGACTTCTCCTTTTGTGCACCCTGCCCGTTACTCTGACGGAACAATTCCTATCATGAATATCAACGGAGTCAATCCTTGGGCTGCTGTGACACAAAGTGGATATGATGTGGTTACGGCCTCACAGATTCAATCTTTGTTTGCTGTCGAGCAGAACCTGAAAATGATCACTCCGGGATTGAAAGCGAAAGTGTCATTCTCGTTCGACCGCTGGAATCAGAGTTCGATAACTAGAGGCAAGAATGCGACTTACTATACTATTGCTACCGGTCGTGATATAGAGGGTAACCTGATTCATTCGGTGTTGAAATACGGAGATGATTCTTTGGGACATGGCAATAAAGGTGAATATGGAAATTCGAGGGTCTACTTTGAAGGAACGCTGACTTATGCACGTACTTTCGGAAAACATGATGTGGATGCATTGTTCCTGTATAATCAGCAAAGTTTTGACAACGGTAGTGTACAGCCTTATAGAAAGCAAGGTATTGCGGGGCGTCTTTCTTATACATTCGATAGCCGCTATGTGACGGAGTTTAACTTTGGTTATAACGGTTCGGAGAATTTTGCCAAAGGAAAACGTTTCGGATTTTTCCCCTCTCTTGCAGTTGGGTGGCTTATATCCGAAGAACCTTTTATGGATAAGTTCAGAAATACTTTGAGTAAATTGAAATTAAGAGGATCTATAGGAAAAGTTGGTAATGATGATATTGGTGGACGACGTTTTGCCTATATGACAACATTGAAGACAGATGCAGACACGTATCACTGGGGTGATACAGGGCAGATTGAACGTAAAGGTATTTCTGAAGGAGAAGTAGGAGTGGAAAACCTTACGTGGGAGACTGCATTAAAAATGAATCTTGGAGTAGAACTGGGCTTATGGAATGAACTGGAACTGCAAGTAGATGTATTTAAAGAAAAGCGTACTAATATTTTCATGCAGCGTAAAATTATTCCGTCACAAACCGGATTCTTGACAAATCCATGGGCTAACTTTGGTGAAGTGACTAATCGTGGTGTAGAATTCTCTTTGAATTATAGTAAACAAATCAATAAAGATTGGTTTATAGGTTTCCGTTCTAACTTTACTTATGCTATCAATCGGGTAGACGAGTATGATGAACCGGAATCTGTGGTAGGTACATACAAAGGGCTGACAGGACGTTCATTGAATACTTTGTGGGGGTTGCAGGCAGAAAGACTGTTTACGGCAGATGACTTTGATGCGGATGGTAATTTAAAGTTCGGTATACCGACACAAGATGTAGGAGCTTCCAAGGTTCGTCCGGGTGATATTAAATATGTGGATATGAACGGTGATGGTTTCATTACTGATGCAGATGAAGGTTATATTGGCGGAACAGTAGACCCGCGTATTGTTTACGGATTCGGTGGTAATATAAATTACAAGAACTGGGACTTGAATTTTTTCTTTCAAGGGACAGGCGATACTTATCGTGTAATCGGTAATACTACATACTTTATTCCGGGCAGCGGACAAACGTTGCAAGGAAATGTCTATTCCAACTATAATGACCGGTGGACAGAAGAGAATTCTTCTCAGGATGTGTTTTGGCCAAGATTGTCGGAAGAGCCTAACCGGCAAAACTACCGGAGCTCCACCTGGTGGAAAAAGAATATGCGATTCTTGCGTCTCAAGACTTTGGAATTGGGATATACTTTGCCGAAAATGATAACCGAGAAGATACATTCGAAGTCGGTTCGTTTCTACGTGAGCGGTAATAACCTTTTCTGTTTTTCTCCGTTCAAACTATGGGATCCGGAATTGGATACTGATACCGGTTTGCGTTATCCTGCTATGCGTTCCGTTATGTTTGGAGTTGACCTGAATTTCTAATTTAAAAAAAGACGATCATGAGTTTGAAGAAATATATATTTGCCGGATTGATAGGCATCGTATCGTTGGGTTCCTGTACGTATCTTGACAAAGAACCGGATACGGAGATTGATATAGATATGGTCTTTGAAAATAAGACAAAGGTAGAATCTTGGCTGGCTAATGTATACAGCCGTATTCCTAATCCGGGAAATGACTGGTTGAATACATACGGATGGGAAGTATTTGCGGATGACCTGACTGCTTCCGCACGCTGGCAACAGTGGGACTGGCCTAATATCACTAAGATTCTTGGTGGATGGACGCCTAATACACAATGGGCGGGCAATTTCTGGGATGGTCTTCCTCAGAAAATACGCCAGGCTTACATATTTATTGAGCGGGTGCATGCATTGCCTGAGGCTGATCTGTCACAGAAAGAAGTGGATTATATGAAAGCGGAAGCGCGTTTCCTTGCAGCTTATTATTGGTGGCAATTGTTGGAGACTTATGGACCGATTCCTTTTAGACCCAATTACATTGCTCCTACTGACTTTACTCTTTCGGACTTAATGGTGGGACAGAGACCGTTTGACGAGATTGTCAGTCATTTGGATAATGAAATGCTGGAAGCGGCAAAGCAATTGCCGCCTGTATGGCAAAGTGTAGAGAAATATGGTCGTATCACTTCCGTTATGTGTCTGACTATTCGTGCAAAAATGTTATTGTTTGCAGCCAGTCCGCTTGTGAATGGTAATGAGTGGTACATCGGGCATAAGAATAAGGAGGGAGAAGAACTGTTTAATTCTACTTACAGTCAGGAAAAGTGGGTAAAGGCTGCTGAGGCTTGTAAACTTTTGCTTGATGAGGCAGACCAGGCTGGATACCGTTTGTATGTGGAATATAATGCAGAAGGAGAGATTGACCCTTTCACTTCGCTTGAAAATGTTTGGTTCACCAAGTTTCAGGATGGAAATAAGGAAATTCTGTTCCCTTACACAAAGCAGGATGCTTATCAAAGTTATCAGTTCTATACCAATAAGGCTGTGACTAAGGAGTATGGTGGTGGAAATGGTTTGGGAGTATATCAAGGGCTGGTAGATGCTTTCTTTATGAAGAACGGGCTTCCGATAACGGATGACAATGCAGAATATGTGGAAGGAGGTTTCTCTACAGAAAAAGAAATAAGAGTCACTGAGTGGACAGGTGGAACAGGACAAAAGGGAGAAGTGACTGCAGAAGGGACTTATAATATGTATTGCAACCGCGAACCGCGTTTCTATACAACGGTGAGTTATAATGGTTCTTGGTATGCCTTAGCCGGACGTAAATATGAGTTCTTTAAGAACCAGAAAGATAACGACTACACACACGATGCTCCTCAAAATGGTTATTTGGTTCGTAAAAAAGTATATCCTCAGGATAATCCGAAGAATGGCAGTTATAAATGGCGGCAAATGTTCTTGTACCGTTTATCAGCTTCTTTCCTTGATTATGCCGAAGCAATCAATGAGGCTTATGATAATAAGGTATCCCGTGAGGAAGCGTTGAAATATGTAAATAAGGTGCGTGAACGTGCAGGTGTGCGGCAGTATACATTGAATACTGTTTCATTGGATGACCCTAAATATATTCATGTAGATGACAATCAACTGGCAGTACGTGAGGTAGTTCGTATGGAACGGCGTGTTGAACTTTGTTGCGAAGGCTCACGCTGGTCGGATATCCGCCGTTGGAGAATCATTGAGAGTCTTCCTGAAATGTGTGGAGATGACTATGGCATGAATTATGGTGGAACGAACAGTAATGAGTTCTATAAGAGAACTGTATTCCAAACGCGTGTATGGAAAAAGGCAATGTATTGGATGCCGGTATATTTCGAGGAGATAAATAAGAATCCTAACCTTGTTCAGGCTCCTTTCTGGAATTAATTAAATGAAAAGCATGATTATGAATAAGATAATGAAATTAATATGCTTGCTCTTTCTGGCATCGATAGTAGCGAGCTGTAATAAAGATCCGGAGTACTACACATTGGAAACGCCTGCAGACCAGATGCTATTAAGGACTTCTTCTGCTGACCTTACTTTGGAGAAAGAGAAGGAGAATGAGACTGCGATTACTTTTACGTGGAACGCTGCAGCACAGCGTGGCGGTGCTGACGCCAATATTGCTTACTTCTTTAGAATGTATATGGCGGACTTACACTCTAATGTCACTAGCTTATATGAAATTGAAGCCGGAGAACGCTCTATCAGCTTCACGCATAATGAACTGAATGATATTTTGGCTTCTTGGAGCATACTTCCCGGAGATAAAGTTACTATCGAGGCAGAGGTAATCGCTCAAGTGAATTCGTCTGCTCAGTATTTGAAACCGGAATTGTCGAAAACACAATTCGATGTGGTCGGGTATGATAAGAATGCTACTGCGATTTATATGGTGATGATAACGGAAGATGGTGAAAGGTCTATGCGAAGAATGACGGAAAAAGTTGTCGGTTCGGGAATCTACCAGTCACAGGCAGAATTGAAACCATGCAAGTACTTCTTTGCGCTCAGTGCAGAATCGGATTATCCATGTTACATGAAAGGCGAAAATGGAGATAACTCTTTGCAGTATGTAACGGAAGAAGGTGATTATGAGATGTTGGAGAATACAAAGAGCGGTACATATACAATGGTGGTTGATCTGAACGTATTTGATGTTAACATAGTCAGTTTGTATCCTTTGCCGAAGGATGGTATTTGGATTGTCGGTAATTCCTGCGAGGTAGGTTGGGATTTGGGAGTTGCTAAAGAGAAAGGAGCTCTGCAAAGTAAGGACCCGCGCCATCCTGAGCTTTGGACCTATACAGGTAATTTCTATTATAATGGTGGTAGCAATGAATTCAAACTTTCAGTGGACCTTGACTGGGGTGGTAGATTTTTCTTTGCTCCTCATGCGGCAGCTAATCCGGCAGCAGAGCATGAACTTGGGGAAGCGAGATACCAGGACAATGGTGGCGACTTGAAATGGAGCGTTGCGTCAGATGGTAAATACACCTTGACAGTGGACCTTAACCAAATGAGGATATATCTGAATCCTGCCGAGTAATCTTCGTAATGAGTTTATTAAAATATGAAAATCATGAAAAAACTGTTTATTATAATCTGTTTGCTTGCCAATATAGTTGTATTGGGAGCATGCGGTGACGTAGAAGGTGCGGGCGAATCACAACCCCGTGTACCGAGAGTGGAAGTGGAATCTGAAAATTACTATGTACAAATTGTACAAGAGAATATAAATGGGGTTGCTTTTGTATATCGTTGGCTGGATATGGAAACAGCATCGAAATATGTTATAACTTTGGCGTGGGAAAAAGATGCAGAAACGACTGAAACTCTGGATATAGAGGATAAGAGTATACTGACCTACAACGGAGTGCGTGAGTTGCTTTTTACCAACCGGCAAATAATGGAATACATGAGAACCTTTGGATTGGATGAAAAGGAAGCTCAACTGAGCATTACATTGGAAGCGTTCCAGGCAGATGGTACGCCAATTACTTCCGAAGCAGCTAAGGCATCAAAGACCTCTGAAATCGATATTATATTGGGTCCCGGTGTGGAGTTAAATCCGGATTTGGAATAGAATAGTAACAATTAACAAGAAAAACTCAAAACTTATGTATATGCAAAATATAATCGCGCTTGGAATGATTTCCCTATTCACTTGGGGGTGCGGTAATAGTGACAAGCAGAAAGGTGAAACGGTGCAAACACCGTTGGAAGACAAAGTGTGGTATTCAAATCCGGTTATAGACTCCGATAATCCGGACCCGACAGTGATAAAGGCAGAGGATGGATATTTCTATCTGTACGCTACGGGAGGTAATACATGGATACATAGGTCTAAGGATCTGGTACATTGGACTTATGTGAGTGGTGCCTATGAGGAAGATAAAAAACCGTCATGGGAGCCGGATGCTGGTATCTGGGCACCGGATATTAATTATATCGATGGTAAATATGTAATGTACTACTCTTTGTCCAAATGGGGCGGTGGAGAAACTTGTGGTATTGGAGTTTCCGTTTCGGATAGACCGGAAGGACCGTTTACTGACCAAGGTAAGTTATTCCGGAGCAATGAGATTGGCGTGCACAACAGTATCGACCCTTTCTATATCGAGGATAACGGCAAGAAGTACCTGTTTTGGGGAAGCTGGTATGGTATTTGGGGAGTTGAGTTGAGCGAGGATGGCCTTTCGTTGAAAGGTGGAATAGAGAATGCGAAAGCAACAAAAATCCAAGTTGCTGCCAACACCGGAAACACGAATGCTTACGAAGGGTCCTATATATTGAAAAGAGGCGATTATTATTATCTGTTCTGTTCTACCGGTACCTGCTGTGAAGGTGCGAATAGTACCTATCAGACGGTGGTATGCCGTTCTACGAATCTTTTCGGTCCTTATGTAAATAAGGCGGGCGAAAAGATGAACGATAACAAACATGAGGTGTTGATACATAAGAATGATGCATTCCTGGGTACAGGGCACAATGCTGAAATAGTACAAGATGATGAAGGTAAAGACTGGATAATCTATCACGCTTACCGCACTGCCGATCCGTCTTTGGGTCGCGTAGTCTTGCTTGATAGAGTGTATTGGGATGACAACGGATGGCCTTATCTCGTAGGAGATGGTCCGGTTGTGAAGGCGGAAGCACCTGCTTTCAAGGATAATAAGTAATTGGTATGGGATAATTGCAGCTATATAGCTGCAATTATCCTAATTTTGCTTTCGGATTTTAATTTTATAGGTTTTAAAAATGTTATGAAAAAAAAATTACTGCTAATTTTGCTTTGCATTTTACAAAGTGTTCTATTTGCACTGCAAGCACAAAACACACAACGGAATATCGCATATACGGATGATAACGTGAGATTCACAGTCATCTCCGACGGGGCTCTCCGCTTGGAATATGCTCTGGATGGGAAATTTGTAGACGACAGATCGCACATGGCTATCAATCGCCTGTATCCTCAAGTAGATTACAAACTGAAAACAAGAGGAGGATGGGTTGAAATAACGACTTCTAAGATGAAGATGCGTTATAAGAAAAACAGCGGACAGTTTACGGATAAGAACTTAATTATCACCGCAGCTAAAGAAATGCTGCCTTTTTCCTGGAAACCCGGTATGCAACAGAAGGGTAACTTGAAAGGTACTTATCGTACATTGGATGGTATGGATGGTGATACGCAGACACAGACTTGGGTGGCTGATACAAAGAAGGGTGAAAAACTGAAACTGGAAGATGGTCTGCTGGCTACGGACGGCTGGACTTTCATCGATGATTCGCAAGGACTTCTGTTTGATAATGATAAGGATTGGGATTGGGTGAAAGAGCGTCCGGCTAATGGCGGGCAGGATTGGTACTTCATGGCTTATGGACATGATTATAAAGCAGCTCTGAAAGATTATACTCTTTTTGCCGGAAAAGTGCCGTTGCCACCCCGCTATGCGTTCGGTTACTGGTGGTCGCGCTATTGGCTGTACTCTGATAAGGAATTCCGTAATTTGATTGATAATTTCCATACGTATCAGATTCCTTTGGATGTATTGGTAGTAGATATGGACTGGCATTATACGGAACAAGGAAAAGGCGGCTGGACCGGTTGGACCTGGAACAGGGACTTGTTTCCGAATCCGAAAGGATTCCTCGGATACCTCAAACAAAATGACGTGAAAATAACCCTCAACCTGCACCCTGCGGATGGAGTGGCTTCTTATGAAGAAAAATATCCCGGACTGGCAAAGGATATGGGAGTTGACCCTCAGTCCAAACAAACGATTCCATGGATAAACTCAGATAAGAAGTTTATCAAAAATATGTTCAAGAATGTATTGACTCCGATGGAGAAAGACGGAGTTGATTTCTGGTGGCTGGATTGGCAGCAAGGGATATATGACCCGAAAGTGAAGAATTTGAGTAATACCTGGTGGATTAATTATGCTTTTTTCAGTAATATGGAAAAGAACCGGGATACGCGTCCTATGTTGTACCATCGTTGGGGAGGTTTGGGAAATCATCGCTATCAGGTCGGTTTTTCAGGTGATGCGGTTGTATCATGGAAATCATTGGATTTTCAGCCTTATTTCAACTCCACGGCTTCCAATGTATTGTATGGCTATTGGAGCCACGACTTGGGTGGACATATCGGCGAAAGTATCGATCCGGAAATGTACACTCGTTGGTTGCAGTTCGGAGCTTTAAGCCCGATCATGCGTACACACTCTCAAAAGAGTGCCGGTTTGAATAAGGAACCGTGGGTGTTTAACAAAGAGTATTGTGATATTCTTCGTAAGACCATCCGGCAGCGTTATGAGATGGCTCCGTATATTTACACAATGGCTCGTAAAGGGTATGATGAAGGGCTGTCACTTTGTCGTCCGATGTACTATGACTATCCGGAGAGTAAGGAGGCTTATGAGTTCCGCAGTGAATATATGTTTGGGGATGACATTCTGGTTGCTCCTGCTACGGCTCCGGCAAAGGATGGTTACGTACAGGTGCGTGCATGGTTGCCCGAAGGGGAGTGGTATGAACTGCATACAGGCACTTTGTTGAAAGGTGGTCAGATTGTAGAGCGTCCTTTTGCTATCGACGAATATCCGATTTATGTAAAGGCAGGCGCTGTGTTGCCAATGTACACAAGCAAAGTGATGAACTTGAATGGCAATGACGAAGAAATCGTAATTACCGTATTCCCCGGTGGAAATGGAACGTCTTCCTTTAATTTCTACGAGGATAATGGGAACGACAAGAATTATGCGTCAGAATATGCTGTGACCAAACTGGCTTCTTCCCGCCAGGGACAAGAACAAACAATTGTTATCGGTAAGCGCGAAGGACAATATCAGAATATGCCTGCTTCCCGTTCATTTAAAGTGAAAGTACTTTCATCACTTGTTCCACAATCTGTCATCGTTAACGGACAGC
>ERZ894240.939-NODE-939-length-21921-cov-11.212019_pt1 | contig 21921 bp, 19 predicted proteins | sample MGYA00380298_ERZ894240 | MGnify/ENA primary metagenome ERZ894240 (study PRJEB32331, sample SAMN06328419) | human gut metagenome | biome: human gut microbiome; feature: stool | host: Homo sapiens | collected 2014-06-27 ...
CCTTTGTGAAAATCTGCGTTAATCCGCGTTTCATCAAAGATTTAAACTCTGTGGACCTCCGTGTTACTCTGTGGTGAAATACACTCAAATCCGTTCAAATAGTAACCACCGCCTGGCGTACCTCCCCGTGCGGGAAGCACAAAGGGAGCACTTCTTTTGCATGTTTCATACATTGCAATACATTTTCTTTATTTCCGAGGAATGGACCGGATTTTTCTATTTTCAGTGTAGACATTGCTGCTGCAAAGCGTCCGGCCTCTTCGATACTTGCTCCTGCAGCCCGCTGGTACAGGTAACCAATTGTATATGTATCGCCACATCCTGTGGCATCTGTCACTACATCCGGCTCGTATGCCGGAATCTGATAAAAGGTTTTTCCGTCAAAGATGACTGAGCCCATGCTACCAAATGTGAGCAGTACCTCTTTCACTCCCCATTCGTGGAGCCTATGGGCCGCTTCTGTTACATTGTCATATCCGGTTAATACTTCCATTTCGTGTTCATTCACTTTCAGGAAATGTACGTATTTGAGTGCTTCCCTTTTATTGGCCCAATCCACCGGATAGACGTGTGTATCGCGTACCTCACGCAGGTATCCTTGAGAATCAATAGCAACCAGCCCTTTACCGGCAAGATGTTTGATAACATCTACCGAAAAATCATCAGCCAACAAAGAGCCCAGATGAAAAATATCCGCTTCGATATTCTCAAGCTGGTGTACAGTAAACGGATCTGCTTTGGCGAGTACTCTTTGCGTACGTTCATCCTGATTCTCGCCATATATGTTTTCAAAGTAAACGGAATATTTGCTGGGAAGAACGGTTACATCAATACCGGCGTCACGCATTTTGTCTATAACGTCCAGCTCACTGTCTCCTACTGCAGTAACCAATTTATAATCAACATCGTCCAGATGTCGGATAGCATATGAACAGTAATAAGCAGTTCCTCCTGGCATGAATACCGTGGATTGAGGTGTTACTACCTTATCTAAAGTGATGTGTCCGATGCAACAAAGAGTATGTTTCTTCATTTTAATCTTTGGTTAAATGAAAAAGCCTTCAAGAGTAGTTCTTGAAGGCTTTTTAGTGTTTGTGCGGCTGAAGGGACTCGAACCCCCACGTCGCGAGACACCAGATCCTAAGTCTGGCGCGGCTACCAATTACGCCACAGCCGCAAAATCCGTGACTAATTTTTTCTTTAGCGGTGCAAAGATAGATATATTTTTTGTTTTGCCAAACGAAAGACGAATAAAAGTGTTTATTTAAGTAATTTCCTTGCTTCTTCTATAATTGTATCAAACCCATTAGCCTCATCTTTATAGTTTATATCCACTTTTACATCCGGATTAATTCCCCACTCAATATGGTTCATGTTTTTGTCAAAGTGCGGACTGGCAGAAAAACGGATTGTCCAGCCATTAGGAAGTTCGGATGAAAAAGGCATTCCTGATCCTCCTCCGGTTTTATCACCTACGATTGTAACATTAGGAAGGCATCTCATATGATTGACAAAATCGTTGGTAGCGCTGTATGAATGCCGATTGGTAAGTACGGCTACTTTCTTTTGCCAGCGAATACCTTTGGCTGGTTCCAGATAGATGGCATATGGTTCTGAAAAGTCATTGTGTCCCGGCCCTGTCTTATGACAGATATACCCTGTTAGTATTTTCTTTTCTGTGAATCTCGAAGCTATTTTAGCTGAGTTTGTCGCATTCCCCCCGGAGTTTTGCCGGACATCAATAATGAGTCCTTTACAGTTAGAAAAATAGGAGAAAACCCTGTCTAAATCATTATTATCAATGCCTTCGGAAAACTTTTCATAATAGATATAGCCGACTTTATCGTTTAGTATTTTATATTTGAAGCCGGCTGTCTGTTGATAGTTTTGCCCCAGATAATAGTTGCTTTCTATCGTTGCTTCACTAAAATTACGTGGTGAGTCAAGCCAGAAGTCAAAGTGGGTTTGATTGTCAGTAGAAGTTAAGTTGACATGTCCGTCCTGGAGTTCGTACAACATATCGCTGAGTACCTGAAAGAGATCCCGGTCATCCATTTTCGGCTCAATAAATTTACGTTTCCTTTCTCCGATTTTTTTCCAGTCTATGCCTTTATAGTCCAGAAAGCAATATCGCTCGTCTATGATTTTCCAGAGTTGGTCAAAGTTTCCTATCGGATCATTGGTATACTCTTCCTCCCTAATGCAGGCGGTCAGCCCACTCAGGCAAGTAAGAAATAATAGCCAACTGATCATCCGGTTTCTCATCTTTCCATTTACTATTTACAATTTACAATTGTCCACGCCATCACCCTGCATAGTACTTCTCCCCTCTCCATTCTCCCTTCTCCCTTTAATACGCCCTTATTGCCGACGGCAATGGTGTTCCGTTTTTGTTACGGATCAGATACAGGTCTTTTACGAATCCTACCATGAATACGTGTGAATATGTATGTGTCCGGATATCATTGACATCCGATTGCTGCATATCTGCTACATAACTGAAGCGCATCTTTGCATAGCGAATCGGGAAATCTATGGATAACATTTGTCTCATGGAAGGTTGGTTGTGCAGTGAAGTAAATTGTACTACTCCGCTGGAATTTCCCAATGTGAATATCTCGTAATATGATTGACCGTAGTGAGGTGAAAACATAACTCCTATTACCGGTACATTGACCTGATAACGGAATGTGAGTGGGTAGTTTTTTATTTTGGCATGCCAGATTGCCATTCCGGAAGCGTCGAGATTGAGAAATGCCCGTGCTGATGCCGGATTATTGGTATTGCGCAGATTGTATACAAATCCTCCGTTAATGTCTGCCAAAGCCCCTGCCAGCAGCTTAAAGTTTTCTGTGATGCGGAATTGGTAATGCAATCCATAATTCCAATTCACCAATCCGGCAAAGGTGTTATTGTTATCTACCCGGTTATGTGTATATCCAATGTTTGCCTGGAAAAAGTTTTGTACGGATACTTTTCCATTAAGCAATTTTGTCATACGCATTGTTTCCCGTGAAATACGAAAGTCGATACCTTTATATTCCTGTGGTGAGAGATAAGTGTCGAATATATTGGTGTAGCCTATTCCATACATAGTAGCACGGGTCACATAGCGGTTGGCTTGCAACGAATCTACCTGAGCATATAGCCCGTGGCAAAGAGCCAACAGACAATATCCGGTTAGAATGATCTTTAACAGTATCTTCTTTCTCATTGACAAACCTTTATTTAGTTGAAAATTGAAAGTTGAAAATGGGAACCGGTTTTATGACAAGATATAATGCAGTTGTCCTCATTTTCAACTTTCAACTTTCAATTTTCCATTATTCAAACAGTTTCATCTGTCCTGTCATCTCGTCCAGAATATCTCCTTCACTTTTGCCATGGTCCGGATCGAGAATCTCTGTTTCCTCCTCTGTGTCCTCTTCTTCTTTGGGCGCGGGAGGTTCAGGGAAACGGGTCGGTTCCAGTTCGTTGATCGTTTCTACCGTATAAGTAGTGATACGTTTACCTTTTGCCTTGAAACCTTTGACGGCAATAAATTCATCGGCATCTATCACCATCGGATCTCGGAAACTGTCATGACCACCAAAGATGACTTCCAGACGTGGATAATATTCATCTGTCAGCAGAATCAGTTGATTGGCTTTATTTTCTCCCAGGTAATTCTGCTTACGGGAGGTGCTTTCAAAACAGAAACGTTTCAGATATGGATAGTTCTGCTGATCAGCGTCGTATAAAGCAGCTGTCCATACTTTATTAGAATCAAACTTCTCAACGATACTTACATTGTTCTCGTAATGGTTGCTTACGTCGAAGTTTGTTGTATAGAACTCGCCTGTATTGAGAACTACCAGAATAGAGTCGTCGCTCTGGAACTCTCCCAGATATTCACCTCGTCCGTCATAGTTGAGGCGTAACACATCCCGGTCGAACCATACTTTACGTCCCCCAAGCGTAGAACCTCCTCGTTGCTTTAAGGCTATCTTGTGTACCGGCAGACGAGTCAGAATAACTCCCTGTGCCTGGCGACTCTTAATACCAATCTCGCTGAAGTCCCGTTCGAAGATAATACGGCGTACACGGGGATTCGGTTTCAATGTCACTTTTATGATTTCGGCTTCTCCGTTCGGATTTGCGCTGAAATATGTGATTCGTGACTCGGGAGTACCCTGTGTTACGTCATATTCGCGATCCCGTACGATGGAGGTTACGGCAAAACGTTTGATGTAGGTTGTTCCCTCTTTTCCGTCACGGTAAGTTACATTGTAGATCGTTCGTTTATCATTCTTCTTGAATACATTGACATACAACACGTTTTTACCTACGAACTTTTTGTCGGCTACGGGAGTAATCATATATTTACCGTCTCTGTAGAAGATAATTACATCGTCTATATCTGAACAGCAGGCTACGAATTCATCCTTCTTGAGTGCTGTGCCGATAAATCCTTCTTCGCGGTTGATGTATAGCTTTTCGTTAGCTTCCACCACTTTGGTTGCTTCGATGGTATCGAAATTGCGTAATTCCGTACGGCGGGGGAAATTCTTACCATATTTTTCTTTCAACATCTGGTACCAGCTGATTGTGTATTCCACGATATTGGCCAGATGATTGTCTATCTCGGCAATTTCCGATTTCATTTTGGCTATGTTTTCTTCCGCTTTGTCTGAGTTGAACTTCAGGATACGTCCCATTTTGATTTCCATCAGTTTCAGGATGTCTTCCTTGGTTACTTCCCGTATGAATTGCGGATAGAAAGGAGTTAATCGGTTATCGATATGTTCGCACGCAGCATCCATATCTTTGGACTGTTCGAACTCTTTGTCTTTATAGATACGTTCTTCAATAAATATCTTTTCGAGTGAAGCAAAGTGAAGGCTTTCTTGTAGTTCACCTTTGTGTATTTCAAGCTCCTGGCGAAGAAGATTGAGCGTGTTGTCCGCCGATTTTCTCAATACATCACTGATGGTCAGAAAGTGTGGCTTGTTATCATCAATCACACAACAGTTGGGGGATATGCTTACTTCGCAATCGGTAAAAGCATATAGCGCATCAATGGTTTTGTCTGATGAAGTTCCTGCTGCCAGATGTACTAATATCTCTACGTTGGCAGAGGTATTGTCATCTACTTTTCGCACTTTGATTTTTCCTTTGTCTACGGCTTTCAGAATCGAATCAATCACCGTTGTGGTAGTTCTTCCATAAGGAATTTCCGTGATCGCCAATGTTTTATTATCAACCTTATTGATTTTGGCACGTATCTTCACAGAACCGCCTCGTTCGCCGTCATTATACTTGGATACGTCTATAGAGCCTCCTGTTTGAAAGTCCGGGTAGAGTTTAAAGCTTTCTCCATGCAGATAACTGATAGACGCGTCACACAATTCATTGAAGTTGTGTGGCAGTATTTTTGAAGAGAGCCCTACAGCAATACCCTCTACTCCTTGCGCCAATAACAGCGGGAATTTAACAGGTAAAGTTATGGGTTCTTTATTTCGTCCGTCATAAGACAACTTCCATTCCGTTGTTTTCGGATTGAATACTACGTCGAGTGCGAATTTAGAGAGGCGGGCTTCAATATAACGTGGAGCAGCTGCACCATCACCGGTGAGAATGTTACCCCAGTTACCCTGGCAGTCAACCAGCAAATCCTTTTGTCCCAGCTGTACCAGTGCATCTCCGATAGAAGCATCTCCGTGTGGGTGAAACTGCATGGTATGTCCCACGATGTTTGCCACTTTGTTGTAACGTCCGTCATCCAGTCTCCTCATGGAGTGTAGTATACGGCGTTGTACAGGCTTCAATCCATCATTGATATGGGGGACGGCACGTTCCAGAATAACATACGAAGCATAGTCCAGAAACCAGTTCTGGTACATACCTGTGAGTTGATGTTTTACGCTTTCATTGTGGGAGTCCGCCGGCTTATAGTCTGAATGTTCTTCCGTTATCTCGTTGATTTCGTCACTCATATGGTTAATATTCCTCTTGTTTTAACAACAAATTATCTTTTTTACATCATTATAGAACGATGTGCACGCAAAAATACGAATTTTCTCCAAAAAAATCATTTACTTTGCGAATTATTTCCGAGTGTGATTTACAGGCAGATATCGGAATCGTAAATTGTAAATGATTAAATTGTAAATAAAACAATGGCACAAGAAGACGTTTTTAAGAAATTGGTATCACATTGCAAAGAGTATGGTTTTGTATTTCCTTCAAGTGATATTTACGACGGACTGGGAGCTGTATACGACTACGGCCAGATGGGAGTTGAACTCAAAAATAATATTAAGAAATACTGGTGGGACAGCATGGTATTGCTGCACGAGAATATTGTAGGCATTGACTCTGCAATCTTTATGCACCCTACTATCTGGAAGGCTTCCGGACACGTTGATGCATTCAATGACCCATTGATTGATAACAAAGATTCTAAAAAACGTTATCGTGCAGACGTACTTATCGAAGACCAATTGGCTAAGTACGACGATAAAATGAATAAAGAAGTAGCTAAGGCTGCTAAAAAGTTTGGTGATGCTTTTGATGAGGCACAGTTTCGCAGTACAAATGGCCGTGTCCTTGAACATCAGGCTAAGCGTGATGCGCTTCATACCCGTTTTGCAAAAGCATTAAACGATGGTAATCTTGACGAACTCCGTCAGATCATTATTGATGAAGAAATCGTTTGTCCTATTTCCGGTACTAAGAACTGGACAGAGGTTCGTCAGTTCAACCTGATGTTCTCTACTGATATGGGATCTACTTCGGAAGGTGCAATGAAAATATACCTTCGTCCGGAAACAGCACAGGGAATTTTCGTGAACTACCTCAATGTACAGAAAACCGGGCGTATGAAAATACCTTTTGGTATTGCACAGATTGGTAAGGCTTTCCGTAATGAGATTGTGGCCCGTCAGTTCATTTTCCGTATGCGTGAATTTGAACAAATGGAGATGCAGTTCTTTGTAAAACCGGGTACAGAACTGGAGTGGTTCCCAAAATGGAAAGAAATGCGTTTGAAATGGCATAAAGCACTTGGTTTCGGTGATGATCATTATCGTTTCCACGACCATGATAAGCTGGCTCACTACGCTAATGCCGCTACAGATATCGAATTCCTTATGCCGTTTGGTTTCAAAGAAGTAGAAGGTATACATTCACGTACTAACTTCGACCTTAGCCAGCATGAGAAATTCTCCGGAAAGAGTATCAAATACTTCGATCCTGAACTAAATGAGTCATACACTCCGTACGTTATCGAAACTTCTATCGGTGTGGATCGTATGTTCCTTAGTATCATGAGTGCTGCTTATTGCGAAGAGCAACTCGAAAACGGTGAAAGCCGCGTGGTATTGAAACTTCCTGCAGCTCTTGCTCCGGTGAAGTTGGCCGTAATGCCTTTGATAAAGAAAGACGGACTGCCCGAAAAGGCCCGCGAGATTATTGATAGTCTTAAGTTCCACTTCCATTGTCAGTATGACGAGAAAGACAGTATCGGAAAACGTTATCGCCGTCAGGATGCCATTGGTACTCCATATTGTGTAACGGTTGACCATCAAACGCTCGAAGATAACTGTGTGACTTTGCGTAATCGCGATACCATGCAGCAGGAACGTGTAGCGATCTCTGAACTGAACAATATTATTGCTGACAGAGTAAGCATCACTTCGCTTTTGAAAACTTTACAATAAATCCTTGACGAATGAATAAGAAAATCTATTTATTACCAATCCTATTGCTGGCACTTGTCTTTACTTCTTGTGAAGAAACGAAAGAAGTGAGCAGGTATGATAACTGGCAGGCACGAAATGAGGCGTTTATCGACTCTTTGTATAATGTTTATACTACGGAGGCCGATCATGGTGGGTTGGATAGTATTCATCTTATGTCTGCTCCGGATGCCTGCATATTTTATAAGGAGCTGAAGCCGATAACGAATGATCCAAAGTTAAATCCGAATCCGACAAATCTGGATGAGGTTATCGAAGGATATGTTTCTCAGGATATGCAACCTTTTTATACAGATAGTGTATATATGTATTATAAAGGTACTTTAATCATCGGGGACCGATTTGATGGATTCAAAGGTGCAAACCCTACAGCCTTTGACTCGCCGAAGAAATTGAAGGTAACAGGTGTAATTACTGGTTGGAATGAGATGCTTCAGCGTATGAAAGTAGGAGAGCGAAGGTTAGTTTACATACCTTGGAACTATGGTTATGGTTCCAGTGGTAGTGGTAGCATTTTAGGGTATTCCACATTGATTTTTGATATGCAGTTGTATAGTATCGAAAATCGTAGTTCGAATTCGCTGTCGACCTTGGCTGTAGAAGAATAGATTTCTATATATAAAGGAAGTAGCCTGTTTCTCATAGTGATGAGGAACAGGCTTTTTTTGTTAATAGAGGAACTGTTTTGATTTAACTCTATTGTGCAGCCAGTGATGAATGGACTGACTGTGTTGTACCGATGTAGCGTGACCCATTAGGTGTATTACTCTTCATTATTCCTATTTTCAATAAATTCAAAATAGATTCTAAAGTAATTACAAGAAAATTTATATATATCGATTTTTATATGTATCATTGTAGATTATTTTATTTGTTCACTTTGATTCTATATATTATGAAAAGAGTTTATTGTTATTTATTGGTTTGTGTATTATCAGGAACAGGTTTGTTGAATAGCCTGTTTGCTAATAGTGGTGTTTCTTCTAATTTCCTCGAAGAGTCTGAAGCTTTTATAAGTGATCAGGTTTCTCCACGATCAGGCTTTAATGTTTATGTTAAAATAATGGCAAATAACAAGACGATTACGATTGCAACTGATCCATATGAAACTGTTGCACAGTTTAAGTCTAAGATTCAGGCTAAGGAGGGAATTCCATCTAATCAACAGAGACTTATTTTTGCCGGAAAGCAGTTAGAGGATGGTAGAACGTTACAAGATTATGCTATTACAAAGGAATCTACTCTCCATCTATTAATAAATTTCCGACCAAGTCGTTAACGCACAATTATAACTTTACTTCATATGTTTTTAATATGCTTGTGTTTTACTAGCTCATAAAAATAAAATCAGTTAATTTGTGGAACAGTTAGCTGATTTTATTTATTATAGCTCTTTTATAACCCAATGAAAGGGATATGAAATATTTACTTAGTATTTTATTTTTTATTATAACCTTTTCCTTATCTGCTCAAGAAGCTGTTTCGGTAGCCGGATTTATCAAAGATAAGAACTCCGATGCTATTGAAGGAGCAGCGATACGTGCACTTACTGCGGATAGTGTTTTCCTTTCGGGTACTACGTCTGATGCCGGAGGTTACTTTATTTTAATGCTTCCCCGGAAGAAATGCATCCTTGAAATCAGCTACTTGGGTTATCAAAAGTCTTACAGAACGATTTCGGCAGATACAATCTGCAAAAACTTATTGGAGGATACTATAAAACTACAGGACGAAAGTATTAATCTGGCTGAAGTAATGGTGACCGGAAAGGCTGCTGCTATGCAAATGAAAGGGGATACTTTAGAATATAACACGGGTATCTATGCGCTTTCGGATCAGGCCTCGGTGCGTGATTTATTGAAATTGCTACCCAATGTCACTGTTACAGAACATGGACAAATTTTAGTTCAGGGGAAACCGGTAAGTAAAATTCTTGTTGATGGAAAAGATTTCTTCTCCAATAATCCAGAGATGGCATCAAAATCACTTCCAGGCAAAATAGTGGATAAAGTACAAGTTATTGACCAAAGCTCTGAGGTGGACCGACTTACTGGATTCGATAACGGGGATAAAGAAACAGTACTTAACTTGTCCGTTAAAGAAGAAAATAAGGTAGGCGTAATGGCTCAGGCAGCTGTGGGGGGCGGGCGTGATATAAACGATAATAAAACGCGATATGAGCAAAATGCGTATATAAATCTGTTGAAAAGGCAGGATATGTTTTCTCTCATGTTACGAAATGACAATACGAATAGCGGAACCGGTAGTTCGCAGACAGGAGACAACTCTGTTGGGCAAATCGGGCTTTTGATAAATAAAGAATTTAGTAACCGCTTTAATGTTTACAGTAATGTAACATATACCTCTATAAAGTCGGTAGAGAATATGCTTACAGACCAGGAGACAATACTCTCGTCGGAATCCTCTCTTTTTGATAGTTCAAATCGTTTATCCGATACTAAAAATAAAATTCTGGATGCTGGCATAAGGACAGAATGGACCCCCAATGGTAAAAATACGCTTATAACGCAGGCGTATTTGAATTATTCGAAAAAGAATCGTTGGGATAATGAACTTTTTAATAGCTATAATGGCTTGCGTGATACCCTCTATAATGGACATTCCGCCACAGAAAAAAATGGTAACAACTACTCTCTGAATATTTCCATTGACTATGCACATCGGTTAAAGAAGAAAGGTCGGGTTTTTAGTACGTCGCTCTATGGTATCATAAATCAGGGTGACGCTCGTGAATCTTATTCCTGGAACCGTCGGATGTATGATAATAATGTCTATCAGTATGATTCACTTGTGAACCAACGGACGGTTAACGAGAATTCAGGTAAGCAAATCAAATTGGGTTTGTCGTATGTTGAGCCTATCACGGAGAAACGTTTTATGCAAATTGCCTATACGGCTCGTCTTTCAGGTGATCATGTCGGGAAAAATACTTATAAGGTTAGAGAAGATATTTCATCTGATAATCTCCAATTATTATCTAGCCAAAGTCCGGGCACATCGCAGAGTATATTTAATCAGCGCTTTACATTAAATTACAAATCATTGGGAGAGAAAACCGACTATACGATGGGAATGAACGTAGATATTGACGACTCTGAAAATAAAACCCGTTTCCCGGATGACTCTTTCAGGTCCAATGTAAATCAAAAAGTTACCAACTACTCTCCGGTATTGAATATAAAACACCGGTTCAATAAAAGTAACACGCTGACACTTGATTATATGGGGACAATGACATCTCCGACAGGTACTCAGTTGCAGGACTATACCGATATAAGCGACCCTACTAACAGTATTAAAGGAAACCCTGACCTTAAACCGCAGTTTGCAAATGATGTGGTACTGAATCTTTCCGGTTCTAATTCCAAAACTCAGGGATTCTACGATGTCGGTTTGTTCGGTGGATACACAGCGAATGCTATTCAATCTTCTTACAATATTAATCCGGAGACAGGAAATCGAACCACTTCTTACAAAAATGTAAATGGTAATTGGAATGCGCAATTTCGATGCATTTATTATACACCGATAAACGAAACAAATTTTACAATAAGCAATGGGCTTAGAGGCGGATATGACAGAAAGAAGGGGCTCGTCAATGATGAGGTAAGTGTCATGGGTTCTTTTACTATTGATGAGAATCTGGTTCTCAGATATTATACTCCTGATTTCTATTTTAATATTCAGGGATTATTCAAATATGTGATTCTAAAGGGGCAGGGTCAATCTACCGATAATATGGAAACCCGGGATTGGGGAACAGAACTTAATGCATCCTATCTGCTGCCTTATAAAATAAGATTGAGTTCTTCTTTCAGATGGAGTTTAAAGAAAGGCTACAGTGGTGAAACCGGAAATATCAGAGAAAATATTCTGGATGTTGCTATAGAAAGAGATTGCTTCTCAAAGAAGTATTATGGTACAGGCACTATTCAAATATCTGCATTTGATTTGCTGCAAAGCAGAAGAGATTTATCAAGGAACGTAGGGGCTTCCTATATCCAGAATACAAGAACATCTACCATGGGCAGTTATTTTATGTGTCGTTTTGTGTACAGTTTTAATTTCTTTCCTTAAGTCTTACTGTTAATCCGGATGTTTAACGGCATGTTTCCTAACTTTTCTTCGGAATGGTATGTTATATTTAGTAGAATACACCCCTGATGTAATCTGCATTACATGTATTCACTGTAATTATTTCTATTTTTACATCGTACTTAAATATGAATGCCCATGAAAGAACTCATCACCCATCTGGAAGAATTAAACAGAAAAGCTGAGAACGGCGGCGGAGATGCCCGGATTGAGAAACAACACTCAGTAGGAAAGCTGACAGCCCGTGAACGTATCGATTTACTTTTGGAGAAAGGATCGTTTATCGAACTTGATAAACTTGTGACGCATCGTTGTACCGACTTTGGTATGGAGAAACAGAAGATACCAGGGGATGGGGTAGTTACCGGTTACGGTATGATAGGCAAACGACTGGTTTATGTTTTTGCTCAGGACTTCACAGTGTTCGGAGGGGCACTTTCGGAGACGTATGCTAAAAAGATCTGCAAGGTGATGGATATGGCCATGCAAATGGGTGCCCCGATAATCGGGCTCAATGATTCCGGGGGTGCCCGTATTCAGGAAGGGGTTCGTTCGCTGGCAGGATACGCTGAAATCTTTCTTCGTAACTCGATGGCATCGGGGGTAATACCGCAAATCAGTGCTATTATGGGCCCATGTGCCGGTGGTGCTGTGTATTCTCCGGCTCTGACCGATTTTATCCTGATGGTGAAGAATTCCGGTTATATGTTTATTACCGGACCGGACGTAGTGAGGAGTGTAACACAGGAAGAGGTGAGTAAAGAAGAATTGGGTGGAGCTGCTGTACATACTTCTATATCCGGTGTAGCACATCTGGCTGCTGAAAATGATATTGAATGTATCAATTATATTCGTGAATTAATCTCCTTCCTGCCCGGAAATAATATGGAAGAACCTCCATTTGTTGCTACTTCCGATTCGCCCACGCGGCTCACACCAGAACTTTCTATGCTGATACCTACTAACCCGAATCAACCCTATAATATAAAGGAGATGATCGAGGCAGTAGCCGATGACAATAGTTTCTTTGAACTTCAGGCAGAGTATGCGGCGAATATTGTCATTGGTTATATTCGTCTGAATGGGAAAACTGTGGGAGTGGTGGCTAACCAACCGCTGGTACTTGCCGGTACACTGGATATTGATGCTTCTGTCAAGGCGGCTCGTTTTGTCCGCTTCTGCGATGCTTTCAATATTCCGTTACTGACTTTGGTGGACGTACCGGGATTCTTACCGGGAGTTGACCAGGAATATGGTGGTATTATTCGTAACGGTGCCAAGTTGCTATATGCTTATTGTGAGGCTACCGTACCTAAGGTGACGGTTATCACACGCAAAGCTTATGGTGGTGCCTATGATGTAATGAGCTCCAAACATATCCGGGGAGATATGAACTTTGCTTTTCCTACGGCCGAGATTGCCGTGATGGGGCCGGATGGGGCTGTGAATATTCTGTTCCGTAAAGAAATAGACAAAGCAGGAGATCCTGAAGAGAAAAGAAAAGAGCTTCAGACTGAATATCGTGAGAAATTTGCAAATCCTTATCGGGCTGCCGAACTCGGTTATGTGGATGAAGTGATTGATCCGGCTATTACTCGTATGCGGTTGATTCGTAGTTTTGAGATGTTGGCTAATAAGCGCCAGTCCAATCCACCCAAAAAGCATTCTAATTTACCGCTTTAATATTGTAGGAGGAAACATATTATGATAAAAAAAATATTAGTAGCCAACCGTGGCGAGATTGCTATGCGTATTTTCCGTACCTGCCGGGTAATGAATATTGCTACGGTAGCGATTTACACACGGGTAGACCGTGGAGCGTTGCATGTCCGTTACGCTGAAGAAGCCTATTGTATATCTGATTCACCGGAGGATACCTCTTATCTGAAACCGGAAAAGATTCTGGAAATAGCCAAAAAGACTGGGGCTGCCATTCATCCGGGCTATGGTTTCTTGTCAGAGAATGCTGACTTTGCCCGTCGTTGTGAGGAAGAAGGAGTGATTTTTATTGGTCCGAGTGCTGATATAATTGCCCGGATGGGTATTAAGACGGAGGCGCGGAAGATCATGAGAGAAGCTGGCCTGCCCATTGTTCCGGGCACAGAACAACCGGTTCAGGGCATTGCCGAAGCTAAAAAGGCAGCAGCAGAAGTCGGTTATCCGATTATGCTGAAAGCATTAGCAGGTGGTGGCGGAAAGGGAATGCGACTGGTGCGTTCAGAAGAAGAAGTTGAGATGGCTCTTCGTCTGTCCCAATCCGAAGCCGGAACTTCATTTGGAAACGATGCGGTTTATATAGAGAAGTATATCGAAAATCCCCATCATATCGAAGTGCAGATATTGGGTGATAAATATGGGAATGTAATTCATCTGTATGAACGTGAATGCTCCATCCAACGACGAAATCAAAAGGTAATAGAAGAGTCTCCTTCTCCTTTTGTGAAGGAAGAGACACGAAAACGGATGTTGAAGGTGGCTGTAGAGGCTTGCAGGAAAATAGGATATTACAGTGCCGGGACTTTGGAGTTTATGATGGATAAAGACCAGAACTTCTATTTTCTTGAAATGAATACCCGGCTTCAGGTAGAACATCCGGTAACGGAGGAATGTACCGGTGTTGATCTTGTACGTGATATGATTCTTGTTGCTGCCGGCAATCGCTTGCCTTATCATCAGGAGGATATTGAGTTTAGGGGTGCGGCCATCGAATGTCGTATTTATGCCGAAGATCCGGAAAATAACTTTATGCCGTCACCGGGAGTCATTACGGTACGTGAGGCTCCCGAAGGACGTAACGTTCGCCTGGATAGTGCCGCCTATGCCGGATTTGAGGTGTCATTGCATTATGATCCGATGATTGCCAAGCTCTGTTGCTGGGGAAGAAACCGTGCTTCTGCCATATCAAATATGGCCCGTGCTTTGCGGGAGTATAAGATACTGGGTATTAAAACCACCATTCCGTTTCATCAGCGTGTCTTGAAGAATGCCGCTTTTCTGAAAGGGGAGTATGATACTACGTTTATTGATACCCGTTTTGATAAAGAAGATTTGAAACGGCGTCAGAATACCGATCCTACTGTGGCTGTAATTGCAGCTGCACTAAAGCATTTTGAGAAGGAAAAAGAGGCAGCGTCGAGGGCTACTACTCTTCCGGTGGTAGGAGAATCCCTTTGGAAATATTATGGTAAACTGCAGATGACTGCCAATAACTATTAAAACATCAGTGATTATGAGTACAACATTAGCAACCTATTATGCCCGGCTTCTGGATATGCCCGACAATGAATATAAAGTTGAGATTCTTGAAGATGGCCCTGTGAAGAAAATAGCTGTCAATGGAAAAGTGTATGAGGTGGATTATAACCTTGGCGGTGATTCCATTCATTCTATAATCATTGATCATCATTCTCATGGAGTGCAGATTTCTTCTTCCAATTCTACATATACTATCATGAACAAAGGAGAACTTTATCAGATAGAACTGAAAGGCGAAATGGAAAAGATACACAATTCCCGTAATGCTGCCGAGTCTGTGGGGCGTCAAGTGGTTCAGGCGCCAATGCCCGGAGTGATATTGAAAACATATGTAAAGAAGGGAGATGTAGTACAGCGAGGAGATCCGCTTTGTGTACTGGTAGCTATGAAGATGGAAAACGAAATCCGTTCGCTGACGGACGGTACGGTCAAAGAAATCTTTGTAGAAGATACGGCAAAAGTAGGTTTGAACGACCGTATTATGGTGATTGAATAATAATGTGCCAATATGCTAATGTGCCAATGCCTTTCGGTAGTACAGCGCAGCATATTGGCAAATTAGTATATTGGCACATTATTAAAAATAATTTTCTCATATGTAATGTAGATTACACATTTATTAGCTTTTATTTTGCTCCTTTGCACAAGTAAAGAGAATACGGGTTCTGTTAATCGGCCGGTAGTATACTTAATATTTGGTGTCTTATGAAAATAAAAGAGATTATTCATTGGCTACTTCCTTCCAGGCGCTGGAAGATGGTAGCCATTGCCTTGTCCGGTCTGATTATCGGGGGAGGGTTGTTTTTCTTGTATCTGCTCCGGGCACATACTTATCTGGGCGACGACCCGGCAGCTTGCGTCAATTGCCATATCATGGGACCCTATTATGCCACCTGGATGCACAGCTCTCACGGACGGGATGCTACGTGTAATGATTGTCATGTACCTCATGAGAATCCGGTAAAGAAGTGGGTGTTCAAGGGCATGGATGGTATGCGTCATGTTGCGGTGTTTCTCACTCGTGGCGAGCATCAGGTAATAAAAGCAAATGATGAAAGTGCAGAAGTAATCATGAACAATTGCATCCGTTGTCATACACAACTCAATACCGAGTTTGTGTCTACCGGGCGTATCAATTATATGATGTCTCAGGTAGGAGAAGGAAAGGCCTGCTGGGATTGTCATCGTGATGTGGCACACGGGCAAAACAGCCTTTCTACTACTCCGGATGCACTGGTTCCTTATCCGGAATCGCCTGCACCGGAATGGCTTCGTAAAATGATAAATAAATAAATTCATAAATAGATCTGTCAATTATCCTGTTTTCAATTGCTGCATGAATGGCATTGGCACATTTGGTTTATTGACACGTTAGCACATTATCAATATGGAAAAGAAATTAAAGGCATGGCAAGGATGGCTGTTGTTTGGTGGAGCAATGGTTGTTGTATTCGTTTTGGGACTGGTGGTCTCTTCATTAATGGAACGCCGGGCAGAGATAGTCAGTGCATTCAATAACAAACGGGTAGAGATTAAAGGTATCGAGGCTCGTAATGAGGTTTTCGGAGAGAATTATCCCCGGCAATACGATACATGGAAACAGACTGCGCAGACTGATTTTGAAAGCGAATTTAATGGTAGTGAAGCAGTAGATGTACTTGAAAAACGTCCGGAAATGGTTGTTCTCTGGGCTGGATATGCTTTCTCTAAAGATTATACAACTCCACGTGGACATATGCATGCCATTGAAGACATTACCCGAAGTCTTCGTACCGGTGCCCCGATGGATCCTCACAGTGGACCGCAGCCTTCCACTTGCTGGACTTGTAAAAGCCCGGATGTACCCCGTATGATGGAAGCGCTTGGTGTTGACTCTTTTTACAATAACAAGTGGGCTGCTTTTGGCAATGAGATTGTAAATCCCATTGGTTGTGCCGATTGTCACGAACCGGAGAATATGAAGCTACACATCAGCCGTCCGGCGTTGCGTGAGGCATTTGCCCGTCAGGGAAAAGACATTGATAAGGCTACTCCGCAAGAGATGCGTTCATTGGTATGTGCACAGTGTCATGTGGAATATTACTTCAAGGGTGACGGTAAGTATCTGACTTTCCCTTGGGACAAAGGCTTCACGGTAGAAGATATGGAGGCATACTATGATGAGGCTGATTTTGCCGATTATACACATGCACTGAGCAAGGCGCGTATCCTGAAAGCACAACATCCCGACTATGAGATTTCGCAGATGGGTATCCATGCACAACGTGGTGTATCATGTGCTGATTGTCATATGCCGTATAAGAGTGAAGGGGGAATGAAGTTCAGCGATCATCATATACAAAGCCCGTTGGCGATGATTGATCGTACTTGTCAGGTGTGTCATCGCGAGAGTGAAGAAACACTTCGTAATAATGTATACGACCGTCAGCGTAAAGCAAATGAAATCCGTAATCGTTTGGAACAAGAATTGGCAAAAGCTCATATCGAAGCTAAATTTGCATGGGATAAGGGGGCTACAGACCTGCAGATGCAGGAGGCACTGAAGTTGATTCGTCAGGCACAATGGAGATGGGACTTTGGAGTCGCTTCACACGGGGGCTCTTTCCATGCTCCGCAGGAAATTCAACGTATTTTGGGTCATGGCTTGGACAAAGCTTTGCAGGCGCGTTTAGCTATTTCTAAGGTTTTGGCTAATAACGGATTTACAGGTGAAGTACCAATGCCGGATATTTCCACCAAGGCCAAAGCACAGGAATACATCGGTCTTGACATGAAGAAAGAACATGAGAATAAAGATAAATTCCTGAAAGAAGTTGTTCCGCAATGGCTGAAAGAGGCAAAGACTAACGGGCGCTTAGCGAATATTTAGTTGAAAGTTGAGAGTTGAAAGTTGCTGCGCACTGCAAGTAACTGACTCTCCACTGTATAATAACTAACTTTTAACTAAGTAATACATTACAATTAAATGCTTATTTAACAGGTTATTATTGAAACGCAGAAGAACGCAGTTTTTCTGTAAGGAATATTGTTTTCAAGCATAATGCAGCAATTTAATTCGCGAAAATCTGCGTTCATTTGCGTTTCAATAAATATTAATCAGCTATATTCATACTGCATAGCAATTTTCAACTTTTAACTTTCAATTTTCAACTAAATAAGGATGTGGCAAAAACCATGGGGATATAAAGAAGGGTTCGCTGTTTGCGGCGGACTCTTTCTTGTGGGTACTCTCTGGCAGGTAGCACTCGGAAAGTGTACGCTTTCTTTGCTCGCCTGGCCGGTGAATATTTATGCGGGAGTAGTCTATGTACTTCTGTTACTCGTATTGTATATTTTCTTTCGTAAGTACTATTTTGTTCGTTGGATGAGCAGTTATCAGGCGGCTGTCAGCGCTATGATTTCTTTAGTGGTGATGACGGTTATTATGGGGTTTACCCGTCAGTACCGTCCGGAAGTTACCGTTACAGGAATTGAAGGTTGGCTGGGATTTTCGCAGATGCTTTCCGCTTGTTCTTTTGTATTACTCTTCTTCTGGTTTGTTACATTGTTAGGGATAGTCATTCTCCGGCGGATTCATCACTTTACAGTACGTGATATTCCTTTTCTGCTGAGTCATCTTGGATTATTTTTAGTTCTGACCGGCGCTGTGTTGGGAAGTGCCGATATGCAACGGCTTGAAATGACTACTCAAACAGGTAAGGCAGAATGGCGGGCATTTAATAAACAAAAAGAGATGCTGGAATTGCCATTGGCGATAGAGCTGCATGATTTCACCATCGATGAATATCCACCTAAACTGATGTTGATAGATAATGAATCGGGAAAAGTACTTCCGGCAGGACAACCGGTGAATGTGCTGATAGAAGATGATTTCAGCAAAGGAGAATTGCAGGATTGGGAGATTGAAGTGACGGAAAAGTTACCTATGGCTGCCAGTGTAGCTACCGAAGATACTGTTCGGTTTGTAGAATTTCATTCGGTGGGGGCAGCGTGTGCAATCTACGTGAAAGCTCAAAACACAACGAGTGATGAACAGCGTGAAGGGTGGGTGAGTTGCGGTAGCTTTATGTTTCCATACAAAGCGCTTCGCTTGAATCAGAAAGTAAGTCTTATTATGCCCGAACGTGAACCGAAACGTTTTGCATCCGCAGTAACCGTTTATACACAATCCGGAGAACAGGTAGAAGCCACGATTGAAGTAAATCGACCTTTTGAAATAGAGGGCTGGAAAATATATCAATTGAGTTATGACGAGTCTAAAGGACGTTGGAGTGATATCAGTGTATTCGAGTTGGTTAGCGATCCCTGGTTGCCTGTGGTTTATACGGGCATATGGATGATGATAGCCGGTGCTGTCTGTATGTTTGCATTGTCACACAAAAGAAAGGAGGAGAAAGTATGAGTTGGGATCTTTTCGGATGGTTTGCTGCTGTATCTCTTTGTCTTTGGGGCTTTGGAGCTCTCACTGCCTGGAAAGGTAAGTCAATGGGGTGGGTACTGGGACCTACATTGGCAGGATTGCTTGTCTTTTTTACTTTTATCCTTGGGATGTGGGTTTCATTGGAGCGTCCACCCATGCGTACAATGGGGGAGACCCGTTTGTGGTATTCCTTTTTCTTACCATTGGCAGGTATCATCACCTATGTTCGCTGGCGCTATAAGTGGATACTCAGTTTCAGCTTTGTATTGTCACTGGTGTTTATCTGCGTCAATCTTTTTAAGCCTGAAATTCATAATAAAACGCTGATGCCTGCTTTGCAAAGTCCCTGGTTTGCACCACATGTCATCGTATATATGTTTGCTTATGCCATGCTTGGGGCAGCAACGGTAATGGCTGTTTATCTGTTATGGATAAAGAAGAAACCGGCAGCCGAACGGGAAATGGAACTTTGTGATGATCTGGTGTATGTGGGGCTCTCGTTTATGACCCTGGGGATGCTTTTCGGTGCTTTGTGGGCTAAAGAGGCATGGGGACACTACTGGAGTTGGGACCCGAAAGAGACATGGGCAGCTGCCACATGGATAGGTTACCTGTGTTATATTCACTTCCGACTTCATCAACGCAGGAGCCATCGCAAGGCACTCGCCGGATTATTGGTTTGCTTTCTTTTACTTCAAATGTGTTGGTATGGCATCAATTATTTGCCTTCGGCACAAGGAACGAGTGTACACACTTATAATTTAAACTAATATTGTATGAAACTGACTGCTATTATTTTAACCGGATTGGTACTGTGCTCTTCTGTTGTCTGCGCACAGGAAGAGAAGAACGAGTTTAGTATTGATGCACAACTGCGTGCTCGTGGTGAATATCGCAATGGCGTACTTAGTCCGCGTGCCGATGGACAGCTGCCTGCCTTTTTTATAAACAATCGTGCCCGTTTTTCACTTGGATACAAGCGGGATCGTCTGCAAATGAAGCTTTCTGCCCAACATGTAGGTGTGTGGGGACAGGACCCTCAGATAGATAAGAACGGACGTTTTATTCTTCATGAGGCATGGGCAAAGCTGGATTTGGGGAAAGGTGTCTTCGCACAGTTGGGACGCCAGTCATTGGTATATGATGATGAACGTTTACTGGGTAGTCTCGATTGGAATGTGGCAGGACGTTTTCATGATGCATTGAAGTTGGGATACGAAGCCGGGAAACACAAAATGCACCTTGTCCTCGCTTTCAATCAGAATGATGAAAAAACGATAGGTGGCAACTATTATGATCCTTCTAAAGCACAGCCTTATAAAACCATGCAGACTTTATGGTATAACGGCCAGTGAACTAAGAATTTCAATGCCTCTTTGCTTTTCATGAATGTAGGCTATGAGACCGGAACGCCCGAAAAAGGAAAAACCAATTATATGCCTACCACCGGAACTTATCTCACCTATACTCCAGGTAACTGGACGTTAAACGGAAGTGCTTACTATCAGTTTGGTAAACGGAAAGTGGGCGATGAGGTGAAGAAGGTTTCAGCCTATATGTTCGGTGTGAAAGCGGGATATAAAATCAATCAGCAATGGTCCGTCAGCATATTGACCGATTATCTGAGCGGTGATCCGGAAAGTAGTAAGGTGTCTACATTCGATCCGCTTTATGGCACTCATCATAAGTTTTATGGTGGTATGGATTACTTCTATGCTTCTGCTTACAATAAAGGTTTGTGGGACAAGCAGCTGAATGTTGACTTTAAACCCACTTCCCGCTGGGCTCTGTCACTGAATTATCATCATTTTTCTACTACTTATGACGTAACAGTAGAGGGAGATGAAGGACGTAGTCTCGGGTCAGAGTTCGACCTGCAGGTAGATTACACAGTGATGAAGGATGTGAAACTGACGGTTGGTTACTCAACCATGCTCGGGACGAAATACATGGATGTGGTGAAAGGCGGTAACCATGATGCCTGGCAAGACTGGGGATGGGTCTCCCTCAATATCAACCCACGTATTTTCTTTGCTAAATGGTAGGACTGTAACGGAAAAAGAGCTATTTTTGTCACAAACCAAAGAGAAGTACTGTGGTAAAAATCGATTTTACAGATGAGTATAAACAACTGCTGTGGCAGATACCTCTTTTCCGGGACTTAGATGTGAATGTAAAACATCGTCTAATGGACGAACTTGAATTTACATTGTACAAGGTATCCCGTAAAGAGGTGGTGCTGCAACAAGATACGCGTTGCAATCATTTGTATGTGCTGCTGAAAGGCGAGCTGGAGGTTAATATCATCGATGTAGCCGGCAATCTGGTAAAGGTAGGTAAGCACTCACTGTATGGCTCTTGTCCCAACCTCTAATCTCTTTTACCTTTGTG
>ERZ894240.944-NODE-944-length-21849-cov-12.113334_pt1 | contig 21849 bp, 20 predicted proteins | sample MGYA00380298_ERZ894240 | MGnify/ENA primary metagenome ERZ894240 (study PRJEB32331, sample SAMN06328419) | human gut metagenome | biome: human gut microbiome; feature: stool | host: Homo sapiens | collected 2014-06-27 ...
TATCTCTTCTCTTGACAGCGATTGCGCGAAAGCGGTGCAAAGTAACGAATTATTTGTCAGATAGCCAAATGTTTTCGTATATTTGTAGCATATCTAAAAATAGCGAACATGAAACAGACTTATGTAAAGTATCTGATTGTAGCCGTGTTGGCGGGAGGTTTCCTCTTTACGTCCTGTCGCTCGGCACGGGAAACCACGGCTAACTACGAAGTGGTTGGAGTAAAAGGCAGTATGATTACGATCGATTCGGTCTGGGATGCGAATCCCGACAAAAGAGCTGCTGAGATATTGAAGCCCTATAAGGACAAAGTAGATGCGATGATGTATGAAGTCATTGGCACCAGTAAAATGATAATGGATAAAGGGAATCCGGAAAGCCTCCTTTCCAATCTTGTGGCAAGTGTGTTGCAGCAGGCGGCGGTTCGGGTATTGGGTAAACCTGCCGATATGGGATTGGTAAATATGGGAGGATTGCGCAATATCCTGCCGAAGGGAGATATCACCGTTGGCGAAATCTTCGAAATCCTTCCTTTCGAGAATTCGCTTTGTGTGTTGACAATGAAGGGGACGGACATGAAACGTCTTTTTAAGGCTATCGCTTCCTTGCATGGAGAAGGAGTGAGCGGCATTCGTATGGAAATCAGTAAGGAAGGCGAACTGCTGAATGTAACCATTGGCGGACAACCGGTGAAGGATGACCAATCTTATACGGTAGCTACCATCGATTATCTGGCGGATGGAAACGGGCGGATGGACGCTCTTCTGCAAGCGGAGAAACGTGTATGTCCGGAGAACGCTACTTTGCGCGGCCTGTTTCTTGAATATGTGCGGAAGCAGACTGCCGAAGGTAAGCTGATTACCTCCAGACTGGATGGACGTATTTCTATAAAATAAAAAAGGAGAACCTAAAAATGTTGGATATGAGAAGAATTCAGATATCATTTCTGCTGTGCTTGGTAGTAAGCTTTGCCTTTTCCCTATTTGCGCAGGATACTAAAGAACTTATACTTTTGCAGACTAGCGATGTGCATAGTCGTATTGAACCGGTCAATCAGAAAGGTGACCGCAATTATAATGAAGGAGGATTTGTCCGCCGGGCTACTTTCCTTGAACAGTTCCGCAAAGAGCACGACAATGTATTGTTGTTCGATTGCGGGGATATTTCGCAGGGGACTCCCTATTATAATATGTTTCAGGGGGAAGTGGAAATTAAGTTGATGAACGAAATGGGCTATGACGCGATGACTATCGGCAATCATGAGTTTGATTTCGATGTGGATAACATGGCCCGTATTTTCAAGATGGCAAAGTTTCCGGTAGTCTGTGCCAATTATAATTTGGAAGCTACGGTATTGAAAGATATTGTAAAGCCATACGTTATTTTAGAGAAATATGGTTTGAAAATAGGTGTCTTCGGTCTGGGAGCGGAACCGGAAGGACTGATTCAGGCTAATAAATGTGAAGGAATAGTTTATGAGGACCCGGTCGGTGTATCGAATGAAGTGGCTGCTTTGCTGAAAGAAAAAGGATGTGATGTTGTGGTATGTCTGTCGCATTTGGGAATTCAGATGGACGAACGCCTGGTGGCGAATACACGTAATATCGATGTGATTTTGGGCGGGCATTCGCACACCTTTATGAAAGGCCCGAAAACATATTTGAACATGGATGGAGAAGAAGTGGCTGTCATGCATACGGGGAAGAGTGGTGTGCGTGTAGGCCGTCTTGATTTGACTTTGGAACATAAATGAAGAAACTTTCCTCAATCTTAGCGTTTTTATTTCTTATTTCAGCCGGACCGGTAACGGGTTCGGCTCAAAATGCTGCTGCCGTTGAACCGCAGTTGGTATATAAGGCTCTTCAGGATAAGGACTGCCGCCATTGGGTAGACTCGGTAATGGATAGGCTTTCCTTCAAAGAAAAAGTCGGGCAGTTATTTATCTATACCATCGCTCCTGTGGATACCAAACGAAATCTGGAATTGCTGCGTGAAGCCGTTGATACTTATAAAGTGGGGGGACTTCTTTTTTCCGGTGGAAAACTGCAGAACCAGGTCAACTTGACGAATCGGGCGCAGCGGCAAGCCAAAGTACCTGTTATGATTACTTTCGATGGAGAATGGGGGCTGGCAATGCGTTTGCGCGGCACACCTGTTTTCCCGAGAAATATGGTGCTGGGCTGTATTCAGGACAATCGGTTGATTCATGCGTATGGGCGTGAAGTAGCCCGCCAGTGCAAACAGATTGGGGCTCAGGTTAATTTTGCTCCGGTGGCGGATGTGAATATCAATCCGAAGAATCCGGTGATTAATACCCGTTCTTTCGGAGAAAATCCGATACAGGTGGCAGATAAGGTTATCGCCTACGCATCCGGCCTGGAAGAAGGAGGAGTACTGTCTGTATGCAAGCATTTTCCCGGTCATGGAGATACGGATATTGATTCGCATAAGGCGTTGCCTGTGCTTCCTTTCACTCGCGAGCGGTTGGACAGTGTAGAACTTTATCCTTTTAAAAGAGCGATCCGGGCAGGATTGGGCGGTATGATGGTCGGCCATTTGCAAGTGCCCATCATAGAACCGGTGGGCGGACTCCCATCGTCATTGTCTCGCAATGTAGTGTATGATTTGCTGACGGACGAATTGGCTTTTAGAGGGCTGATATTTACAGATGCGCTTGCCATGAAAGGGGTGTCGGGGAATGGAAGTGTCAGTTTGCAAGCATTGAAAGCGGGAAATGATATGGTGCTGGCTCCCCGTAATCTGAAAGCGGAGATATCCGCCGTATTGGAAGCCATTGAAAAAGGGGAGTTGAGCCGGGAGGATATTGAGAGTAAATGCCGTAAGGTGCTGACTTATAAATATGCACTGGGATTAAAGAAAAAGCCGTTTGTGCAAGTATCCGGTTTAGAACAGCGTATTAACACTCCTCAGACACGTGATTTAATCCGTCGGTTGAATTGGGCGGCGATTACTGTGCTGAACAATAAGAACCATATTTTACCGTTGCACGCGGACAAGGAACAGAAGATTGCATTGCTCGAAGTTGGAAAACCGGGTGAGACGAATGCGCTGGCGAGTCAGATGTCCCGTTATACTTCATTGGTCCGTTTCCGTCTTCGTGCCAATCAGACTGAACAGGAAAATCAGAAGTTGCGTGATTCGTTGGCTGCTTATAAACGGATTGTGGTAGCGGTCAGTGAACAACGATTGGGGGCTTATCAGCCTTTCTTTGCCAAGTTTGTTCCTAAAAGCCCGGCTATCTATCTGTTCTTTACACCCGGCAAAATGATGTTGCAGATTCAACGTGCGGTGTCCCGCGCATCAGCCGTGATATTGGGGCATAGCCATAATGGTGACGTGCAGCGGCAGGTGGCTGATATCTTATATGCCAAAGCCACGGCGGACGGAAGGTTGTCGGCAAGTATAGGCGGATTGTTTCCCACAGGGGCGGGAGTGACCATTACACCGAGAACGCCTTTACATTTCATCCCGGAGGAGCATGGTCTTTCGTCCGTTCTTCTGAAAAAGATTGACGCCATTGCACTGGACGGCATTCAGCAGGGAGCCTATCCCGGTTGCCAGATAGTTGTTTTGAGAAACGGGCATATCATGTATGATAAAGCGTTCGGTACGTATGCGGGAAAGGGCAGTCCTCGTGTTGAATCTACGGATATTTACGATTTGGCCTCTTTATCCAAAACTACGGGAACTCTGCTGGCTATTATGAAACTTTACGATAAAGGACGTTTCAGCCTTACCGATAAGATTTCGGATTATTTACCGTTCCTGCAACGTACAGACAAGAAAGATATCACTATTCAGGAAATCCTGCTTCACCAGTCCGGTTTGCCATCTTGGATACCGTTCTATCAGGAAGTGATAGACAAGGATAGTTACGACGGACGATTATTCAGTGCGCGTAGGGATGCGAAACATCTGTTACGGATTGGTACGACCACATGGGCGAATCCGGATTTTAAGTTTAAAAAAGAATATATCTCGTCTGTCGGGACCGGGGATTATACCGTTCAAATCTGTGATAGTATATGGCTGAACCGTTCATTCAGGAAAGTGATAGAAGAGAAAATTGCGGAAACTCCATTGAGACAGAAACGCTATGTATATAGTGACATCGGATTTATTCTGTTGGGAATGCTGGTGGAACAGTTGGCGGAAATGCCGATGGAAGCCTATCTGCAACGTGAATTTTACGGACCGATGGGGTTGGAGCGCACGGGTTATTTGCCTTTACGCCGCTTTGCCAAATCGGAGATTGTGCCTTCCAATAAAGATCGTTTCTTGCGAAAAGAGACTTTGCAAGGCTTTGTTCATGATGAGGCTTCTGCTTTCTTTGGTGGATTGGGTGGGAATGCCGGACTTTTTTCCACAGCTCATGAGGTTGCCCGTATCTATCAGATGTTATTGAATGGAGGGGAGTTGGACGGGCAGCGTTATCTGAGTAAGGAAACCTGTCAACTGTTTACTACAGAAGTTTCAAAGATAAGCCGACGCGGTTTGGGATTCGACAAACCGGATATGACTGATTCGAAGAAAGGGAACTGTGCTCCCGGTGTGCCTGCCGAAGTGTATGGTCATACTGGGTTTACCGGGACCTGTGCTTGGGTGGACCCTGTGAATGAGTTGGTCTATGTCTTTTTGAGTAACCGGGTTTATCCGGACGCGACCAACCGTAAATTGAATCAATTGCACATTCGTGAAAGGATACAGGAAGCGATTTATGATGCGATGAAGAAAAAGTAATCCCTCCTTTTCCGGCAAGCTATAAAATGGAATGCCCCTCTGCTCGTGGAAGCAGAGAGGCATTCTTTTTATTAACGTAATTCTGATAGAGTTTAGCCTTAGAATGATACACCCAGTCGAAAACCGAAGTTGTTCAGTCCGTCTACACTGTAATGCAGTACATCAGCCTTGTTGGTACCATAGCTGTAGTAGAGAGCGAAGTGTAGTCCCGGTCCGTATACCCAAGGAAATACGTTGATACCGATTTCAGGAGAAGCGTAGAAGCCCCAACTGTTTTCTCTTGCTTCGAGCATATTGAAGTTGGAACGGATTTTAGCATACTCGGCACCTAGTTTAGCGCTGACGTATGGTTGTACGGATCCACCGCGATTCCATTGGTAACGGGCAGCAGCACCGAAAGGCAATTGGAACATGGTGTGTTGCTGGTCGGTAGTTACCTCACCGGCTCCCAGTTGGAAGGTTTCACGGCCTACATATTCGTGGTTCGTATGGTAGTTTAGGAAAAGACCTAAACCGATATTAGGAGTCACGAAATAACCACCTTCAAAGTTCATACCCCAACCACTGGACTTGTCGGCAAAATGATTGCCGAGGGGAACATTAAACTGCCAGTCGATATTAGCATATCCGTTGTCTGATAGCTGTGCCTTAGCCGGCATGGCGAAGGCGATGGCAATAGCCGCCAAGGCTACTACCTTGAAGTATATATTTTTTCTTGTTTTCATAACAGTTGTAGTTGTTTATTTGTTAGTAAGATAAGGTGACTGAGTGAATGACTGATTGACAGCTTCTACTGCAAGAGTACGGTTGACAGCGCTCGAACCTGTTTCAAATCCGGTCAGATAACTGGTCCATACAACAGGGAGTTTGGCTTTTTCACCTTGGTCGGCGTTCAAGTCCACCATTTCCGTCAGGAATGAGTTGGTGCTATAACTGTAAGTCACAGCGTACGGATAGTACTATCCGCCACCCCAGTTTCCGCCCCAGTAACCGGGTCCCCAATAGCCGGGATAGCCCCACCACCATTCGGGCTGATTGTAGCTGGTGAAATAATAAGTACTTTCGATGTAGCTTACTTGGATACCAAGATCAGCATTTTCTTTGGTATCAGCGGCTGTATAGCCTCTGGCTTCCATGTTTTCCGTGTAAGCAGCCAGAATTTGTTCAGCGCCTTCTCCTTCGAGATATTCCGGTTCTTTACTGTCGTTGATTACCAGAATTTGATCTGCCAGATAGAATGTAGGAACTTTGAAGTCAGCTTTCTTGTCGTAGTTAGTGTATACCAGATAGTTGTTATCCAGCTTACCCATGTCCGGGTCTTTTTCGCAGGATGCGAGTGCAAAGACCGCCAATAAAATAGGAATTAATTTCTTCATATCTTTATAATGTTTAGGTTATATAAAAATCAGGCCCTGGTACCTTGGGGCTTTTGTTACAAACAACAACAAAGAAATAAAAAGGTTCGCACGAAGAATTATTTTGCCGGAAAATTAACATTTTTCTTTCTGTGTCTGTAATAAAGAAGAGAGTGTGTCATAATGAATAATAAAACGCGGATTAATTCATGTTAATCCGCGTTTTGAACTCTCTTTATAGCTTTGCAGAGAACCGTTTAAGATTCTGCGTCTTTGAACAGAGGTTTCAGTAATTCGGGGATTTCCACCTTCTGTATTTCCATGTCACAAACCCGTTCTCTTCCTGCAGCAGACAGGGTAAAGTACATTTGCCGCCGGTCCTCGCTTCCCAAAGTTCTGACGATCAGTCCTTTTTCTTCCAGTATCCGGAGCATTTTTGATGTATGGGAAGGGCTCAAATCTGTTTGTTTCGACAGGTTTGTTGCCGTCATTCTTTCCGAAGAGCACTTGAGAGCGCACAAAATCATGGCCTCGTTCAGCGTTATCTGGTAGACTTGCTCAAAGCTAGCCTCAAAATTGGTCATAGCTCTGAATACATCGCGTATGGCACATATTGTTTTCATATTTCTCATTGCATATATTTATTATTTCGTTCCGTTAAATAAACAGATTAACGTTGGCATTGTCGGCCCGTTCCATATAAGTCGCTACACCGCCGATAGTCACTTCGTCCAGAAGTTCTTCTTGTTTCACTCCCATCACATCCATCGACATCTGGCAGGCAATAAATTCCACCCCGTTCTCCAGAGCTTGTTGGCGCAGTGATTCCAAAGAATCAATACCTTTCTTATTCATGATATACCGCATCATTTTTCCGCCTATTCCTCCCATGCTCATCTTTGAAAGTTTCAGTTTCTTCGAGCTGGAAGGCAACATCATGCCAAACATTTTTCCAAAAATATCTTTCTCGGTTTCCGGCTTATGCAGTTTCTTGATAACGTTCAATCCCCAGAAAGTGAAGAAGATTGTAACTTTCTGTCCTGTGGCTGCCGCACCGTTGGCAAGTACAAAGGTAGCTAAAGCTTTGTCTAAATCATCACTGAACATGATAAAAGTTTTTCCTTTGTCCTCACAAGAAGTAACAATATTGCACGCTTTTGGTTCTCCTTTTTCTATAATAACAACAGATTTTCCTCCGGATGCCTCTTTGGAAATGAGCTGATTGCCGGTCGAGCTGCACCATGCGGCAGCATCACGCGGGAATCCCGGATCGGTAGCCGTAATCTCTACCCGCTCGCCGGAAGCCAGTCCGTCCATCGTCTTTTTCATTTTCAGTATTGGACCGGGACATTGCAGCCCGCACGCATCCACACGGATTGTTTTTGCAGCTGCTACGGGAATTGCCGGTGCGGCTGACGGTTCGCTCGAAAGTGTCTTCTCTTGCGGTGAAGGGGATTCGTCTGTTTGGTCTTCATTCTCCTGGTGTATAACGATGGGGGCTGTGGCTGCACGGTAAGTCTTCAATCCGCCTGAAAGGTTACGTACTTTGTCAAATCCGTGTTGCGTCAATATCCGGTAAGCGAGATAACCGCGCAGGCCGACGGCGCAGAACGTATAAATCATACGGTCTTTCGGCAATTCCGACATCCGGTCCCGGAGTTCATCCAACGGGATATTGACCGCTCCCGGTAATGATCCTAATGCAAACTCGTCCTGTGTACGGACATCCAGTAAGAATTTATTCTCCATCTCGATGTCTCTCAGCTCCCTCCAGTAGACAGGATTCGTTTTACCCGTAATCATATCTTCCGCTACATATCCGGCTATTGCTACAGGATCTTTGGCGGAGGAGAATGGAGGAGCGTATGCCTGTTCTACTTTCATCAGGTCGTATACCGTACCTTGATGTTTGATGACAAGCGCAAGCCCGTCAATTCGCTTGTCCACTCCGTCATAGCCGACAATCTGTCCTCCGTACAGCCGTCCCGTTTGTTTGTCGAACGTAATCTTTATACTCATCGGCATAGCGTCCGGGTAGTATCCGGCATGAGAAGCGGGATGAATGGTAGACGACATATAATCGATACCTTCCAAGCGTAGCCGTTTGCCGGGCAAGCCGGTGGAAGCCACCGTCATATCAAAGACTTTGGCGATGGAAGTGCCGATGGAACCTTCGTATGGAATTTTAGCTCCCAGTATATTGTCTGCAACGATGCGTCCTTGGCGGTTGGCAGGGCCTGCAAGGTAGTTGAGCCAGGGCTTTCCGGTGATTGGATGGCGATATTCGATAGCGTCACCGATAGCATAAATGGCTTCGTCGGATGTCTGTAAATAGTCGTTCACGGCAATACCGCCGACAGGCCCGATCGTTAGCTCGGCAGCCCGGGCCAGACTGGTTTCCGGCCGTACTCCGATAGATAGAATGACAATATCGGCAGAAATCGACTGTCCGTTCTTGAAAGTAACCTTCAGTCCTTTCCCTTCCCGTTCGAAAGAAGCTACGGCTTGTTCCAAATACAGGTTCACTCCTTTGTCCATCAGGTGTTGATGCACGAGCGAAGCCATCGAGAAGTCGATAGGAACCATTACCTGATTCCCCATTTCCACAATCGAGACTTTCGCCCCTTGTGCGTGCAGGTTCTCGGCCATTTCGAGACCGATAAATCCGGCTCCTACCACTACCGCTTTTCGGGGAGAATGGCTGTTGATATATTCTTTGATACGGTCTGTATCTGTGACATTTCTTAGCGTGAAAATACCCGGAAAGTCGATTCCCGGTAATGGCGGCCGTACGGGAGAAGCTCCGGTTGATATCAGCAGTTTGTCGTAGCTCTCTTCATACGTATCCTCGCTACTCTGACGTACGGTGACTGTCTTTTTCTTCCGGTCAATAAAAATCACTTCGTTTTCCGTGCGGACATCAACACGGAAGCGTGTCGAGAATGCTTCGGGAGTCTGTACAAATAATTTTTCCCGTTCTTCAATCACTCCTCCTATATAATAAGGCAGCCCGCAATTGGCGTACGATATATGCTTTCCTTTTTCCAAAAGGATAATTTCTGCTGTCTCGTCTACTCGTCTGATTCGGGCAGCAGTGGTAGCTCCTCCTGCAACGCCTCCGATAATGATAATCTTCATAATTTTATAGTGTAAATAGTTTCCTATGGAAATAACGAACTATATATAAGAAATGTTCATAGACTCATCGAAAAAAGTTATATTTGCACACCCTGTTTTTTATTCTTCCATTAAATGTAAGTAAATTGTATGAGTAAGATTCTTATTGTTGACGATGAAATCCAGATTCGTAGCCTTTTGGTACGTATGCTGGAACTTGAAGGGTACGAAGTATGTCAGGCTGGCGATTGTAAAGCTGCTGTCAAACAACTTGAAGTCCAATCGCCCGATGTGGTTCTGTGTGATGTTTTTCTTCCTGATGGGAATGGGGTGGATTTAGTGCTGAATATCAAGAAGCAGTCTCCTAATGTGGAAGTGATTCTTCTCACCGCACATGGCAATATTCCTGACGGGGTGCAGGCGATCAAGAATGGTGCATTCGATTATATAACGAAGGGAGATGATAATAATAAGATCATTCCTTTGATTAGTCGTGCTGCGGAGAAAGCAAGAATGAATGTCCGGTTGGAAAAACTGGAGAAGAAAGTCGGGCAGATGTATTCGTTCGATTCTATTTTAGGAGAATCGAAAGTGCTGAAAGAGGCTATCTCTTTGGCACAGAAGGTGTCTGTCACGGATGTTCCGGTATTACTTACCGGAGAGACCGGGACAGGAAAAGAGGTTTTTGCTCAGGCTATCCATTATAATAGTAAGCGGAGTAAACAGAATTTCGTAGCGGTCAACTGCTCCTCTTTTAGTAAGGAATTATTAGAGAGTGAGATGTTCGGGCACAAGGCGGGCTCATTTACCGGTGCTTTGAAAGATAAGAAAGGGCTTTTTGAGGAAGCTCATAACGGAACGATTTTTCTGGATGAAATAGGGGAAATGGCTTTTGAACTGCAAGCCAAGTTACTGCGTATTCTTGAAACCGGCGAGTATATAAAAATAGGTGACACAAAGCCCACCAGGGTGAATGTGCGTATCATTGCTGCAACGAACCGCAACCTGCAGGAAGAAATCAAAGAGGGATGTTTTCGTGAAGATTTGTTCTATCGTCTTTCTGTATTTCAGGTGCATCTCCCTGCACTTCGTGAGCGGGCAGGGGATATCAGTATTCTTGCAGCAGCTTTTGCCAAGAGCTTTTCCGAGAAACTTTCGTATTCCATTAGTGAGATGACTCCCGCTTTTCTGGAGGCTTTGGAGAAACAGTCTTGGAAAGGAAATATCCGCGAATTGCGAAATGTTATCGAGCGTAGCCTGATTGTCTGCGAAGGTGGGCGGTTGGATATTTGCGATTTACCTTTGGAAATTCAAAATACTCATTACGAATGTTCGGACGATAGTGCGGAGGGCTTTGAACTGGCGGCAATGGAACGAAGACATATTGCCCGTGTTTTGGAATACACTAAGGGAAATAAAACGGAAACTGCCCGTTTGCTGAAAATTGGACTTACTACGTTGTATCGAAAGATAGAGGAATATAAGATATAAAGCCGGATAAGGATACATATTCTGGACACGAAAGATATGTTGGAAAGCGTTTTTGCTTTGGATCAGGCCACACACTGGCTTTCGAGAAATTGTTTGGATAGCGAACTGATTAGTTTGTTTTTATCTGTGCTGTGCACAGATAGAGTGAAACAATGATCGCTTCCTCCATAAGAAATGAGAGATACGGGAATATCTTTGATAGTATCCATAATATGGCTTTCTACTTGTGTGCGTTGCCAATGAAGGGAGCCGATGATATGTATTACAGACATATTTTCGTCCATAACCATTTCGGCATATTTGTGTAGTTCTCTTTCAATGATTCGCAGGGTGTCCCGGCTGGCTGTCAGCATCATCGAGATAGATACATTGGATGAGGCCATTGAGATGACATTGATTTGATATTTGTTGATAACTTCCAATATCTTACCCATAAACAAATATCCGGGCAATACATTCAATGAGGTAAAACGTACAAAGGTAGTCGAATCCTGTGAGAGGATGGCCTTGACACTGTTGCCTGTGTCATGGGAAGATATATAGAGTCGTTCTGCTGACAGATCGTGTGTATCGGTTAGGCGGATAACTATATTGGAGTGTGCCGCAAGGGTGATACAATCTGCGTAGAGCAGGTGTACTCCGCTGTTAATCAGTTGTTCGGCTTCTATGTAAGTTAGTGAATGTTGTTCTCGCAGACAATTCCGGTTTGCGTAGATATGGTTGATAGGGGTGGATAACAGTATTTCGTCCGCTTTGAATAGGGTGGCAAGCACTGTTGCATAGTAATCATTGCGTTGTTCGCTCATGAAGTCTATTTCACCATACACATTCCTGCAAATGGAAAGTGGGGCGATAAAAATATCTACATTCCGGTTCTCGTCAATGTATTGTTGGATAGATTCCTGAATATATGGGATATCCGGCTTTCTTTCCAGGTTGATCTGTATAAGTTTGCCGGTATCTAATGTTTGGGCACGAAGACCCTGTTGACGTAAGCAATAAGTGAATAAATCGCTGGATAATCCGTATACTTCCGCTTTTATCATTTTATCAATCAGTAAATCTGCTTTGTCTTCTACAAGTATATGTATTTTCTTTATGCACTCCAGAATCCGGTTTTTAATTTCTTGATTTAGGTGCGAATCTGTAATGAGATGATTGGCAAGGGTATAGCAATATGCTTCGATGGCATTGACTGTGGCATGAGAAGCTTCATCTTCTTCGTGAAACCAACTGATGGAAATAGCCTGTAACCACTCCTGTAATTGTGCCAATATAGGGACTACAGCTACATAAGGATGTTCTTTCTGAATACAATTGATTACTTGCTTCATTTCATCCTCATCTTTAATTTTCTCGAATTTACAAACTTTCATTGTTATCTGGTTATTTATTGGTTACTACTCTTTTCAAAATGATATGCCTTTTTTCAAAAGAGAAAGATATTTAAGAATCATTCCTTAGCTTTAGAATATGGTATATCTTTATAAATCAATCTGTTAATGTCGTAATCAATGTTTTTAATACATCTCTTTACTATAAGTAATCTGCTAATACCGTACCACATTGTGATATAAAGTAAGATTTATTATCTTTGTAGCGTAATTGATTGATAAACCAACAGTATTCATCTATTTATGAAACTCTGCATATAGCTACGCTCAACGAATAGCATCATTTCTAACAGGGCTATTCAGCTATCCGACAGGTAACTACTCGCCTGCCAAAGAGTTTTATATCCATTTTTATAAATTTACGGAACTGTGTGCTGCTATGATGTGGTATACCGTATCGTGCTATTTTAAAGTTGAGCAATGAATTATACATATAAGCAAATATGGCTCATCAACTTTCCTGTGATGATGAGCATTCTGATGGAACAATTAATCAATATTACCGACGCTATTTTCCTGGGGCATGTGGGAGAAGTCGAACTGGGAGCTTCTGCGCTTGCCGGAATCTATTATTTGGCTGTTTATATGCTGGGCTTCGGATTCAGCATCGGGCTGCAGGTAATGATTGCCCGGAGAAATGGGGAACAACATTATAAAGAGACGGGACGTACATTTTTTCAGGGAGTATATTTCCTGTCGAGGATGGCAGTCATTCTTTGCCTATTGCTCCATTTGGCTTCTCCCTTGATCCTGCGCCGGTTGATAACTTCGGATGAAATTTATCAGGCAGTGATTCATTATCTGGATTGGCGTAGCTTCGGTTTGTTGTTCTCATTTCCTTTTTTAGCTTTCCGGTTTTTTCTGGTAGGGATAACAACGACCAAAGCATTGTCCGTGGCAGCTATCATGGCTATCTGTATCAATATTCCTTTTAACTATCTGCTGATATTCAAACTGAATCTGGGTATATCCGGGGCGGCGATGGCTTCTTCTTTGGCAGAGTTCGGAGCTTTTGTCGTACTCCTATTATATATGTGGGTGAGGGTCGATAAAGTGAAATATGGGCTGAAGGTCGTTTATGATGGGAAATTGTTAATAAAGTTGTTGAGGCTATCTGTATGGAGTATGCTTCACTCTTTTATCAGCGTTGCTCCCTGGTTTCTGTTCTTCGTTGCTATTGAGCATCTGGGAAAGACAGAGCTTGCTATTTCCAATATTACTCGTAGTGTTTCTACCGTCTTTTTTGTGATCGTCAACTCTTTTGCATCCACTACTGGTTCATTAGTCAGCAATCTAATTGGGGCGGGGCAGGGGAAGGAACTTTTTCCCGTTTGCCATAAAGTTCTTAGGTTGGGTTATGCCGTGGGAGTTCCATTGATAGTTATGGCTCTTTGGGGTAACCAATGGGTTATCGGATTTTATACGAATAACGATAATCTGGTGAGACTAGCTTTCTATCCTTTTATAGTTATGCTGTTGAATTATGCTTTTGCACTGCCCGGATATGTTTATATCAATGCTGTTACCGGTACAGGAAAGACGAAGCTCGCCTTTATCTTCCAGTTAATCACCATTCTTGTATATTTGATTTATCTGTATCTGTTAAGTGAATGTTTTCATGCTTCTCTGACTGTGTATATGACGGCAGAATATTTGTTTGTTATTTTATTAGGGATACAATCCGTCATTTACTTAAAGAGGAAATCCAACTAGAATATGTATTTTTGTACTTTCAATACTTGATACTTTCTCGAAATGACTGAAGATATAAAGAATAAACTTTTAATGTGTGCGGAGATGTATCATCGCGCAGACTTTATACAAAGCGATCCGGTGCAGTTTCCCCATCGTTATACGCTGAAACAGGATATCGAAGTCAGCGGTTTGCTGACGGCGATTATGAGTTTTGGCAATCGCAAACAGATCTTGAAGAAAGCGGACGAATTGCACGGGCTAATGGGAGATTCGCCTTATCAGTATGTACTGTCCCTTCAGTGGGAGAGAGATTTCCCATCGGGAGCAACCGGTAGTTTTTATCGGATGCTGTCACATGCTGATTTCTATGGATATTTCCAGCGATTATACATTGCTTATACACAGTTTGAAAGTCTGGAAGAAGCCTTGAATACATACCCCGGAATACCGATGGAAAAGCTATGTGCATTTCTTGAAGTCTCTGCCAAAAGCCCTCAAAAGAAACTGAATATGTTTTTGCGTTGGATGATTCGTCGGGACTCGGAAGTCGATTTGGGCATTTGGGAGAGTTTTGATCGCAGGGATTTGATTGTTCCCTTGGATACACATGTCTGCCGGGTAGCTCATTATTTCAAGTTGACGGATGCGGAAACATTTTCTCTGAAAAATGCCCGTCAGATAACGGCAGCATTGGCTGAGGTCTTTCCGGATGATCCTTGTCTGGGCGATTTTGCTCTGTTCGGCTTAGGGGTGAATGGGGAGATTTAATGTATAATCTGATAAAATGAAATTTTCGATTATAATCGGAAAAGTCTACGTTAAGCGAACTGTTTTCGATTATAATCGAAAAATTAGAGAGTTATTAAAATGTTGTTAGGATAATTCATTAATATTTATTTTGTCTAATTGGGGATTTTGAAAAGCAGGGTTCAGGTAAAAGTATTCACTACGTTTATAACGTTTAAATCCCATTTTCTTATAAAAATTGTATAACTGTTTTTTTGCGATATTACTATCCTGTTCCATTTGTTTAAAATTCATTTTAGTATTCCATTCACTATCCTGTTTAGAAGAGTTAGGATGACTAACTTCTAATTGTAATGGAAAAGCTTTTAGGATTGCAATTCCATATGAACTATTTAATCTAAGCAGGATATCTTTCGTGATAAGTTTACCATATCCTTTTCCGCGATATTCAGGTAGAATTTCAATTCGATCTAAATATAGAATATTTGAGTTGAATGATTCGTCGATTTCTTCTTGCCATTCTTTTTTAAAACTATTAGTATCATAATCAAATAATAGACCTCCTAGTTCATTATGATCGAGTTGGGAAAATAAATCATCAACCCAATAATTATCTTCTATACATAGCTCCCATAAGAAAAGTTTAACGTTTACTTTTCCTATTAATGAAGCACTTTCTTTGTCGTTTTCGTCTATTTGAATTTCATATACGTCGATGTTGTATTTATTGATATAGCGCTCTTCCTCAATATTTCCAGTCTCTGATGATAAACAGTAGTTTAATCTTAAAAATGTAATAATGTCATTGTCCATAAATAAAGTATTATTGATTTGCGAATATAGTGATTGTTTTTGAGAATGAAATCTTGTTTCCTATTCTTTTTTTAAGAAAAATTCTTTAAATGCATATCTGCATAACCTGTAATCCAGGAGAAAATCACTTGTTCCCAATAATTGACTAAATCCAATTTGGGGACGGATGGGTCTTTCTGTATCTCACTTTAAATAAGTGATAATTATAAGAAATATGTTGTTTCTTTAGATGAGATGCAGCTCCCCTCTAAAGAGGGAATACGACATATTCAGGTTTGGAATTAGAATGAAATTTTATAAATAATCGATTATATTCGGAAGAGTCGATACAAAATTAATGGGTAATCCATTATTAAAAGTTAATAGACAAAGAACTACTTTATCACTTGTTAAGTAGTAACAGGGTGTTTTTCGGACACTCTCAACGTACTATTATATCAATGTTCCTTAAATCTCTAACCCTTAATGCAACAAATATTCAACTTTAAAGTTGAATATTTGTTGCATTATACTGTATTATTTATATCTTTGCATAAAGATATTTTAGATATGGATACAGAAACAGTCGATAAATTCTTGAAAGAATTTAAAGATAAGGCTAGGGCTTTCGGGATTATCTTTCGTATAGATAGAAAGAAGAATATGCAAGCTTTGCTTGATTTGGAAATTTCGGCAATTATGCGTGAAAAGATAATAATGTCTTTGACAGTTGAGGACTATTATAAAGGTCCTACGGAAGATAAGTTGAATTATATGGGAGAACTTTGGGAGTTTGGCAAGTCCGTAGATAAAAAGGAGGTTTATATCAAAATAAGTAAAGGTACTGGAGCAAATTCTCCAATCTGTGTCTCCTTTCATTTGGCAGAGAGAAAAATAGAACATCCTTTCAAAAATAAAAAGTAGAAGTTATGAAAAGTCCGTTTACAGGTGGTGACGCTGCATTGTGTCATGAGAAGCAATCATTTGAATTTCGAAAAGACAATTTTGAGATAGTATATCATTTTTATAGATGTAAGGATACAAATGAAGAGTTTACTACAACTGAACTTGATCAACTGAATATGAATCAAGTTTATAATTTGTATCGTCAGAAATATGCAATACCATTTCCGGATGAAATAAAAAGGGTCCGGGAATTATATGGTATATCTGCACTTCGTATGTCTAAACTTTTAGGTTTCGGAGATAACCAATATAGAAAATACGAAGAAGGAGAGATGCCTAGTGTGTCTAATGGAAAAATGATTTCAGCTTTGAAAGATCCTCATTTCTTTTTGGAAATTCTGAAACTTGCTCAAAATCAGTTTCCAAATGATGAGATACTTAAAATTGAAAAAAGGGTAAAGGAACTGTTATTAAATAATTCGTAAGCATCCGATAAAGTACACATTGTAGACCTAAAAACTCTTCTATTACTTTGCGATCAAAAACGTAGTTATGAAACGATCAATGAGTAAAGAAGAGTTTTTAGCGCTATATCAGCGCCAACAGTCCAGCGGACTAACCATAAAGGATTTCTGTGATAATGAATCGTATCCTGCTTCCTGTTTTCATTATTGGAAGAAAAAATATGGATTGAGTCACCCATATACCAAACACACCGAACCTGCAGGTGATTCGTTTATCCCTCTTAATATTAATCATACTCCTGCCATTCCCACTTCATCACGTGGTGACAGGCGTGTAACCATAGAACTTCCATCCGGCATAAAGATCCACCTCAACATCCTAAGTAATCCGGAGATTATTTATGGCCTGATCAGTAAATTATGTAGCCATGTTCTGCCTGAATGATACGATGCGCTACTTCCTGTGTCCCGGGAAGACAGATATGCGCAAAGGAATAAATTCTCTTTGTGGGCTTGTTCATGATAAAATGGGATATGACGTTCGACTTGGCGATGTGTTTATCTTTGTCAACCGAAGCAGAACAACCATGAAACTTCTGCATGCCGAAGACGGAGGTATGGTTTTATACATAAAACGCCTTGAGGAAGGTACCTTCAGACTTCCTTCCTATGATAGTGAAAGCCGTTCCTATCCCATGGAATGGCGTGATTTAGTACTGATGGTGGAAGGCATAACCGATAATCCGAGTGATAGACTCAAACGTCTTAAAGCCGGTCGAAAAGAAGGCTTTTATTGATTAAAAAGAGCTTCCTAAACTTGTATAGCTGTACGATTTTCAGTATCTTTACATTATAATAAGATACTAAAAAGAATGATTCATACAGATACGATGGAACTAATAATCAAGAATCAACAGGAGCAAATAAAAGGGCTTCTGGAGACAAATCGTACCCTTGTAGAATCAAATCAGAAACTTATGGAACAGACGGGAGAACTGCAGCAAAAAGTACAGGAACTCCTGTCGCAAGTAGCCTGGTTAAACAGACAGCTTTTCGGCAGAAAGAGTGAAAAGCTGGCATCCTTGGATCCCAACCAGCTTGCCTTGTTTGATACCTTGGTTAATCCCAGGCAAGAGGAAACGGATCTTGTGGAGACTGGCGTAGGCACCGGGACATGTAAACCGGATGGAAAGAAAAAAGAATCCCGCCGTAATCGGGAACTGTTAGAGGGGCTGCCCGTTGTGGAAGTCATTGTCGAACCTGATAATGTGGATCTGAATCGGTATCGTCGTATAGGTGAAGAGCGCACACGTACGCTTGAATTTGAACCGGGAAAGCTATATGTCAAAGAGACAGTACGTCCCAAATACGGACTCAAAAATAATTTAAGTCTTCCCAAAGAGGGTGAAAGCGGTGTCATAATAGCACCGCTTCCACCTTCCCCTATATACAAATGTCTGGCAGGACCTTCCTTGCTAGCCGAAATACTTCTGCAGAAATATGAATACCATGTTCCCTTTTACCGTCAGGTAAAGGAATACAGACATTTGGGTGTACGACTGCCGGAAAGTACTTTAAGCGGGTGGTTTAAGCCGGTATGTGAGTTATTAAGTCCTCTTTATTCGGAATTAGTAAAGCTCGTAACGGGCAGTGGATATGTTCAGGTCGACGAAACCACAGTACGGGTCATCAACAAAGGAAAGGGAAAAACCGATAAGGAGTATTTATGGATGGTCAGGGCAGTTATGGAAAGACTGGTCATCTTCCATTATGATGACGGTTCCCGATCCGGACAGACAATCAGAAATTTATTAAAGGACTTCAAGGGATATCTTCAAAGTGACGGTTACAGTGCCTACAATGCGTTTGAGGGCACTAAGGATGTGTGCCTTATTGCCTGTCTGGCCCATATCAGAAGACATATGGAGTTGGCACTGGATGAAAATAGATCACTTGCTGAATATGCTCTTAAACAAATACAGGAACTATATCATATTGAACAGATAGCAGATGCCCGAAAACTCGATGCGCAGGGACGATGTGCACTCCGCCAGCGTTTAGCAACTCCCATACTTGACTCCTTTGAAAAATGGATGGAACAGACTTATGGAAAAGTACCACCAAGAAGTCGCATGGGACAAGCTATTACCTATACTTATCCTCTTTGGCCAAGAATGAAGAATTACCTGAAAGATGGAAATCTGAAAATCGATAATAATCTGGCGGAGAATGCGATTAGACCACTTACTTTGTCCAGAAAGAACTTCCTCTTTTGTGGTAACCACGAGGCAGCTGAAAATACAGCAATCATATGCTCACTATTAGCTACCTGTAAAGCACAGGAAATTAACCCAAGGGAATGGCTGAATGATGTCATAGCCAAACTTCCATACTATCTGGAAAAGGACTCCGGGAAAAATGTTCGTGAACTTCTTCCGGATGTTTGGAAGTTAGAGAAATCCAACACGAATCCAATTGGAGTTTAAATATTTATGTTGAAGAATAAAAAAAACTCGATATTAGCTTTTGACTAAAGTTGATATCGAGTTTTCTATTTTATGAAAATACAATGTGTACTTTATCGGATGCTTACAATTCATCCACTCCTTAAAGTCTACACCAACCGCTTTGCAACATCCCATTAGAGAGTAAATCACAGCAGTGTCTTCTGCCGCTTCATGATTGCCACAGAAGAGATAGTTCTTGCATCCCAAAGCTACGGGACGGACACTATTTTCGATGAGATTGTTGTCGAGCATATATCGGCCATCCATGGTATAGCGCACCAGCTGACGTGAGTAATTTAAGAAGTAGCCGATGGCTTTGCCGATTGGACTCTTGGGAAGCACCTTGCTCTGCTCACATATACACCACTTCTCAAAAGCACGGATAATGGGATAAGCAAGTCGCTTACGTAACTCCATTCGTTGGATGGTATCCATACCGTGATCATCAGCCATTCGCTCCACATCATAGAGCATACCGATTTGGGCTAAAGCATATTCCGCTCTAGCCTTATCGTGGCTTAATGCCCTATCAAAACAGCGTCTGGCATGAGCCCAGCAACATAGGGTGATTATTCCTTCAAACTTTTCCAAGATACTATATCCGGTATAGCCGTCTGTTTGTATGGCCCCTTGATAATCTTTAAAGAGTTGGATAACTACTTTTGACCTCTCGAGCCTTCATTATAGGAGAAGAAAACCAAATTGTTCACCACACTCCGAACCAACCATAAGTACCCTTTCACTGTTTGATGTTTCTCATTATTTATAATCGGAACCGTAGTTTCATCAGACTGAACGTAATCAGTGTCTAAAACGAGTTCCCTTAATCGATAATAAGTGGGACGCATTAAATCTGCCACATCATGGAACCAGGACTCAATAGTTGATGGAGGTATGCTAAAACCTAATCGTTTATACATCTGTATTTGCCTGTAGAAAGGAAGGTGGTCTACATATTTCCCAACCATAAAATCTGTCAGTAACGACGCGCTTGCATAACTTTTGGCGATTGGCTCATTCTGCACAGGAGCGGTTTGTATCTCCTTCATGTCTTTGCGCATACCTTTATGGCGGATAGTCACTCGGACGTATAATTCTGCGGGGTTAAACTCCAGATGTTCGGATGTCTCGGTATCATCAAATAGCACCCATTCATCTCCATGCCCTTCATAACCTTTAGGATAGATATGCTCTTCTACATGACGAAGATTCTTTGGCAACTTGTGCCGAACTGGAACTTGCTTTTCATGCCCCTTGACTATTACTTTTTTGTAATCGGTAATTTCTTCAATGGCTTTTCGAACGGTTTCCTCCTCTTCAGGTGACATCTCAAGCTGTCCGAAGTCAAACTTGAGTTGATTGGAGTCATCAGGTATGTGCCGTTTCTCAGACATCGCTCCCCACATTTTACGTCCCAAATAGAGCAGCTTTTGTTCTAGTTGGGCGATACGGTTATCTTTTGCCTCAATCGTTTTATCTCGTTCCCGAAGAGCTTCTTCTTTTTCTGCCAGCTTTGCCTCATATGCAGCCTTCATCTCCTTCGCATCGGTCATCTCCTTCAGCTGTTGTTCAGCCTTGGAAGCACAGCGATACTCTGCATCGCGGTCGCGAAACAATTGGTCGATGAGGGCTTGGTGTCTTGAGTTTCCTGACATTTTTCCGTTCTTTATTTATGGTGCAAAAGTACGAAAAAATGCTCGTTTTACCAGAATTTTCACTACCTGGAAACTGCAATAAATGCTACTGTTTCTTAGGCTTCTAACAGCTACATCGTTTAACTTCTGAAGGGGATACTCCTTGTACAATCATCATTAAGTCAGACCAATCTATCCCCCTTGAGGAAGCCGGATCCTCAGAGTCGATTTCGGGTAACTTAAAGGCTCCACGCTCCAGTTTCATGTTATAGATAACTAGTCCGCCATATTCTGCATGGAGTATTTTCATTCCTGTCAGATTTTTATTGATAAAGATGTACGCATCGCCACCCTGCACATTCTTGCCCATATGATTGGTTACTATATCACTCAAAGAATAGAAGCTTTTGCGCATATCTGTCGGATATGGAGATAGGAAAAATCGAGTTGAATCATTCAGACAGAACATAGGCTACTGACATAGGAGGATTAATGTGCGTAGCATCTCCAACGTCATATCACTCTTTACTTTAAGAGTCACTCCGTTTTGATACACGATTTCACAAGCGACATTATTCTCGGCATTCACATCTGGTGTGATGGTGGAACCCATGCTAATCTTTCCATTCTGACGGCTCATCTGTATGGGTACAAATCCTTTGGTCTGCGGCAGCATAGTATCTGCGAGCTTTTTACGCCAATAGTAGAATTTACCTTCTTCAAATCCGGTGTTGCTACAGTAGTCGCGGATGGAAAGACATGTAGCCTTCCAATTCTCATGAATCTTATTGAATTCATCTAATGTTAAGTTCTTAATATCTTTCACGTTTTATAATTTGTGTGCAAAGGTATGAAGAACTATTATGGTCTAAGATACGGGGGCTGATTGCTTACTTCCAAAGAAAGTCCAAAGTACTTCCGTTTTCCTGTTTCTAGCTTTTATCCTGACCAGTGAGTAATGTTGTTTCTGCGTTCCAAAACTTCCTTC
>ERZ894240.952-NODE-952-length-21631-cov-72.164535_pt1 | contig 21631 bp, 23 predicted proteins | sample MGYA00380298_ERZ894240 | MGnify/ENA primary metagenome ERZ894240 (study PRJEB32331, sample SAMN06328419) | human gut metagenome | biome: human gut microbiome; feature: stool | host: Homo sapiens | collected 2014-06-27 ...
CCTCAATCACTTTGCGGAGAGTAATTTCTCCCCTGACGTTGCTGAATCCGCTGTATGCGGTAACCGGAATATTTTCCATTTCTAATTCTTAATTGTTTTAGTCTGCCTTATGGCGTTGCGAAGTAATGGATAATATTTTAAATGTGATTGCGCCTTTTCATGAGGAAAAGGCGCAAAAACCACAATTTTGCAGAAGCGTCCGGTTCTATTTCTGTTTCTTTCTTTTTCCGTCTTCCTTTTGTTCGTTCAGCAGTGCCTTTCTTAGTTTAATGATTTCAGTGTTAAGGCTTTCCACGGATATGAATCCTTTTTCGTTTTTGTCTTTCTCGAAGACTGTACTGCGGTTCAGCAATCTCGCCAGATGCTTGGTCCCTTTCAGTCCCGCCTCCTTTTTCTGCCCGATAAGTTTCCGTACCCACGGGGTCAGGAACTCTTCCCTTTCCCCGGCTTTGATGATCATTCGCCCGTCAAACGCTTCATTTTCAACTAACAGGATGTTGATCCTGTTTTCAGTTCTCTCTACCCGGATGTCATAGCCATCCTTCTTCATGAGTTCAATACTCAGGATTGTGTTTTTTTATCCATAAAACCACAATTTAAAAAGTTAGTAATTTATTGTTAGTTTGAAATACGAAAGCAAAATTAACGCTTATAATGGAAATATCTTCTGTTCTCGTCTGAAAAAGTGAATATTTTCTTTAGGTGTTGTTACACACGGAGAGCCGAACAGGGTAGGGGGGATACCCCCTATTAATAATAATATGTGTGTAACAAGGTCTAAAGAAAAAATAGGGAAATACGCGCCTGTGCGCATATATACGCGGGTACATTATTATAAAAGAGAAATCTCCTGTCGGTAGATTGAAAGGAAGATGCTGCAATATGGACGTGATAGGGGAGTGAAGCGGGTGAACAGGGATGGTGTCAATAATGATTGTGTTAAATTGGGGTGTTTTTTAATCGTTCGATTAATGTGCGCAAAGATAGTGCAGAGAAATGAAACAACAAAATATTCTGATAAATAAAAGCTGTTTATTTTTTCTTTCAGTATGATATATTGCTAATCTATAACCGGTTATCCCTGAAATAAAATTGTGTTTTTTCCGTCTGCCTTTTGTTGAAAGAATCTTAGTGCGAATATGCCCCCGGACTATGCACATTAATCGAACGATTAAAAGACGATTATTTCTCTTAATCCATTCGTTTATAGCTTTTTACCTGCCATTTATTAAGGTAATGAACAGCTACGGAAAATCAACAGGCAAGAGGAACACAAAGCTTGCCGTATCTTACATAAAGTGTTCGCAAGTGATTGAAACTCAAGTGTATGCAAGGGTGTCAAAGCCCCGAAGGAACACCCTTTTCTGAACAGGACATAGAATGGAATCGGAAAAAGATACTGAAAAAGAGTCTGAAATCTGGTACGCTATGCGTGCCACCTACCGTCGGGAGCCTGATGCCATGCGTCTTCTTGAAAAGGAGAATCTGGGCTGTTTTGTCCCTATGCAATACAAGGTCAGCCTGAAGAAAGGCAGGAAAGTCCGGGTTCTGGTTCCTGTTGTCCACAACCTGATTTTTGTTCATGCCCGTCCTTCGGATGTAAAACGTGTGAAGTCTCAGGTCAGTTACCTGCAATACATCACCGATACCCGCAGCGGACGGAAGATAATCATTCCGGATGGCGAGATGCAACGCTTCATTGCCGTAGCTGGCACTTATAACGACCATCTCCTGTATTTCCAGCCTGATGAGCTGAACCTGTCGAAAGGCACGAAAGTCCGTGTCACCGGCGGTGACTTTGAGGGTCAGGAGGGTATTTTCTTAAAAGTAAAGGGTGCTCGTGACCGTCGTGTGGTTGTCGAGATACAAGGTGTCATTGCCGTAGCCATGGCCACCATCCATCCGGACCTGATCGAAGTAATCAAATAATTGGCTGTTGATAATCAATGATTGATCGTTGACAGTTGATGAATCATAAATCTGAAATCATAAATTAAAATAATTATGTCTCTTTCTGCAGAAACAGCTGCCCTTCAGCGTGCAGCACATGAGCTGATGTATTTGGGTGTTGACGGGAACCCCATCTATAGCGATGACTTGTCCCGTCGTAACGGTGAAGTCTACCGCCTGACCACTGCCTTGTATGATTCCGGTGCCAAGGGTTCTACCATTGAAGAACAGGCGAATGTCTGTCTTGCACTGTTAATGGGTTATAGTGCCTCGTTCATTGATCACGGTGAGAAGCTACAACATGTTCAGGAGGTGTTGGATCGTTGCTGGGATATTCTTGATAATCTTCCCGCTTCTTTATTGAAGCTTCGTCTGCTTACTGCCTGCTATGGTGAAGTGTTTGACGCACCTTTGGTTGACGAAGGTCGTGCTATCATTGCTTCTTGGGATTCCACATCGCTTACAGTTGAACAGCAAGAGGTTATTGATGAGTTTCAAAACGTAGTTGATAATCCCTATTCGTGGGAGTATATTGACGAATAAAGAAAATTCAATTGACGGATTCTTTAAGACATAAAACCATTCATGGTGTTGGGTGGAGTTTCATTGATAATATATCTAGTTCCGGCATCACTTTTTTGGTAGGGCTTGTACTTGCCCGATTATTAACTCCTGAAGAATATGGTGTCATGGCCATGATTGCTATTTTCATAGCAATTTCTAACTCTATTATAGACAGTGGCTTCTCTAATGCGCTGATACGAAAGACACGTATAGAACGAGTTGATTATAACACCGTTTTTTATTTTAATCTGACGGTCAGTGTTCTTATTTATGTAATACTATATCTAGCAGCCCCTGCAATCAGTATCTTTTTTAAAGAATCTGTTTTGCTGGAAGTTATAAGAGTTATAGGCTGGGTGTTGATAATCAATGCGCTTGCCATTATTCCCCGTACCCAGTTTATAAGGAATGTAGATTTCAAGACGCAAACCAAAGTTTCTTTGGTTTCATCTATCAGCAGTGGGGTGATTGGAATAGGAATGGCATTGGGAGGAATGGGAGTATGGAGTCTGGTCGGTCAGCAGCTTTCTCGTCAATTTTTGAATACTTTGTTCTTATGGATATATAGCAAATGGCATCCGGTATGGGAATTTTCTACGAAAAGTTTTAAAGAATTGTTTGGCTTTGGTTCCAAATTGTTGTTTTCAGGGTTACTGGATACTATCTATAAAAATATCTATTACATTGTAATCGGACGTTTCTACACTTCTGCGCAGTTGGGGCAATATACCCGTGCGGAGCAGTTCAATATGATATTTTCCAGTAATCTAACCTCTGTTGTTCAGCGAGTCAGTTATCCGGTTTTAAGTTCCATACAAGAAGAGTCGGAACGCTTGCGGGAGGCATACCGGAAAGTGATCAAGATTACCATGCTGATAACTTTTGCATGTATGTTGGGACTGGCTGCGGTTGCGAAACCATTGATTCTGATTTTGATAGGTGAAAAATGGTTGCCTGCCGTTTACTTTTTGCAAATCATCTGTTTCTGCGGAATGCTCTATCCCCTTCATGCCATCAACTTGAACATCCTGCAAGTAAAAGGGCGTTCGGATTTGTTTCTGAAACTGGAAATCATAAAGAAAATTATAGCTGTGGGGCCTATTGTCGTGGGTATTGCCTATGGCATTGAATACATGTTGTGGGGTAGTGTTTTGACCTCTTTTATCGCTTATTTTTTGAACAGTTATTATTCGGCTAATTTGATAAACTATCCTACAAGCGAACAGATAAAGGACATATTACCCACTTTTCTGACTTCTTTTATGGTGGCGGCATTCATGTGGAGTGTTTCTTTCTGGAATATTTCTGTTTATGCTCTGTTGCTCATTCAGATCTTAGCTGGAATATTGTTGGCATTGTTTATATATGAAAAGTTGCATCTTGACGAGTATCTCGAAGTCAAGCAGTTGGTTCTTACTGCATTGAAGCGTAAATAAAAAACAAATATATATTTATTGTAGTAAAATGGAAAAGAAAATAATTACGGTTACTTCTCCTTTGCTTCCTTCACTTGACGACTTTATGCCCTATTTGCAGGACATTTGGAATCGCAAGTGGTTGACCAATAACGGTCATTATCATCAGGAGTTAGAGAAGGCTTTGTGTGAATATTTAAAAGTACCTTATATTAGTCTCTTCACTAATGGTACGTTGCCTTTGATGTGTGCTTTACAAGCATTACGTATCACAGGTGAAGTGATAACTACTCCTTACAGTTTTGTGGCGACTACCCATTCTTTGTGGTGGAATGGCATTAAGCCCGTGTTTGTGGATATTGATCCCGTTACTTGTAATATAGATCCCGATAAGATAGAAGCTGCCATTACTCCTAAGACTACAGCTATTATGCCCGTACATGTATATGGTAAGCCTTGCGATACGGAACGCATTCAGGAAATAGCCGATAAGTATGGCTTAAAAGTAATCTATGATGCTGCTCATGCATTTGGTGTAGAAGTGGACGGAAAATCAGTATTGAGTGCTGGCGATATGTCAACATTAAGTTTTCATGCTACAAAGGTCTATAATACGATTGAAGGTGGTGCTTTAATTTGTCATGATGAGAAAACGAAGAAACGTATTGATTATCTGAAGAATTTCGGTTTTGCAGGAGAAACTGAGATTGTGGCACCGGGTATTAATGGTAAGATGGATGAAGTGCGTGCTGCTTACGGTTTGCTTAACTTGAAGCAAGTGGATGCAACGATAGAAGCCCGTCGGCAAGTGACTATCAAGTATCGTGAAGCTTTGAGGGAAATGTCCGGCATTAGTTTTATGGAAGATATGCCCGGTGTGCGTCATAATTATTCTTATTTCCCGATATTTGTGGATGCAGATAAGTATGGCATGACCCGTGATGAACTTTATTTCAAGATGAAAGGACAGAATGTGTTGGGTAGACGGTATTTCTATCCTTTGATAAGCGAATTTTCTACTTATAGAGGATTGGAATTTGCACGTATGGAGAACCTGCCTGTGGCTCATAAGATGGCAGATAGTGTGATATGCTTGCCGATGTATGCAGGATTGGATGAAGAGGTCATTGAACGTATTATAAATTTGATTGTGAAGTAAATGAAACAAAAACACAAGAAACTGCTTCTTTTGGGCGGTTTGCGCTATTTACTTCCGGTAATAGAAACTGCTCATAAATTGGGATATTACGTTATTACATGTGATTATATCCCTGATAATATTGCTCATAAATATGCTGATGAATACCATAATGTAAGTATAATAGATAAAGAAGCTGTTTTGGATTTAGCCCGTAAGTTGCAAATAGATGGTATAATGTCTTTTGCTGTTGATCCAGGAGTTGTTACGGCTGCATACGTCCAAGAACAGATGGGACTGCCTGCATTCGGTCCTTATGAGTCTGTGTGTATTCTGCAAAATAAAGATAAGTTTCGTAATTTCCTTACTCAAAATGGTTTCAATGTGCCTAAAGCCAAAGGTTTTTCAACGGTGGAGGAAGCTATGTCCGAAGCCTATTGGTATCCTTGGCCTGTAATAGTGAAACCCACTGATTCTGCGGGTAGTAAAGGAGTGACGAAAGTGGATTCCTTTGTACAGTTAAAACCTGCTTTGGAGTACGCTTTTGAACATTCACTGTCCAAGCGCATCATTGTAGAAGAATTTCTTGAGAAACAAGGATGTTCTTCTGATACGGATAGTTTCTCTATTGACGGGAAGTTGAAATTTGTATCTTTTTCTGCTCAGTATTTTGATACTGCTGCTACCAATCCTTATACACCTTCTGCTTATAGTTGGCCATCAACCATGACACATGAACAAGAAGCTGAATTGACTTCCGAGTTGCAAAGACTTCTTACGCTATTGGATATGCGTACCACCATTTATAATATAGAAACTCGTATAGGAACAAATGGGAAAGCTTATATTATGGAAGTTTCTCCCCGTGGTGGGGGCAATCGTTTGGCAGAAATGTTGCGTTATGCTACCGGTGTAGATTTGATTACGGCGTGCGTGCGTGCAGCTGTAGGAGATATTGTGGAAAATGTAGAGCAAAAGCCTTATAATGGTCATTGGGCCGAGGTTATACTCCATGCAGATAAAAATGGCATATTCCAAGAATTGATACTTGATGCTTCTGTGGTAGGCGCAGAAGTTATAGAAGAAGATTTATGGGTGAAACCGGGAGACCATGTTAATGGATTTGAAGGAGCGAATGATGCGATTGGTACATTGGTGTTGAAATTCAGTTCAGAAGAAGAACTGGTACGGGCGCTAACGTGCCAACATACATGGTTGACGGTAATTGTGAAATGATGGAAGAAATTGGAGGATATTTTGAGTTGGAGTTGTGTCGGAAAGAGCATTATCATAAAAATGCTATTTTATTGAATTCTGCACGTAGTTGCTTTGAATATATTCTATTGGCTCGTGGGTATAAAAAAGTTTATATGCCTTATTATACTTGTGAAGTAATGCTTCAGCCTTTGCTGAAACATAGAATTGCTTATGAGTTTTATTCAATTAACGAGTCTTTTGAACTTGATAAAATAGTAAACCTACTTCCTGGCGAAGCTTTCTTGTATACTAACTATTTTGGTTTGAAACAACGTTATGTAGAAGTCCTTTCTACTTTTTACGGAACTCAGCTTATCGTAGATAATGCTCAAGCCTTTTTTGCACCTCGAATAGATTCGATAGATACGTTTTATTCGCCACGTAAGTTTTTTGGTGTTCCTGATGGTGGTTATCTCTATACAGATTATATATTGGATTCAAATATCCTTATTGACAGCTCTTATGAAAGAATGCAGCATTTAATTCTACGCATTGAGAAAGGGGCAGAAGCCGGATATGCCGCATTTAAAAAGGCTGATTGTTCTTTGGATAATCAGCCAATACTTAAGATGTCTAAATTGACCGAACAGCTGTTACAAAGTATAGATTACGAATATGTTAGAAATAGAAGAAGGGCTAATTTTCAGTTGTTGCATGAGCGTTTAAGGCAAACGAATAGTTTATCAATTTTTGATTTAGATTCTTTTTCTTGTCCTATGGTATATCCTTACTATACTGAGAGAATCTCATTAAGATCACGCTTGATCAAAGAGAAAATTTTCGTTGCTACATACTGGCCTAATGTATTAGAATGGTGTAAAGGTGGTTGTCAGCTTGAGCGATATTTTGTTGATCATATCGTTCCTCTACCTATAGATCAGAGGTATATAAATGTTGATATAGAAAAGATAATTAATCTAATTGAATAGTTATGGAAAATAGAATATATCTAAGAGCATTTGAACTCGAAGATTATAAAACAACTATTGTTTGGAGAAGAGATTCTCAGATTTTGAACATGCTTGGTGGTACAAAATATTATGTTTCGGAAGAAAAAGAAAAAAAGTGGATTGAAGATAGTATTTTTGATACAAAAGATATCAGATTAGCAGTATGTTTGACTGAAAGTAATCTTCATATTGGTAATGTCTATTTAACGCATATTGACATGCAGAATAGAAATGCAGAGTCACATATTCTCATTGGCAACAAATCATATTGGGGCAGAGGTTATGCTGGCGAAGCTTTGAAATTATTGCTAGACTATGCATTTAATGAAAGAGGATTGCATCGAATATTTTCGTTAGTGTTAGATACTAATATTCAAAGTTTGAAGATGCATAAGAAACTTGGTTATCAACAGGAAGGCATAATGCGTGAATCAGTGTTTAAGAATGGAGAATATCAAAATCAAATAATTTTGTCTATACTGTCTGATTATAAGAGGAGTAAGTAATTCTATATGGAAATAGGTTAATCAAATTTGCAAAATGGTAATTTATCATATATTTACTCCTAACCGATTACATTTAGTACCACAGATTTTAATTTCTTTTGATAGATTAATTGGAGCTGAACAAATTTATATACTATTAAAATGTGATAATGAGTATAGGATTGTATATAATAATATACAGATGAGAATAAAAGGGCAGATTGTATATGCTAATTCTAATAAAGAAGTGTGTAAATTGATAAAGAGCAAGAAGTCAATTGTATTAATGCATTCAATACTTCCTTATTGCACTTTCCAATTAATGATTCATAATTACAAAAATGTGAATGTGGTTTGTTGGGGAAGCGGTTTAAAACTAAGTTCATTTAAAAGTATATTATATTATCCTTTAAAATTGTTACTGTATAATTATTATTATTCGATAATTGCACTTATGACTCCAGATAAAAAAAAATTAGAAAGAGTATACTTTATAAGGAAAGTAAGTGTTATACCTTACATAGGAGAGAGAGAGTTGTTAATCAAAGATATATCTTGGGCAGATGTCCCTAATAATAGGGTTTATATTGGGAATAATCCAAGTTGCCTAAGCAGTTATTATGAAGTTGCATCTTCACTACTCTTCAAGTTTAGAAAGGATATAAATGTTGATTTTATGCTCAATTATAGTTTCGAGTATACTAAGCAATATGAAGCACTAGAAGACTTATGTAGAAAGTCTTATCCTTATTATAGATTAAATAAAGAATTCTATGATATAGATTCGTATTTACATTATATGAATCAATGTTCTATTTTTGTATGCGCAGAAAGGAGACAGACTGGTTTAGGTGCTATATATACCTGTTTATATTTAGGAAAGAAAGTTTTCTTACGTGGTAATAATCTGTCTTGGATTAAATCATTAGGCTGTATTGTGTACTCTATAGATAGTCTTTCATCAATGTCATATAAAGATTTTATTCTACCTTTATCTAATGAAGAAAGAATTATTAATAGATCAATAATGGAAAAATTGGATAATATAGAAGATAAAATAAAAAAATGGAATGATTATTTTAGATCTTTATGTTAGGATTATCATTTTATGTCTTGTTTTTTGGGAGTTGGTTGATTCAGAATTATCAAAGAAAGAAATTTAATATTTCTTCATTGTTGATTTCTGTTTACTTCTTATCTTGTTGTTCGACTGTTGCTTTGTGTCTTATCCAGCCTAATATATACGATATTAATGATATAACAGTCTTGGCTTCATTATCTCATATACTTTTGCTTTTCTTGTTTATTTACCCATTAGTCGTTGTTGGCAATAAACTAAATATTTGCGAAATTAATATAGAAAGAGGAAATATGAATTTATTCTCGATATTTGTAATAATAGCTGGGCTATTATTAATGTGCCTATCGATTTCTAGCATTAGAGAGGTATTATCTGTAGACAATCTTGGTGCAGCAAGACAAGAGGCATTAAATCGCGAAGATAATAGTTATTATAGATATGGTATAATAGGATATCTTGCCACTATTGGTACAATGACTCCTCTATTTGCACTGTTTTGTGCATTTTATCGATTATTTATTTGGAAGAAAGCAGATGTAATTTTTTATTTCTTGTTCTTAACAAGTTTATCTGGAATATTTGCAAATCTTTCAAGTGCGGGGAGAGATGGGGTAGTTCGATGGATGATGTTCTTAGTGGTATGTTTGATATTATTTAAAAAAGAATTTAGGTTTAAATTAATTCCTAAACCTTTAGTTGTTCTACTTATGATAATATTAGTAACGGCTATTATATTTTTTTCATTAATAACAATTGCTAGATTTGGTGAAGGAGAAGATGCGTTAGTATCTTTACTTGAGTATATAGGGCAGCCCTTTTATCACTATTCAAATACTTTTAATGGGATTGGAAATTCCTATGTTTTAGGTTTTTCAGCTATTTTCCCAATTATTCCAGGAGGGGTTAATCCTTTGGAAATAGCACGGATGACATCCTTTTCTTTTAGAACAGATGTTTTTAATACATTTGTAGGCACTTTCGTTCTTGATGTCGGATTTATATGCACCTTTTTGATGGCGGTTGGATTTTTTGTTTTTTACTTAGGATTTAATAAAGGAAGAATAAAGTATTTTCATAAAATTGTATCTTATCTAATTTTTTATCAGGTGGCTTATATTGGTGTATTTTATTTTGTTTTTGCTATGTTAGCTCGCCAGCTTAGTTTTGTGTTGCTGTATATGCTTTCATTCTGTAATTTTCGTTTGGGTAAGTATCGTTTCGTATAGCTTAAAATAAAAAGAAGTAAAAATATGAATATTGTTATTGTAGGTACAGGTTATGTAGGACTTGTATCAGGGACGTGTTTTGCTGAGATGGGCGCTAATGTTACTTGCGTTGATATTGATACTAATAAGATTAATAAGTTAAAAAATGGAGAGATGCCTATCTATGAACCTGGATTGGAAGAATTGGTAAAGCGTAATGTCGGTTACGGCAGACTAAGATTTACCACTGATTTGATTGAGGTACTCAACGATGTGGAGGTGGTATTCTCTGCTGTAGGGACTCCGCCTGATGAAGATGGATCTGCCGATTTAAAATATGTGCTGGCAGTGGCTAAACAATTTGGTCAGAATATCAGGAAGTATACTATTTTGGTGACTAAGTCTACAGTGCCTGTAGGCACTGCCAAGAAGGTTAAAGCTATTATTCAATCTGAATTAGACAAACGTGGAGTAGATGTGCCTTTTGATGTTGCTTCTAATCCGGAATTCCTCAAAGAAGGGGCAGCTATCAAGGATTTTATGAGTCCTGATCGTGTTGTGATAGGAACAGATAGTAAAAAGGCAGAGGAGGTTATGACTAGACTTTATCAACCTTTTTTGATAAATAACTTTCGCGTTATTTTCATGGATATCCCTTCGGCTGAAATGACGAAGTATGCTGCTAATGCAATGTTAGCAACTCGTATCTCTTTTATGAACGATATTGCTAACCTCTGTGAACGTGTAGGAGCTAATGTAAACCATGTACGTAAAGGTATTGGTGCGGATATTCGTATAGGTCAGAAATTTTTGTATGCAGGGTGTGGATATGGTGGTAGCTGTTTCCCTAAAGATGTTAAGGCATTAATACGTACAGGCATTGATAATGATTATCGCATGGAGGTGATTGAAGCAGTAGAGCACGTGAATGAAAAACAGAAATCTATCGTTTACGACAAGTTAATTTCGCTGATGGATGATATAAACGGCAAAACTATTGCATTGTTGGGTTTAGCTTTCAAGCCAGAGACTGATGATATGCGAGAGGCGCCTTCTTTAGTTGTTATCGATAAATTGTTGAAGCAGGGTGCTGCTGTACGAGTGTTCGATCCTATTGCAATGCCTGAATGCAAACGTCGTATTGGGAATGTGGTAACTTATACGGAAAATCTTTATGATTGTGCTGATGGTGCTGATGCTTTATTATTGATGACAGAATGGCGTCAGTTTCGTCTTCCAACATGGAGTGTGATAGCGAAAGTTATGCATGGTAGAGTCGTAGTAGATGGTCGCAATGTTTGGAGCCGTATTGATTTAGAGGAATTGGGTTATCAATATACTTGCATAGGAGAAAGATAATGAAAAGGTTGTGCTTTATTACAAATATGACTTTTTCATATAGAGAAGCTATATTTAGTCTTATAGATAAGGGATTTAAATATGATTTGTATGTAAGAGATTCTGTTACAGAAATTAAAACATTAAACTATTCTTTGCTTGATAATGGTAAGTGATTTTACTTTTGGAATAATATCTATAATTGATTATAAAAGCAAGAGTATTAACCTACTGATGTGATATGAAAAATTTGTGTATAATATATAATTTTGCGGCTCAATATCGTGAAGGAATATTCAGATTATTAGATAAAGAATATGACTGTTATTGGTTCTTTGGGGATAATAAGACTGATATAAAGGGGCTTGATTTAAATATATTGAAGAATGTTTCTTTATTGAAAAATAGAGTATTTCTTCTTCGTCCTTTTTATTTTCAAAGTGGCAGTTTAAAGTTGCTACAGAGAAAAGATTTTTCTACTTTTCTCATATTGGGTGATGTATTTTGCATTTCTACTTGGATTATTGCAATATTAGCAAAGCTGTTTTATCGAGATAAACATATCTATTTTTGGAGTCATGGTTGGTATGGAAAGGAAAATAGAATAAGAAGTTTTTTTAAAAAGATCTTTTTCTCATTGGCAGATGCAACCTTTCTGTATGGTAATTATGCAAAAAAGTTGATGCAGGAAGAGGGCTTTACTGCTGATAAATTGTTTGTAATTCATAATTCTTTGTTATATCAAAAACAGCTAGAACTACGTAATTCTTTGTTTCCGTCAAACTTGTATAAGGAACATTTTGGTAATAGTGCAAGGAATTTGATATTTATTGGACGTTTAACACCTGTAAAGAAAATAGATCTTTTAATAGAGGCTTTGTTGATATTAAAACAAAGTGGATTACAGTATAATCTTACACTTGTTGGTGGGGGGATACAAGAAGCCTCTTTGAAAGAACTTGTTGAGCAAAAATACTTAAATGATAATGTGTGGTTTTATGGAGCATGTTATGACGAAATAAAGAATGCAGAATTAATTTATAACGCAGATTTATGTGTATCCCCTGGAAATGTAGGCTTAACAGCTATACACTCGATGATGTTTGGTACTCCTGTTATAACACATAGTTGTTTTAAATTTCAGATGCCTGAATTTGAAGCAATACATGAAGGACTTACTGGGAGTTTTTTTGATTATGATAGTGCTTCATCCATAGCAGATTGTATTGTTCGTTGGGATAAGAAATATATAGATAAGCGTGAAGAAGTACGTTTGGCATGTTTTAATGAAATTGATAAATTTTGGACTCCCCAATTTCAATTAGAAATAATAAAAACTAATTTGAAATTTAAATAATTATTGATGAGTAACTTGAAAAAAATACTAATAAGGAAACTGCGTTCCATCTATTGGTTTTTTCGTTTTTTTGTTAAACGTGTAATTATGAAACCTTTATGGGGGTATATGGCTTCAGATGCAAGAATGCATTCTTATGTGAATATTAGAATCACGAAAAAAATATTTATGTATGAAGATACGTCTGTCATGCCAAATTGCAGATTCATTATTTCCCCTTTTGGTCATTCAAGATTTATAATGAAAAGGCATTCTGGTATGGCAAGCGGTGTTACAATTATTGTAGGCAATCATGCAATTGCTCCTCAGGTAGGTTGTTGGAGGAAATATGCGATTACTGAACGAAATGGAGATGAAGATAATGATGTTATCTTAGAGGAAGATGTTTGGGTAGGAGCAAACTCTATAGTTCTTGATGGAGTAAAGATAGGAAGAGGATCTGTGGTAGGTGCTGGATCTGTTATAAGAAATAGTACTCCACCTTACTCTATTGTGATTGGAAATCCTGCAAAAGTTATTGGCTTTGTTTTTACTCCAGAAGAGATAATTAAACATGAGAAGATTCTTTATCCTGAAGAGGAACGATTGCCTATTGATCTCTTAGAGAAAAATTTTGATAAATATCTTATTAATCGAATTAAAGAAATAAAAGCATTTACAAAATTATAACTAAAATACTTAAATATGAAATTAGATGAATTTATTGCAACTTTTGCAGAACAATTTGATGATACTGATGCCTCTGAAATTCAAGCTCAAACAGTTTTTCATAATCTTGAAGAGTGGAGTTCTCTCGTAGTCATGGGCGTGATAGCGATAGCTAAGACACAGTATGATAAAACAATTACTGGTGCTGAGATTAATTCTTGTGTTACAGTAGAAGACCTCTTCAACTTAATCAATAACAAATAATGTCAGAGGTATTCAATCCTTTTTCGTTGCAAGGAAAGACTATCCTTGTAACTGGAGCGTCTACTGGTATAGGAAAGTCAATCGCTATTTCCTGTGCTAAGATGAGCGCAACAGTCATAATTACAGCTCGTAATGAAGAACGACTCAATGCTACCCTTGCACAGATGCCTGGTGACCATAAGACAGTTAAAGCAGACTTGACTAATAGCGCAGATATTGAATCTTTGGTCGCTTCACTACCAAAACTTGATGGCATAGTGCATAATGCTGGTGTAGGGAGTCGTGTACCTTGCAAGATGATTTCGGAAGAAAACATTGCAGAGGTGATGCGTCCCAATTTTGAAGCTCCTCTTCTTTTACAGACAGCTCTGTTAAAAGATAAGATAATTAACAAATCTGCATCAATCGTTTTTATAGCTTCTCGCGCTGCAAGCGTACCCAGTATGGGTAATGCTGTGTATAGTGCTTCGAAAGGTGCTATAGTTTCATATGCAAGGTGTCTTGCACTTGAATTAGCTCCACGTTTAATTCGGGTAAACTGTATTTGTCCAGCGATGGTTTGGACTGAACTAATTCTCAAAGGTGGAGTGACAGAAGAAGTTTTGCACAAAGAAGAACAAAAATATCCATTGAAGCGATATGGAAAACCTCAAGATATTGCAAATTTGTGTCTATATCTTCTTAGCGATGCGAGTATATGGATGACAGGTTCTGCAATTGATATCACGGGAGGTTCTATTATGTTATAATATAAGATTCACTTATGGCATATATAAAAGCGATTAGTTACTATCTGCCGGAAAAGATAGTGACTAACGAAGAACTATTACAAGAGTTTCCGGAGTGGAATGTCGATAAAATAGCGTTGAAGGTTGGCGTAAACTCTCGCCATGTTGCAGCTAAAAATGAAACAGCTACAGACTTAGCAGAAAAGGCTGCTCGGAAATTATTTGAGGAGTCAAGTATAAGTTCTTCTGAGATAGACTTTATATTGTTATGCACTCAAAGTCCAGATTACCTTCTTCCTTCGTCTGCGTGTATCCTTCAATATAGGTTAGGTATATCAACTACAGCTGGAGCCTTCGATTTTAACCTTGGGTGTTCTGGTTGTATTTATGGAATGGCTGTAGCTAAAGGGCTTATTGCAGGTGGGATTGCAAAGAATGTGTTAGTCCTTACTGCTGAAACTTATAATAAATATCTGCATCCTTCAGACAAGAGTAATCGTTCTATCTTTGGTGATGGTGCTGCAGCCTGTCTTGTTTCTACAGAGGGCTTTGCTGAAATTGGTGAGTTTATACTTGGTACAGATGGGAGCGGTGCTAATAGTCTTATCGTGAAAACGGGTGGTGCTCGTTTGCCAGAGAAAACAGGAGCATCAGTTACTGATGATGAAGGTCATACACGCTACGATGATTATCTCTATATGAATGGTAGTACTATCTTCAACTTTACCCTTGAAGCCGTACCGACTATGATGAAACAAATATTGGAAAAGAATGGTTTGGAAAAGAATAATGTAGATTACTATCTTTTTCATCAAGCGAACAAATTTATGCTTAATACCATTCGCAAAGTCTGTGTGCTACCAAAGGATAAGTATTATGTAAATCTTGAGACTACAGGCAATACTGTGTCTTCGACTATAATGATAGGTCTGAAAGATTGTATGGAGAATGGAATTATACGTAAAGATATGCGGGTAATGTGTGCTGGATTTGGTGTTGGTCTCAGTTGGGGTGGAGTTATCCTCAATTTTTTAAATTAGCACATGAAAATCTCTGGTAAGCTTCTCTTTTTAACATATTGTATCGTTTCAATAAAAGAAGGATTCACTCTCAAATTTGAAAAAATCTTTTAGACTTAATAACTATTCAAAGTAATTTTTGTATTATCTAAATATGTCAATATTCAAAAATAAAATCCTGTTAATAACAGGTGGTACAGGCAGTTTCGGCAATGCTGTGCTTCGTCGTTTCCTAAACAGCGACATCAAGGAAATCCGTATCTTTTCTCGTGATGAGAAAAAGCAAGATGACATGCGTCATCACTTGCAGAGTCCTAAAGTGAAATTCTATATTGGCAATGTCCGTGACCGTCAATCTGTAGATGGAGCGATGGTGGGCGTGGACTATGTTTTTTCCGCAGCTGCCTTGAAGCAGGTGCCCAGTTGTGAGTTCTTTCCATTACAGGCTGTACAGACCAATGTGATTGGTACTGACAATGTGTTGGAATCTGCCATAGCTCACGGTGTAAAAAACGTAGTAGTGCTTAGTACGGACAAGGCTGCCTATCCCATCAATGCTATGGGCATCAGTAAAGCAATGATGGAAAAGGTAGCTATTGCTAAAGGCCGTGCCTTGGGTGATGAAGCGGGGACTACCATTTGTTGCACCCGTTACGGAAATGTAATGGCAAGCCGTGGTTCTGTGATTCCTCTGTGGGTGGAACAAATTAAAAACAGTAAACCGATTACGATTACAGATCCGAATATGACCCGTTTCATGATGACGCTGGATGATGCTGTGGATTTGGTAATCTATGCATTTGAGCATGGTCACAACGGAGACTTGTTTGTTCAGAAGGCTCCGGCTGCCACATTAGATGTTTTGGCTCAGGCCTTGAAGGAAACATATGCGCGGATAAAGCCTGAATATGGCGATACGGAAGTGAAAAATATTGGTACACGCCACGGTGAAAAGCTGTATGAGACTCTGGTAACCCGTGAAGAGATGGCTAAAGCTATTGATATGGGTGAGTATTATCGGATTCCTTGCGATACCCGTGACTTGAACTACGATAAATTCTTTACGGAAGGTAATGAGGATATTGCTCGGATAGAGGATTACCACAGCCACAATACCGCTCGCCTGGATGTGGAGGGTATGAAGAAACTTCTTCTGAAACTTCGCTTTATTCGCGAAGATCTCGGACTGGAGGAGAAGGCGAAAACTACGGAAATAAAGAGTGAATAAGTTATAGAATTGTTTTATGAAAATTTTAGTGACCGGTGCTCAAGGGTTTGTCGGCCGGAATTTAGTATCGCAATTACATAATATTCAAGAAGGGAAGGCCCGTAATTATGGAATATCGGGTGAAAGCCTGACTGTCTATGAGTATGATTTGGATAGCGATCCTTCCGAACTGGATATTTATTGCAAACAAGCAGATTTTGTGTTCAATCTGGCAGGTGTCAACCGCCCGAAGGACGAGTCTGAGTTTATGAAAGGAAATTTCGGTTTTGCCTCCACATTGCTTGATACGCTGAAAAAATATAATAATACGTGTCCGGTGATGATATCATCTTCCATACAGGCTGCCCAGGACAATCCTTACGGTGAATCGAAACGTGCAGGAGAACGGTTGTTGTTTGATTATAGTAAAGAAGCGGGTGCAAAGGTGCTGGTATATCGCTTCCCGAATGTTTTCGGTAAGTGGTGTCGTCCCAACTATAACAGTGCAGTGGCTACATTCTGCAATAATATCGCTCATGATATACCCATTCAGGTTAATGACCCTTCGGTAGTGATGAACTTGGTATATATAGACGATGTGGTGGACGAATTGATTTCAGCATTGAGGGGCAAAGAGCATTATGTGGAGGAGTATTGTACAGTGCCTGTGGTGCATACGATAACTCTTGGTGATATTGCGGAGCTGATAAAATCGTTCAGGCAGATGTCCGATACTTTGGCAGTACCTGATTTGAGCGATGCTTTTACGAAGAAACTTTATTCTACCTATCTTTCATATTTGCCAAAAGATAAATTCTGTTATCCTTTGAAGATGAATGTGGACGATCGTGGCAGTTTTACTGAAATTATTCGTACTGCCGACCGTGGACAGTTCTCGGTGAACATTTCCAAACCGGGCATCACGAAAGGGCAACATTGGCATCATACCAAGAACGAAAAGTTTGTGGTGGTGAGCGGACATGGGCTGATACAGCTACGAAAGATAGGAACGGAAGAGGTGGTGAACTTCGAAGTGAGCGGTGAAAAAATAGAGGCGGTGGAGATGATTCCCGGATATACACACAATATAGTTAACCTTTCTGAAACGGAAGATTTAGTGACTTTTATGTGGTGCAACGAATGTTTTGACCCGGAACGTCCGGATACTTATTTTGAAAAAGTTTAGAACAATGGATATAAAATTGGATTATTCTGATATCAAGTTTCAGGAGAACGGTAAGCTGAAACTCTTGATTATAGTAGGCACTCGACCGGAAATTATCCGTCTGGCGGCCGTCATCAAAAAGTGCCGTAAGTATTTTGACTGTATTCTGGCGCATACCGGACAAAATTATGATTATAATCTGAATGGTGTGTTTTTCCATGATTTGAAGCTGAAAGATCCTGATGTGTATATGGATGCAGTGGGGGATGATCTCGGTGCCACAATGGGGAATATCATCAATGCCAGCTATAAACTGATGGTGCAAGTGAAGCCGGATGCCGTATTGGTATTGGGTGACACTAATTCCTGTCTGAGTGTGATAGGTGCTAAACGCCTTCATATCCCCATCTTCCACATGGAAGCGGGCAACCGTTGCTTTGACGAGTGTCTGCCGGAAGAAACCAATCGCAGGATAGTGGATATTATTTCAGATATGAACCTTTGTTACTCGGAACATGCACGCAGATACCTGAATGCTTCGGGTGTGGCAAAGGAGCGTACCTATGTGACAGGTTCTCCCATGGCTGAGGTGTTGCATGAAAATCTGGAAGAGATAAAATTTTCGGATATTCATAGGAAATTGAATTTGGAAAAAGGACGATACATATTGCTTTCTGCTCATAGGGAAGAGAATATTGATACGGAGAAGAATTTCTTGTCGCTATTTAGGGCGATTAATTCCATGGCAGAGAGATATGACATGCCGATTCTTTATAGTTGTCATCCCCGTAGCAGGAAACGTCTGGAGTCGAGTAAATTTGAACTTGACAGGCGTGTGATTCAGCATGAACCGCTCGGTTTCCATGATTACAACAGTCTGCAGATGAATGCCTATGCCGTGGTATCGGACAGTGGCACATTACCGGAAGAAAGTTCTTTCTTTACTTCGGTGGGATATTCTTTTCCAGCTGTTTGCATCCGTACCAGTACGGAACGTCCGGAAGCGATGGATAAAGGCTGTTTTATCTTGGCAGGTATTGATGAACAGTCATTGTTGCAGGCGGTTGACACGGCTGTGGAGATGAACAAGAATGGTGACAATGGGTTACCTGTGCCGAACTACACTGATAAGAATGTATCGACTAAGGTTGTGAAGTTGATTCAGAGCTATACGGGAGTAGTGAATAAGATGGTTTGGAGAAAATTCTGATTATTCGGAGATGAATGTTCTTTTTTTGACACTTTCCCGCATTTCGGATATAAAGGAAAGAGGAATCTATACGGACCTGATGCGTGAATTTGTTCGTCATGGGCATACAGTGTATATTGTAGCACCGGCAGAACGGCGCTTTCATCAACCTACTGAGATGCTGGATGGTGGAAATGTGAAGATATTAAGAGTCTGGACATTCAATATACAGAAGACTAATCTGATAGAAAAGGGAATTGGTACGTTACTCTTGGAATATCAATATCAGAAGGCAATTCAAAAGTATTGGCGGAATGTAAAATTTGGTTTAGGCCTTTATTCGACTCCCCCGATTACTTTCAATAAAGTAATAGCAGCGTTGAAGAAAAAGGATGCCAAGACATATCTTCTTTTAAAGGATATATTTCCTCAGAATGCTGTTGATTTGGGTATGTTCTCCAAAGGAGGTCTTCTCTATAGGATGTTCCGTAAAAAGGAAGAAAGACTATATCAGTTGTCAGACTATATCGGTTGCATGTCTCCGGCTAACGTAGATTATATATTGAGGCATAATCGTGAGGTTGACATCCATAGAGTAGAGGTTTGTCCCAATAGTATAGAACTTTGTAAGGCAGAAGAGCAAGCCTACCCCAAAGAGACTTTACTTCAAAAACTGAATATTCCCACAGATAAAATACTTTTTATTTATGGGGGTAATTTGGGACGCCCGCAAGGTATTGACTTCCTGGTAGAGGTGCTTGCGGCCAATGAAAAAAGAAACGACTCTTTTTTTATCATAGTAGGTAGCGGTACTGAATTTATGAAGATTAAATTGTGGTTTGATACAAATGCACCGCATAATGCTTGCTTGTTATCTTCACTTCCCAAACAAGAATATGACAGTCTGGTAAGAGTTTGTGACATAGGTTTGATATTTCTGGACAGGCGTTTCACGATCCCAAATTTCCCGTCTCGCTTGCTCTCTTATCTTGAAAACAGAATGCCGGTATTGATGGCTACTGACAAGAATACGGATATAGGAGAAATAGCCAAAATCAACGGTTTTGGCTTATGGACTGAAAGCGGAAATATAGAAACTTACATGGAAATGGTTGACTTTATGGCTGCTGACAGAGAGCGGATTAAAATTATGGGAGAGAATGGATATTCATATTTAGAGGCTAATTATACAGTGAATTGTAGTTATGATATAATAATGGAACATTTTGAATGATTATGTATTCTTGTTTTCTGAAGCGTTTTATTGATTTTGTAGTAGTGTTTTTGGTACTGGCTATTATTTGGCCGATATTACTTTCTATAGCAATCTGGTTACATTTTGCCAATAAAGGAGCCGGTGCCTTTTTTACTCAGGAACGTCCTGGTAAGCATGGTGAGATTTTCAAAGTTATCAAATTCAAAACGATGACTGATGAACGTGACGAAAATGGCAACTTATTGCCGGATGAGAAACGTCTGACAAAAATAGGAAAGTTTGTCCGTTCTACTTCTATTGATGAATTACCTCAATTAATTAATGTACTCAAAGGTGATATGTCTCTGATCGGGCCTCGCCCTTTAAGAACTTATTATTTGCCTTTGTATTCTAAAGAACAAATGAGACGCCATGAAGTGCGTCCAGGAATAACTGGCTGGGCACAGATTAATGGAAGAAATAATTTGAGTTGGACAAAAAAGTTTGAACTAGATGTTTGGTATGTAGATCATTGTTTTTTTTATTTAGATTTGAAAATTGTATTTATTACAATCAGAAAAGTTTTTATTAGGGAAGGAATATCTAAAGAGGGAGAAGCTACTACTGCGCCTTTTAACGGGCATAATTAAAGGAAAAGAATATGAAAAGTGTTATTATTGGTGCAGGCACTTATGGAGAAGTCTATTTGGCTTATCTTCAAGAAGCTGGTATTGAAATTGTAGGTTTTTTGGATGATGATTCTAAGTATATTAACCAAAAGGTATGTGGTATTCCCGTGTTGGGTGGATTTGATTTTTTAGCTTGTTTGAAAGATGAATATGGCGTTAAAGCAGTTTATTGTCCCTTGGGAAATAATAAGTTGCGAGTTGAATTGTTAAATCGTGCGTTAAGTCTGGGATATGAGGTTCCTAATTTTATTCATTCTACAGTGGTGCTTTCTCCTAATGTTAAAATTGGAGATAAGGGGATATATATTCTTCCTAAAACGGTAATTATGCCTTGGTGTAACATACATGACTTTGTAATGATGAGCGTTAATAGTGTAGTTTCTCATCATACTATTTTAGAAGAAGGAGTATTTCTTTCCTTTGGAGTAAATTTTGGTGCTTCAATTATTGCACATAAGTATGCTTATATAGGCATTAGTGCTACTGTAATGACTGGTGTACATGAATTAGGAGAAAACTGTCTTATTGGTGCTGGTGCCGTAGTTATTAAAGATGTACCAACAAATGCTGTAATGGCAGGTATACCTGCAAAAGTTTTAAAATATAGGGAATAGATATTTATAAATTCCTAATGATTGTTTTGAAATTGGGTAAGTTGTTGTGTTGGTTATTTATCCCTCATTATATAAGGAATAAATAATTTTCTTTTTACTTCTCGATTTGTTGTTTCTTTTTTAATCATATAATTTAATGGACAAGAGAATTTATCTTTGCCTTGCTCACATGA
>ERZ894240.985-NODE-985-length-21067-cov-10.685513_pt1 | contig 21067 bp, 15 predicted proteins | sample MGYA00380298_ERZ894240 | MGnify/ENA primary metagenome ERZ894240 (study PRJEB32331, sample SAMN06328419) | human gut metagenome | biome: human gut microbiome; feature: stool | host: Homo sapiens | collected 2014-06-27 ...
GCGTATTATTTTCTTAATCCAATTCATATTCTTTTATTTTTCTATAGAGTGTACGCTCGGAAATATTCAAGTCCTTGGCCGCACTCTTCCGCTTTCCATGATGCCTCTCAAGTGCTTTGCGTATCATTTCTTTCTCCACTTCGTCCAGTGACAAAGGAGATTCTTCTACATATTCTTCCGTGTCTTGTATGTCATCATCATCCTTGCAAACCGTGGGCTGCATGGTGTGAATGATAGCAGGTACCGAAGGTTGATGCGCCGTCACTACCGGAGTAGTAACCACCGTTCCCATTTGTCCTACCTGCCCCACCTGTCCGGCACGTTCCGCCATCAGGTTGTGCACCATCTTCTTCAGCTCCGCCACTTCCTGGCGCATATCGAACAGAACAGAATAAAGAATCTCCCGTTCGCTCTCAAAGCCTTTACTCTCACGCGTTCCCATCAGCGCGGGAAGACGTTGCGTATTTTGTGCGGGAAGATAATTCTGCAAGATAGCAGCAGAGATCTCCCTATTGGTTTCAATGATAGATATTTGCTCGGTGATATTCTTCAACTGACGCACGTTTCCTGGCCACGGGTAAGCCAACAACTCTTTCTTCGCATCCTCCGTCAACTGAATAGCAGGCATCCGGTATTTCTCTGCAAAGTCTGCGGAAAACTTACGGAACAACAGGAGCACATCGTCACCACGTTCACGCAAAGGCGGTATCTGGATAGGCACGGTATTCAACCGATAGTACAGGTCTTCACGGAAACGTCCCTCCGCAATGGCTTGCGTAAGATTGACATTGGTAGCCGCCACAATACGCACATCTGTCTTTTGTACACGTGACGAACCGACTTTGATAAACTCACCGCTCTCCAGCACACGGAGCAGCCGCGCCTGAGTAGGCATGGGCAACTCCCCTACTTCATCAAGGAAGATTGTCCCTCCGTCGGCTTCTCCGAAATAACCTTTCCGCTCGCCGATCGCACCGGTAAACGCGCCTTTCTCATGTCCGAACAGTTCGGAATCAATTGTGCCTTCCGGAATCGCTCCACAGTTGACAGCGATATACTGTCCGTGCTTTCTCCGGCTATATTGATGAATAATCTGCGGGAAACTTTCTTTTCCGACACCACTTTCTCCGGTAATCAACACAGACAAATCGGTAGGAGCCACTTGAATAGCAATATCAATGGCGCGTGATAAAGCTTCGGTATTACCAATAATACCGAAACGTTGTTTCACTTGTTGTAACTCCGCTCTTGTCATTACTCTTTTACTCTTCGTCTACTGTATCCAGCTTCAGTTTATCACTATCATCCCGTTTCTCGTAATACTGTTTCCGCAACGGATTCGCACGGGCCGCTTTTTCCCGTTGACGATTGCGGAATACATCAATGGCAACATAGACTGCCTGACGGAAAGAGTCTTCACTCGCCAGCCCCTGCCCTGCAATGTCGTATGCCGTTCCGTGTGCCGGAGAAGTGCGAACCACCGGCAATCCAGCCGTATAGTTCACTCCGTCGTCCATTGCCAGTGCCTTGAACGGAGCCAATCCCTGATCATGGTACATCGCCAGAATACCGTCAAAGTGAGTATAATTGCCCGAACCCATAAAACCGTCGGCCGCATAAGGACCGTAGCACAGGATTCCTTTTTCTTCCATTTCCTTCATGGCAGGAATGATCACTTCCTGTTCTTCCATTCCCAGCAAACCACCATCACCGGCATGAGGATTGAGCGACAGTACTGCAATGCGCGGAGCACCGATACCGAAATCCTGTTTCAGGCAACGATGAAATATCATCAGCTTTTCTTGAATCAATTCTTTGGTAATCGTTGTCGCAATCTCCCGGACAGGGATATGCGTTGTCACCAAAGCCACACGGAAATCATTCTTCATCAGAATCATCAATGACTTATTGCCATTGCCCAGCCGTTCCTCGATATACTCGGTATGTCCGGGAAATGAAAACTCTTCCGACTGAATGGTATGTTTATTGATCGGTGCCGTTACAATAACGTCAATCAGCCCCTCACGATATTCTTCGATGGCACGCTCCAATGCGCCCAATGCAGCTTTACCGGCTTCAGGATCCGGTTTGGAGAATTCCACTTTTACCTCATCATCGGTACAGTTCACTACACTCAGCCGGTTGTATCCCGCTTCGGAAGCACTGTTGATTATACTGAAATTAGCCTGAACATCCAATGCTTTCCGGTGATAGGCAGCCACTTTCGGCGATCCGTAAATAATCGGAGTGCACAACTCCAGCATAGTAGGATCCGAGAAAGTCTTTAAGATCACTTCATAACCTACCCCGTTTATATCTCCTTGGGTAATGCCGATTCTTATTTTGTTATCTTCCATGTTTTTATTTATTAGTTTGTTCCGCTTCCTTAGTTTCCTCTCCCAATGGAATCTGGTTCTGCTGAACTTCGTTCGGAAGTTTCAGCGTATACAGAGAGGCTTCCATCTGGCGAACCAGGTTGCGTTTCATTTTATCAGGTGAATAGACAAATATTTCTGCTGTAATGATTCGTTGGTTATTCTCGTCAAGACGGGTATGCGACACATACGGACCACCCATAAAGTCACCTTTCATGCGCCACAACCCGCGCGCTTCCATCGTGTAGCTGTTCTGCACATTGATGGGGCGGACATCCGTCAATAAGCTGTCGGTTGCCATATAAACGCCTTCCTTGAATCCGGGAATGTTGGCTTTCATCACAGAGTCACGTTTATGGACAAAATATTCTTTGGTAAACGTATCCTTATCTGTATAAGGATAAGAGTACATCACGAAGTTACGGTCGGCAGTACCGGTATTGGTAGAAGCCCAGAAGAAGTCTTCCCCTGTCTTTGAATTAGTCAGCTCGGCAGGCAGCCAGATATCGCAACCGAACAAGCTGTCCACCTTATTTGAAATAAAGTTGCTGTGCTTCTTTTCGAGCGAAGTGATCTGGCGGTTCATTTCCGCACGGGTGAAGAAATTGATTATCGTCTGTCTGTTCTCCTTCACAAACTTCTCGAACTCTTCTTCGTTCGGAGCCTGGATAGTCAATATCATCTGCGGATTGGCATACACATCTTTCGCATATTTGAAAGAGGCCTTTGTATATATATCCTGTATATCTACAATAATAATGTTGCGTATCAACTTCAGCGTAGAGTCATAATCTTTAGGTGAAGTGTACATGATACGGAAAGAAGGTTCCGATTGCGGCAATCCGGGCATATCGGAATCGAGTGCATCATGCAAAGCTCTTCCTGCCGCACGATCCCAAACACCGTGGTCTACTACTACCAAAAGCTCGTATGCACGTCCACTAGAAGTGTGGTTTCCTTTCAGACCACAAGAAGCAAAGACAAAGGTTACCAAAGCAATGCTCAAATAAGAAAAGTACTTTTTCATGATGTTCGGTTTTATATATTAACTCTTATTATTCTCCTCCTGTTTCGCTGTTGACAACATACCGCAAGCTGCAAAGATATCTTCACCCCGCGAAGCACGGATCGTAGTGAAAAGCCCGTGCGATGTCAAGTAATCGCGGAAACGGGTCATCGTATCCATATCCGCTCCCTCAAGGTCTACACCCGGTATGGCATGAAAACGAATCAGATTGATTCTGCAATCCAATCCGCGAAGGAGCTTCAGCAACTCTTTGGCATATATCTGCGAATCATTGAGTCCTTTAAAAACAATATATTCAAATGAAAGTCGACGCTGTTTGCTAAAATCATAGTTTTTTAACAGTTCCACCATTTCGGTAATAGAGAACGCTTTTTCCGCCGGCATTAACTCGGAACGCTGGGCCGCCACCGGAGAATGCAGGCTGATAGCCAAATGGCAATCGCTTTCTTCGATAAACCGCCGCAGTCCTTTCCGCAGTCCTACTGTAGAAAGAGTGATACGCTTCGGACTCCATGCGTAACCGTAAGAGGCGGTCAGCACTTCCAATGCCTTAAGTACTTCATCGAGGTTATCAAGCGGCTCGCCCATCCCCATCATCACTACGTTGGTCAATTTGTCACGCTCCGGCAATGAATGGATCTGATTGATTATCTGATTGGCAGTCAGATTGGCGGTAAAGCCTTGTTTGCCGGTCATACAGAACTTACAGTTCATCTTGCAACCGACCTGTGAAGAGACACATAACGTCGCCCGGTCGTCATCCGGAATATAAACTGATTCAACAAAATGGTTATCGCCCACTCTGTACAGATACTTCACCGTGCCGTCCACAGAACGCATTTCATCCACAGGAGGGAATACTCCTACCTCATAGTTCTGTTTAAGCAACTCACGGTGTTTCAATGACAAATTAGTCATCTCATCAATCGAGGTCACCTTCTTTTCGTAAAGCCAGGACGCAATCTGCTTGGCGGCAAAACCGGGCATTCCCAGTCTTTTTGCCAATGCTTGAAGCTCTATGAGGGTCATTCCTAAAAGGGGATATTTAGACATTCTTCTTTCTGTTGATGGTTTATATCTGCAAATGTAAGGAAATAAAGTCGATTTCCGTATAGTGATAATGTAAAAGTTAACAAAATTCGCTTATTCACCACAGAGGGCACAGAGGACACAGAGAAAAAAATCAGGCATAAATTATACGTATTCTTCTGATACGTATAATTTATGCCTGATTATATAATAACTTCGAGTTCTCTATGTTCTCTTCACATCTCTATATTCTTTTCACCCTCAGTGTCTTCTGTGGTGAAATAAGTTAGAAGAACAGGAAGCGTGTATCCTTTACATTTGCTTTCAGATACAAGTCGTTCATCAGACGGCTGGCGAAGCGAGCGTGCATATTAGCCAACGTAGCTTCTTCCGTTTTCGCGTCAAATGTCTCGTTCAGTTTGTCCTTGCCGTAAACTTGCAATACAAATACTCCGGCATTACCTTTGATAGGTGTGCTCAACTTGTTCATTTCAGCAACAGAAGCATAGGCGCCTACCAACGGTTCACTGCTGCGCAATGCGGAAACATAAGCAGGAGCGGCGAAGGTAACCATCTTCAAAGAATCGCTTACAGCGTTAGTCATAGACTTGTATTGGTCGAATGAAGTGGCATTTGCCGATTTCATATCCGCCATAATCTTTTCAGCCTTCTTGTCTTTTACGATTTCAGCTCTCAACTGATCCTGTACAGACTTCAAAGAGCGGTATCCTTCCGGTTTGATGCTCACCAAGCCTACAACCATCATGTGATCGCTTTCGCCACATTCGTACAGGCCGGAAACTTCACCCGGTTCAGCTTTATCAAATGCCCATCTCAAAGCTTCTTTAGTACCTCTCACGCCACCGATACCGTGTTCAGAGCTGTTCAAATCTGCTCTGTCAAGCAATCTGTATCCGGCTTCTTCAGCGTTAGCCACCATCTTCTCAACACTGGGATTGGCTGCGATAAACTGGCTGAAATCATTGTAAGCACGATTGTAAGTTTCTTTACTGAACTCTACTTCACGCTTGACAACAGCTACTTTATATTTGTCTTTTACAGCTTTCTTGTTGGTTACTTGCAGAATTACGTTTGCTTGTCCCATCGGTAAGTTCACCAATTCGTTCACACCTGTATTGTTGATGGCAGAGATGAATTTCAGGTTATCACCGTCGATCTGCGCACCTTCGTACTGAGCGGCAGTCAACCAATTAGAATCACCGGTCTGACCGTATTTTTTAGCCAGCTCCACGAAGTTGGCGCCACCTTTAATCGCATTGTAGATACTGTCTGCCAATGTCTTTGTTTTCAACGCGTCTTCCACGTATACCTGAATCTGGCGGAATTCGACAGAGTCGGCAACGGCAGCCTTAGCAACAATCTTGAAAGAGTTGATTGTGTTATCGGCACCATTGTAGTAAGGACCGTATACCGCACCTACGGAAGCAGAGTCCAAACGTGCCACTACATCCGACGGGAAAGCAGTCTTGTTATAGAACAAGTCTACGTACGGAGCATCCGAACCTACCGAGCGGATAAAAGAAGTGTAATCGTCTGTTGTAGTAGCCAACTGAGCAGTTGCCTCGTCCACTTCTTTCTGGATAGCAGCTCTGTCCTCAGGGCTTGCAGTCACCTGTACATCGATGTACTTGATGTCACGAGTTTCCTGATATTGCTTGAATTGTTCTTTCTTCTTGTTATACAGTTCTTTCAGTTCCGATTCTTTCACAACGATTGTAGAATCTACTACTGAAGAGTAAGGAATGCCTGCCAGCAACACATTGTATTGATTCACTCTTGCGTCGAAAGCGTCCTGAGCCTCTACCGGGTTAGAAAGAAGAGCTTTAGCGACCAAAGCCTGGTATTTTTCAGCTAAACGACTTTGAATCAAAGTTTTCTGAATAAACGACCAGTATTTATACATATTATTGTATTGTTCGGCATACTGTGCCGGCATCTGTGATTCGTTCATCTTAGCATATTCAACAAGGAACTTGTTCAACATATCCTTATCGAAGTTGCCTGTTTGCGGATTTTGGAAAGGAGTCTGTCTCAGCAGAGGATGTACACCAGCTTTCAGAATATCCTGAATTTCAGCAGTGGAGACAGTGAGCCCCAAAGCTTTTGCTTCCTTTTCGATCAGTTTATTGTTTACGTATGAACGCCATACTTCATCACGCACCTGGTTGGTTTGTTCGTCGTTCAAGGCGTTCACTCCACGCATGAGTTTCACCACTTCGGTATATTCTTCCACCAAATTCTGATACTCCTGAGCGGAAAGAGCGTCTCCGTTCACCTCACCTACGTCATGCGCCTGATGCGGCTGCATCACTTTCCATGCGTCACCCGCAATGAAAGCAAACAGCGCCAAGCCGATAACAATCACCAATAGAGGTCCTTTCGACCTAATGTTTTGTAACGTTGCCATTTTGATTAATACGATTTATGTTTATTATTATTTCTTTCTTTTGTCGTTTTAGCGCACGAAGATACAAAAAATGCTAATATGCTTCTATTTATTAGCTAAAAATTTCTTGATTATCGTCATTATTCCAAGACTTTTAAACGAACAAGTTCGATTTTCGTCGCCGTCACCTTGATTATCTTGAATTGATAACGTCCGATCTGAATCACTTCATGTAATTTCGGGAAGCTCTGATATTGGCTCAGGATCAACCCTCCTACCGTCAGATAATCATCCGATTCGGGCAGGTCGAGTCCGAACGTCTCATTCACCTTCTCTATTTCCAGACGGGCGGCCAGCACATACTCATGTTCGTCTATCTGCTTGCAGATATAGGAGGTATTATCGTGCTCGTCCTCTATATCACCGAAAATCTCTTCCACCAGGTCTTCCAAGGACACAATGCCGGACGTGCCGCCAAATTCGTCTACCACTACGGCAATCGTCTTCTTCTGCTGCATAAACAGCTTCATCAGCTTATGAGCCGACATTGTTTCAGGCACAATCGGCACTTGCTTCACATTGTCGTGCCAGTCTTTCGGGGCACGAAACATTTCCGAAGAATGGATATAACCGACTACATTGTCGATATTCCCGTCGTATACGATTATCTTGGAGATACCGGACTCTATGAAACGGTTTTTCAGTTCGTCCAACGAGGTTGTCAGATCGACAGCTACCACCTCCGTACGCGGAACAATGCAGTCGCGTATTTTTATATTCGAGAAATCAAGCGCATTCTGAAATATTTTTACTTCCGTATCCAACTCTTCTTCATTCTCGGCATTGTCGATACTACTCTGTACAAAGTAATCCAGATCGACTTTTCCGAATGCGATATCAGACGCTTCCTTATTCACCTTCATGCCAAAAATGCGAAGGAACAAACAAGACAGTCCGGAGGACAATTTGGAGACGGGATACAAAATAATGTAACAGACAATAAGCGGAACGGCAAAAACGTTCAGTACCAGATTGGGATTGATCTTGAACAATGTTTTCGGCAAAAACTCTCCGGTTACCAGGATGATTAAGGTAGAGATAACGGTCTGCGCCAGTACCATAAGGAAGTGATTTTCTATGAATCCCGACAATAAATTGTCTCCGATAATCTGTGCCATCAGAATACCGTAGATAACCAAGGCTATATTGTTGCCCACCAGCATAGTGGAGATAAACTCATTCGGATTCTTGAAAAAGACAGACAGGATGCGGGAAGTGACTCCCCCTTTGCGTTCCATTTCAAAGCGCAGTTTGTCTACCGAGACAAAAGCTATCTCCATTCCCGAAAAGAAGGCGGAGAAAACCATAGTGATAATTAGAGAGATATAAATATTCATAGCTTATTTCACAGAATCTTTTTTCACGGAATCCGGCAAGGCTTTCAGTTCCGGCTGCGTGGTGCCCGCTTCATCATCCACATAAAAAATACCCTCTATATTGTGAATGGTGTAAACTGTCATTTGCTGATTGGAGTCGAAGCCATGCCCGGTGATAGTACGGTCCGGCTGCTGAATACGTATAAACTTGTCAGAATACACCTTCTGGGTAGCTTCGTTCCAATATAACAATTCCGTATTGAAACGTTCGCCTTTCCGGTTCTGTATATCTACGTTCCCTATCAGCTTCCAAAGCCTTTCTTTGTCATAGTAGTAGGCAGTATCCGCTTTGATACTGGCTTCTATATGAAAGATAGAGTCAAACTGTTCCAGATATACTCCTTTTTCAAATGCCCAATAAGAAGGTTTCTTTCGGTCGAACACCTGCCACTCTTCCGTATTCACTCTATAACGTGTCACTCCGGAATCGGATATAAGGGTAGTGACCCCTAGCGTACTCATCATCGGAAGAGAATCCCGTTCAGTGATAGCTTCACCTATCGCTTTCGACTTGCCGCCACAGGAAGGAAATAAAAGAAGCATAACAATTGTCCCCAGGACAATTGTTATGCTCATGCTTTTATGCAATAAACGTTTTCTTCGTTTTCGCAACATACATTTATCTAATCGTTGTAGTCTCTCCGATCCAACCGCCGATAGTGATGCGGTCACCGGCTTTATAACCTAACATGAAAAGGTCTTTAGCCTGCGGAGTATGAGCAGAATATCTGCCAATCAACTTGTTCGCTTCTTCAGCCACACTAGGATCTACCGCCTTTGCACGTTGCAGTTTGTCAATCACTGCAAAATAAGTACACTTGTTCAGAGCGGATTCATCGCTCCAGTTAGGACTCATCGCATAAAGGTTGGCTATCAGAATATAAGGAGCACCGTAATTTTCGTTGAAGCTGATGGCCTTCTGGCAATAAGATCTAGCCTGAGACAGTTTCTTGGCGGAAGCCAATACCGCTGCTGCCGCATACGCCTTTTCTGCTTTCTTCAAATTGTCAGTCTCCAAGTTCACTGCTTCGTCAAAGAACTTCACAGCACTGTCGATATCACCTTTCTTGAATGCCTGATATGCACATCCTGTGGCAGCTTCGGCAGTAGGTTCCATTTTATAAGCATAGAATGATGCTTGCAAATATGCTTCACTTTCAGTACATTTCATCATTTTCATAATATCAATGACTTTCTTCAAGTATGCCAGATCCGTTTGATTAGCTTCCACCTTCGGTCCGTAAATACCTTGCAATGATTCACAATCGGCAGTTCCGCTATTAACGAACAAAGCGACCAAGTTATCTTTGATACCCATATAGGCTTTCTTCTTTGATTCCTTAGTCTCGGCAGCAATAGCTGCATCTGCATACTCGGAAGCAGCCAGATAATCCTGAATGAATTGTTCCTTATGAGTAGGATCCGCTTTTAACTTATCCAATGACATCTGCAAGAAATAGAACAAAGTAGCGGCAGCCGACTCACCTTTCACAGCGTTGACAGACTGGCCCAACCACTGATAAGCCTGATTAACGTCCAACTTCGGAGCAAAAGCGATATAATCTACAGCCTTGATACCCAATGCTTCTTCAGGAGAAGAGACCTTTACTCCCTTAGCCAAGAAGTCAGGCGTATATTTGATACGCAAATCGTGCGTATTCATCAGTTCATTAAAATATTTCTGATAATCCGGATTGTTTCTGTCTTTGATTTGCCCCATCAAACCTTTCAGAATTTTATATCCGTCCGTAAAAGTATAGAAACGAAGCGTCGGGCAATTTTCCAACACAGCTTTCCATGGAGTATACGCATCTTTAAAGTTACCTGCACGCACAGCTTCATGCGAGATACTACTGTTTGAATTACAGTTCGCATCCTGTGCTACCACAGTAGTCGCCCCTGCTGAAAGGAACAACATAGCCACAAGCGTTTTAATCTTCATTGTATTTAAATTTTAGTTGTTATTATAAAGTCGTCTATTCTCTCTCACTTTGTTGCAACTAATTATTCTACCCGGCGCTTGAAGAACCAACGTTCGTTGAACGTCAATCCAATGCTCACACGGAAGATGTTTTCATTCACCATATTCGTTTCCAATCCTTTGACGCGGACAAACTGCCCACTTATACTGAGAATGGAACGCGAACGAGGAACAGGCAAACCGAAACCGGCAGTCACGCCATATTCGCGAGAAGCCTTTTCACCGTTGATCTTATAATACGGAGTCGTATAATAAGCTCCCAAACGATATTTAATATGGGCAAGATAAGAGCGTCCTATCAAATTAGGAATGTACTCCGCACCCATTGATATTTTATGACGGTCACAGTAAGTATATGTTTCATGCATATCATTGTCCACATCATCACCCTTATAGTTTACATCAGCCCATTTCTGAAGACTATAATCAACACCTACCGTCAAATGCCTATTATAATTGTAAGTAACTCCCACACCAAAAGAATTAGGCAATCCCAATGTTGCATCCAACTCATTGCTAACCGTTGTACTAGCCTGCGTGGTTACCGTTACATCGTTATTCAAATTATGCTTCGGCGAATAAACCGCACCGATTGTCACCGAATGTTTTTTGCCAAAGTCCTGCGTATACTGTGCGCCAAAATCCAACTTATAATCAGAAACAGACACAGCATTCTGTCTCACAAATGAATAAGAAGAAGATGTATTCGGATAAAGCATTGTCAATGAACGAGTGATATCTCCCCAAAAATAAGAAACATTGACTCCCAAAGACAAATTCTTTAAAACCTTCACTCCTACTCCCGCATACAACTGGTGCAACCCGCCATCTCCAGCAAGAGTCTTTGTATAGTCCGGCGTCGCGTCATTGGCGCCAGGTGTTGTTTCCGCAGTACCGCTATGACTTTCCGACACATTATATCCGACACTTGAGAAAGGCAATAGCCCCACACTCATTGCTATTCTAGGATGCAAGCGGAATTGCATTGCCAGATAGTCAAAACTAGAGTTCTTAGCGTTCAGCTTCACACCGCCGTTATTGACATTCATATTTTGCAGACTGACACCTCCTTCGAAAATGAAAGTCAGAGAGTCAATGGCTGTATACGAAGCAGGATTCAATGGATTGATCTGCGCTCCATCACGGAGTCCAAAAGCAATTCCTCCCATCGCCTTGCTATTTCCGAAACTTTGATCGGACAAATCGCCATAGCCATATCGTGTATAAGGAGAGTTTGTATTATTTTGAGCAATTGCCATTCCGGTAACCATCGTGAGCAAAAGCGCACATAGTGTGTGTTTAAATCCTACCATTATTATAGTTTAAAATTCTATTTAATCCTTTCAACACTAAAAATCTATCTGCAAAGATGATACTTTTTACGCTGCTATCAAAAGAAAATTCATCTCCACCCGTTAAAAAAACCAAAAGTTCAGGATATTTATGCTTCATAGACTCAATATAACCTGAAATTTCGTATTCCATCCCTTTTAAGACTCCGGCACGTATAGCCGTTTCAGTATCCCGTCCCATCGGGAGTTTGCGCCCGTTGGTATCCACCAGAGGCAAACGTCCGGTGAACTGCTGGAGCGCTTTGAAACGCATTTGCATACCAGGAGAAATATTACCGCCATGATACTGACCTTTCGAGTCAATGAACTCATAAGTAATACAAGTCCCCGCGTCAATGACTAATATATTTCTATGCGGGAACTGTTCATTCGCACCTACCACAGCAGCCATACGGTCATATCCCAATGTTTCAGGAGTTTCGTACAAGTTGACCACCGGCAGAGGTGTCTCATGATTCAACCAAAGTAAAGGAAACTGCAAAGCAGCCAGATCCGCCAACACCCGTTCGTTCAAATCAATGACAGTAGCCACAATCCCCTGATTCACCGGATATTTGGCGCAAAGTGTTTTCAAGCAATCCAATGACTGATTGGATTCTGTGAGCACTTCCACCATCTCCCCGTCATTGAAGAGAGCGACTTTCGCCATCGTATTTCCTATGTCGATAATTAAATTCAATGCGTTTTTTATCTTTAGCGGGCGCAAAGGTATAGTAAAAAAAGAAAAGATGAAGCATACGAAAAGAATTATCTTATCAAAAACGTTGCAAACCATTGAAATATAAGTGATTTCACCATACTTGTATACTTGAAAGCTTTATAGATTTTCATACATTTGACAAGTTCCGATTAGCTATAATGAAAACAAAATTAGCTATAAAGAGATGACCACTGTGCAACACAGGGTATCTTGAGGGTAAAAGCCTATGATTTTCTTTATGTAATAACGTACACGGACGCAGGCGCGAGAGAACACGCTTTTTTTCTAATAAATATAATAATATAGAGAAAACAATAAGTAGTATACATCGATTCTTCGTATATTCGCCGCCGAATAAAAAGAATTTCCCCAAAAGAAACGTCCGATGAAACGATTTAATGACTTTTTCCGCTGTATGTCGCCGCTTGTGCTATTCATGTTGTTCTTTTCCACCACTGATGTGTCCGCAATGAAAAGCAACGGTCCGGCCGCAGACGGTCATGACTCCATCCGTATCAGCCTGCTGACCTGTGCTCCCGGCGAGGAAATTTATTCTCTGTTCGGACATACAGCCATCCGTTACGAAAATCCTTCACAAGGGATTGACGTAGTTTTCAACTACGGTCTGTTCAGCTTCAACACCCCCAACTTCATACTTCGCTTCTCTCTCGGAGAGACAGATTATCAACTAGGCGCAACCGATTATGCCCATTTTGCAGCAGAATACGCATTCTTCGGACGTAGCGTATGGCAACAGACTCTGAACCTGACCGAAAGAGAAAAGGCCGAATTAATCCGTCTGCTACAAGAGAATTATCGTCCCGAGAACCGAGTGTATCGTTATAATTTTTTTTACGACAATTGCGCCACCCGCCCCCGCGACAAGATAGAAGAAAGTATTGCCGGAAAAGTGATTTATCCCGCAAAACCGCAGGACGGCTCACGGTCTTTCCGCGACATCGTGCATCAATATTGCAAAGGTCATCCGTGGGCACGCTTCGGCATTGACTTATGTATCGGAAGCGAAGCAGACCGTCCTATCACACAGCGACAGATGATGTTTGCCCCATTTTATCTGATGGACGCTTTTGCCGGAGCGCAAATTGAGAATGACTCCATTCAGCGACCGCTTGCGGAAGCCGCCCGACTGATTGTAGACGCCACTCCCGGGACGGATGAAAGCGGCTGGATATTCACTCCGTTACAATGCGCCCTGCTTTTATTTATATTGACAGTCGGCGCTACCATCTACGGTATCCGTCGAAGAACCGGACTATGGGGAGTAGACCTCTTCCTTTTCAGCGCGGCAGGTATCGTAGGTTGTGTTCTTGCCTTTCTGGCTTTCTTTTCCGAACACCCGGCCGTCAGTTCCAATTTCTTATTGCTCGTGTTTCATCCCGGACAACTTCTTTTCCTTCCCTACATCATTTATTGTGACCGAAAAGGAAAGAAATGTTGGTATCTGACCTTGAATTTGATCGTTTTAACACTTTTTATAGTGCTTTTTCCGCTAATTCCACAAAGATTTGACTTAGCTGTTGTACCTTTGGCACTCAGTTTGCTGGTACGTTCAGTGAGCAACTTAATTGTGACATCTAAAAAGAAATAATGAAAGGATTACTGACTTCCCTTATCACCGTACTTACCTTCACCGGGCTACAAGCCCAGTCGTTGCCTGCCGCACCCAAGCTCGTGGTGGGACTGACGATTGACCAACTGCGTACGGACTACCTGGAAGCATTCTCATCACTTTACGGGGAGAAAGGTTTCAAACGCCTTTGGAAAGAGGGAAGAGTGTTCTATAATGCCGAATATACTTTCAGCGGTGTAGACCGCTCGTCTGCCATAGCCGCCATTTACAGCGGAACGACTCCCTCCATGAACGGAATCATCTCCAAGCGATGGATGGACGCGGCTACCCTACGTCCTGTCAACAGCACAGACGACACGGCTTTCATGGGGTACTATACCGACCAAACGTGTTCTCCTTCCAAATTATTGACTTCCACCATTGCCGATGAGCTCAAAATAGCGACTCAAGGCAAGGGGCTTGTATATGCCATCGCCCCCAAATGTGACGCGGCGATTCTTGCCGCCGGACATGCCGGGAACGGTGCTTTCTGGCTCAATCCCAACACGGGAAAATGGAGCGGAACAACTTATTACGGAGAATTTCCTTGGTGGGCAAGTCAGTACAACGACCGCCAAGCCGTCGATTTCCGTATTGCGAATATCGTATGGGAACCGGTATTTCCTCGCGGGATGTACACATTCTTGCCAGACTGGCGGGATATGGTTTTCAAATATAAATTTGATGACGACCGCAACAACAAGTACCGCCGTTTCATCACCAGCCCTTTCGTGAACGATGAAGTGAATGCGCTTGCCGAAGAAGCATTGAACAAGAGTTCAATCGGCATGGACGACATTACTGACTTATTGGCACTGACTTATTATGCCGGCAACTACGCACATAAATCCGTACAGGAATGTGCAATGGAAATGCAGGATACCTACGTGCGCATTGACCGTAGCATTGCCAACCTGCTCGAACTGCTCGACAGGAAAGTGGGCTTGCAGAACGTGCTCATCTTCATCACTTCCACCGGATATACAGACAGCGAATCGTCTGATTCGGGATTATACAAAATTCCCGGAGGAGAGTTCTACCTCAACCGTTGCGCCGCTTTGCTGAATATGTATCTGATGGCTACGTACGGAGAAGGAAAGTATGTGGAAACTTATCACAACCAACAGATTTATCTGAATCATAAGTTGCTGGAACAAAAGCAACTCAATCTGACGGAAGTACAAGAGAAGTCCGCCGAATTCCTGATGCAATTCAGTGGAGTGAATGAGGCATATTCCGCCAACAGGCTTCTGTTGGGTTCGTGGACTCCGGAAATCCACAAAATACGTAACGGATATCATCGTAAACGCTCGGGGGATCTGGTAATCGATGTTCTTCCCGGATGGTCAATCGTTGACGAGAACAGCCACGAGAACAAGGTGGTACGCCATTCGTTCATCCCCTCACCGCTGATTTTCATCGGTCACTCGGTGAAACCGGCTATCATACAGACTCCTGTAACCATTGAACATATTGCGCCTACACTGGCTCATTTCATGCGTATCCGGGCTCCCAATGCCTGCAGCTCCGCCCCTATTACCGACTTGCGGTAAAAGTTTACTCTTAAAAACAGGGTGCAAAACATAAATAAATCAGCATTTTAATGTAACTTTGCAGGGATTATCCACCATGGATTCCACAGATTCACTCAGATTGAAAAGAAAAATCTGTGTCCTGTATAAAAGATCCGTGAGAATCTGTGAAATCCGTGGTGCAAAAAAGATAAATAATAAACTAAATAATAGAACATGGGATTTAATGAATTTTTAAGCTCGATTTTCGGAAACAAATCCACACGAGACATGAAAGAAATCAAGCCCTGGGTGGAGAAGATTAAAGCTGCCTACCCAGAGGTTGAGAAACTGGATAACGACGCACTCCGCGCAAAAACGGAAGAACTCAAAAAATATATCCGCGAATCAGCAACCGCCGAACGTGCGAAAGTAGAAGAGCTGAAAGCGAGTATCGAAAGCCTTGAATTGGAAGACCGCGAAGAAGTATTTGCGCAAATAGACAAGATAGAAAAAGAAATTCTGGAGAAATATGAAAAAGCATTGGACGAAGTATTGCCCGTTGCTTTCTCCATCGTTAAGGCAACTGCCAAACGTTTTGCCGAAAATGAAGAAATTGTAGTGACTGCCACGGAATTCGACCGCCAGCTCGCTGCAACAAAGGATTTTGTACGCATCGAGGGAGACAAAGCCATTTATCAGAATCACTGGATAGCCGGTGGTAACGACACGGTGTGGAACATGGTTCACTACGACGTACAGTTGTTTGGTGGTGTCGTTCTCCATAAAGGCAAGATTGCGGAAATGGCAACCGGTGAAGGTAAGACATTGGTAGCTACCCTCCCGGTATTCCTGAACGCATTGACCGGAAACGGTGTTCATGTGGTAACCGTGAACGACTATCTGGCAAAACGTGACTCCGAATGGATGGGGCCTCTCTATATGTTCCACGGTCTGAGTGTGGATTGTATCGACCGCCATCAACCGAACTCCGACGCACGTCGTCAGGCATATCTGGCCGATATCACTTTCGGAACGAACAACGAATTCGGTTTCGATTACCTGCGTGACAATATGGCTATCAGTCCGAAAGACCTTGTACAACGTCAACACAACTACGCGATTGTCGATGAGGTTGACTCCGTATTGATTGACGACGCACGTACTCCGTTGATTATTTCCGGCCCTGTGCCGAAAGGCGATGACCAATTATTCGAACAACTCCGTCCGTTGGTTGAACGTCTGGTAGAAGCGCAGAAGATATTGGCTACCAAATATTTGTCTGAGGCCAAGAAGCTGATCGCAACCGGTGACAAGAAAGATATGGAAGAGGGATTCCTCGCTTTGTACCGGAGTCATAAGGCATTGCCTAAAAATAAAGCGTTAATTAAGTTCTTGAGTGAGCAAGGCATCAAGGCCGGTATGCTCAAGACAGAGGAAATTTATATGGAGCAGAACAACAAGCGTATGCATGAGGTGACTGATCCGTTGTATTTCGTCATCGACGAGAAGCTGAACAGCGTAGATTTGACAGACAAAGGTGTAGACCTGATTACCGGCAACTCAGAAGACCCGACCTTGTTCGTACTCCCCGATATCGCCGGACAACTCTCGGAACTGGAGAATGTGCCGGACCTGACTAACGAGGAAAAACTTCAGAAGAAGGACGAACTACTGACTAACTACGCCATTAAATCGGAACGCGTACATACGATCAACCAATTATTGAAGGCGTACACCATGTTCGAGAAAGATGACGAGTATGTGGTTATCGACGGACAAGTGAAGATTGTAGACGAACAGACCGGACGTATCATGGAAGGCCGCCGCTATTCTGACGGACTGCATCAGGCTATCGAAGCAAAGGAACGCGTGAAAGTGGAAGCTGCTACGCAGACTTTCGCCACGATTACTTTGCAGAACTACTTCCGTATGTATCACAAGCTGTCCGGTATGACCGGTACTGCCGAGACGGAAGCAGGCGAACTTTGGGACATTTATAAATTGGATGTTGTGGTAATCCCGACCAACCGTCCGATTGCCCGCAAAGACATGAACGACCGCGTTTACAAGACTAAGCGTGAAAAATATAAAGCCGTGATCGAGGAAATCGAACAATTGGTTCAGGAAGGACGTCCGGTGTTGGTAGGTACCACTTCGGTAGAAATCTCCGAAATGCTGAGTAAAATGCTGACCATGCGTAAGATTGAACATAATGTATTGAATGCGAAGTTGCACCAGAAAGAAGCCGAAATCGTAGCGAAAGCCGGTTTGAGTTGCGCGGTAACGATTGCAACCAACATGGCAGGTCGTGGTACGGATATCAAACTAAGTCCGGAGGTAAAGGCTGCGGGCGGTTTGGCGATTATCGGTACAGAACGTCATGAGTCCCGCCGTGTAGACCGCCAGTTGCGTGGTCGTGCAGGACGTCAGGGTGACCCGGGTTCTTCTGTATTCTTCGTATCACTGGAAGATGACTTGATGCGTCTGTTCTCTTCCGACCGTATCGCAAGCGTAATGGATAGACTCGGTTTCCAGGAAGGCGAAATGATTGAGCATAAAATGATTTCCAACTCTATCGAACGCGCCCAGAAGAAGGTAGAAGAAAACAACTTCGGTATCCGTAAGCGTCTGTTGGAATACGACGACGTTATGAACAAGCAACGTACGGTTGTCTACACGAAACGCCGCCATGCGCTGATGGGTGAACGTATCGGTATGGATATCGTAAATATGATTTGGGATCGTTGCGCGAATGCCATCGAAAATAATGACTACGAGGGTTGTCAGATGGAACTGCTCCAAACGTTGGCTATGGAAACTCCGTTCACAGAGGAAGAGTTCCGCAACGAGAAGAAAGAGAAATTAGCCGACAAGACTTTCAACATTGCGATGGAGAATTTCAAACGCAAGACCGAACGTCTGGCTCAAATCGCTAATCCGGTTATCAAACAAGTATATGAGAATCAAGGACATATGTATGAAAACATCCTGATTCCTATTACGGACGGCAAACGTATGTACAACATCTCTTGTAACCTGAAAGCGGCTTACGAATCGGAATCGAAAGAGGTGGTGAAATCATTCGAGAAATCAATCCTGCTCCACGTGATCGATGAAGCATGGAAAGAGAATTTGCGTGAACTGGACGAACTGAAACATTCGGTACAGAACGCCAGCTACGAACAAAAAGACCCGTTATTGATTTACAAGCTGGAATCCGTAACGCTATTTGACGCAATGGTGAACAAAATCAACAACCAGACTGTGTCTATCCTGATGCGTGGACAAATTCCTGTACAGGAAGCTCCGGACGAACCGTCCGCACGCCGAGTAGAAGTACGTCAGGCTGCTCCGGAACAACGTCAGGACATGAGCAAGTATCGTGAGAACAAACAGGATTTGAACGATCCGAACCAACAGGCTGCCGCCAACCAGGATACCCGCGAACAGCAGAAACGCGAACCGATTCGCGCCGAGAAAACGGTAGGGCGCAACGATCCTTGTCCATGCGGAAGCGGTAAGAAGTACAAGAACTGTCACGGAAGAAATCTTTGATCAATGAGGTAAGGAGCAGACGACAGAATTTGTACCCGGCGCTCCCTATCTTCCGATTATAAAAGAAAGCCTTAAACGGTTAAAAACTGTTTGAGGCTTTCTTTTGTTCTTTCAAAATAGTACTTTTGTTCAAACTACTAAATGTATTAAATTGTATTGACTATGGCAAAATCTTATTCATTGGCATTCGTTTCTCTGTTTCTATTGCTATTCGGCAGCTGTCAAAGTATAGAACAGATTTCCATTGATTATCTGCAACCTGCCGATTTGAGTTTTCCTCCTCAACTTCGTAAAGTGGCCATCGTAAATAATACAAGTAATGCACCGGACGATAAGCTGACTCCCCAAACTAAAAAATCGAAAGACAATAGAGTTGAAATAAGCCGTGCCATAGCTTATGCCAATGGCGATCCTAAGGTTGCGACAGAAGCGATGGCGGAAGAAATAGCGCATCAGAACTACTTTGACGAAGTGGTGATTTGCGACTCTGCCTTGCGGGCAAACGATAAAATCTCCCGTGAAAGTACGCTTTCTCAAGAGGAAGTCCGCCAGCTAGCTTCCGATCTGGGAGTAGATCTGATTATTGCTTTGGAAAATCTGCAATTCAAAATAACGAAAACAGTACGTTACTTGGAGGAATTCGGATGTTATCAAGGTGCAATAGATGCGAAAGTCTATCCAACGGTATCCGTATACCTGCCCGAACGGAGTAAACCGATGGCTACTATCCGTCTCAATGACAGCATTTTCTGGGAGGATTTCGGAATTTCACCTACAGAAGCCGCCGCACAAATCATCCCCACAAAAGATATGCTGAAAGAGGCTGCTGAGTTCGCAGGAACCGTACCCGTAAAATATATTGTCCCTATCTGGAAGAACGGGAAACGTTATCTGTATACCGGTGGCTCCGTCCCCATGCGCGATGCGGCTATTTATGTACGCGAAAATTCGTGGGACGAAGCATACGGACTTTGGAATCAAGCCTACCAATCGACTAAAAACGAAAAGAAAAAGATGCGTGCAGCTCTTAATATAGCTGTTTATTATGAGATGAAAGATAGTCTGGCAAAAGCGGAAAAATGGGCTACTACCGCTCAACAACACGCCCGGAAAACAGAATTGAAAAAGAATACCGGCAACAATAAAATCAATACCGACGAAGCACCGAATTACTTCTACATCAGCCTCTATTTAACCGAATTGAAGGAGAGAAACGCCCAATTATCCAAGCTTAAGCTACAAATGAGCCGATTTAATGATGATTTTTAAAGAAATCGTGTATCAAATCTTATTTTTTTTATACCTTTGAGCTAACAAAAAGAAGGAATCCATGAAATTGAGCGAACAATCACTATCTATTATCAAATCGGCTATCCAAAAGGCAGTCGCTAAATACACCTGTAACTGTGAACAAACAGCAGTAACCGATATCCACCTCCAACCGGACCAGACTTCGGGGCAACTTAATGTTTACAACGATGATGATGAAGAATTAGCCAACGTCATGATAGAAGAATGGGCTACATACGACGGTGATGATTTTTTGGAAAATGTAGAACCTTCTTTGCGCAGTATCCTGTGCAGAATGAAAGAGGCGGGGGACTTCGAGAAGATTACCATCTTGAAGCCTTACTCATTCGTTCTGGTAGATGAAGAAAAAGAAACCGTAGCCGAGCTATTATTAATAGACGACGATACGATACTGGTAAACGATGAACTTCTGAAAGGATTGGATAAGGAATTGGACGATTTCTTAAAAGAGCTGTTAGAAAAATAAACTCCTTCACTAATTACAATTCTTTCTATCAAGCTGATTCGTTCCAACGCTTAATTGGAACGAAATATTCAATATTAAAAGTTAATTAAGAAGAAACAGCACTTATTGAATTAAAAACAGAAGGCATCCCAAATCTAATTGAGATGCCTTACATAGGGATATTCAGTAAATGTTCCTCTTTCTAAAAAATCAAGAGAAAAGCTCACGTAAAGCAAAGCTTTTCTCTTGATTTTTTCGTTCAACTCTCCCAGTCTTCTATCTTTTTTGTAGAATATTGTTTACAT
>ERZ894240.1009-NODE-1009-length-20557-cov-14.039947_pt1 | contig 20557 bp, 16 predicted proteins | sample MGYA00380298_ERZ894240 | MGnify/ENA primary metagenome ERZ894240 (study PRJEB32331, sample SAMN06328419) | human gut metagenome | biome: human gut microbiome; feature: stool | host: Homo sapiens | collected 2014-06-27 ...
ATAAGGAGTTATATAATAAGGAAAAATTAGATAAAATAAAAGAATTAAATTTACCAGAAGTCAATAAAGAAAAAAGATACATAACAAAAGAGGGGGTAAGAGAACTTGAAAAGGTATATAATGTATATTTAGATATGAAAGTGAATGTCTATGTTCCTCTAGAAATAGTTTCTGATATTAATATTTATGCTACTGTTTTAGGAAATGAGATTTTAGAAATTCCTTTTGATTTAGAATTGAATAGAAGACCTGAAAAGAATAATTATTATTCTATAAAATATAGTGATATGGTATTTGATATCGATAATGATGGCGAGGAAGATACTTATATTTATTCACCTAAGTATATAAATGAAAGGATAGAAACGAATAACTATGTCAAAATATATGGGGAAAGGATATCAAATGAGGGAAGCTATAAAAAACGTATCTATATGACAGTGGAAATAGGAGAGGAATAGTTAGAACGGAGGACAAAAATGTTCAAAAAATTAGTAATTTTAATATTAATTTTATCAACTACAACCTTTGCAAAAATAATGGTAAAAGTTTATGAACCTATAAGGTTTAAAGATATAAATAGTAGTGAAATTGGAAATATAGTAACAGGTGAAGGAATAATAGAGATTTTTACTGATAATTTCGAGGAGGATTTTGGTAAAAAAGTAATTTTAAAATTTCCATCAGATGGGTTAATGACAAATTCAAAAAAATGGTTAAATGTTGATAAATATATGATAGATGAAGGGAATAGAGAGATAGATATTATACAAGAGAGAAGAAGAGTAAAAGTATATGCTATCTTAAAAAAGACACAAATAGATGACAAAACATATACAGCTGAGCAATTAGAAGGAGAATATGTAGGATATGCTCCAGTTATAGTTGAAGTATATGGACGGTTGATTAAAAATCTAGAAAGTGATAATAAAAATAGCGAGGAATAGAGATGAAGATATTATTAGTTTTATTTTTATTAATATCTAAATTAACTTATTCATATATTAATATTTATCCAGTAAAATTTGTAGAAAGAATTGATAATGAGGGAGCTTATAAAAAATTTGTGCTTTATAATAAAAGTGAAGATAAAGTAAGATATAGGTTTTATTTTGAAAAAACTAATAAGAAAATGGATATGAGTGATTGGTGTAGTCTATCTTTAACTTCATTGGAATTAGAACCTCTAGAGAGAAAAGAAATAGTAATTTTATGTAAAGCTCCAGAAAATGTTTTAAGTGGAAGATATACAGCCAAATTAGCAATAAAAGAAGTAGATGTAGTTTCAAAGGATAGGAAGTTACAGCATAAAAGATATTTAACAAAATTAATTTTGAATATGGTTGGATATGTAGGGGAGAGAGGAGTAGCTATGTTAAAAAGTGAAGAGCTCAATCTCGAAGGTATAAAATTTATAGATATTAATGATAGTAATTTAATATTTACTAGACAAGGTAGAACTTACATATATAATCTTGAACAGAAAAAAATTCAAAATAATTATGATGGGGAAATTTTAGAGAGAGTAAATGATAGATATATATTGAAAATAAAAAATAGATATGAACTTAGAAATCTGGATTTTTATGATAAAAGTTTAAGCTATGAAGAGGTCTTAGAGAGTGGAAATATAGGAACCTTTATTGTTAAAAAAGATAATAAATATGGAGTTATAAATAAAGATGGCAAGGTATTGATTGATTTTAAATACAAAATTTTAGAGAAATTTAAAGGAGAGTTTTCTATTTATCAAAACTTTGATAATCATAAAAAAGGGATAATTGATTCAAAAGGAAAGATTTTATTAAAACCTATTTTTGATGAACTTTATATAACGAAGAATGGAAATTGGTTAGGAAAGAAAAAAGGACTCTATTTTACTTCTAATATGAAAGTTTTAAAAATAGATAGAATTATTCCAAATAAAAAAGATATTTTAGTTTATGAAAAAGATGGTAAATATGGTCTTATAGATTTATTTAATTTAAAATTCACTGAGAATATTTATAAAAGTATAAGTCAAGAGGTAGATACTGGGTTTATCTTAGAAAATGAAGGGAAATATAGTTTAATAAAGAGTGGAGAATTTTTTGAAAATAAAATTGAAAATGATGTAGATACTCAACATGATTATATTATAAAAATTGATGATGATATATATGGATTAGGTAATTTTAAAAGAAAAAGTTTGAAATACTATAACCTTTATTCTGGAGTTAAGTTAGAACAAGAATTTAAAAATTTAAAAAAGGGAAGTTCAAGTGTAGTAGTTGGAGAAGTAAAAGATGAATACTATTTTATAAGAAGTAGTGATAGTGAAATAATAGCTAAAGCAAAGAAAGGAAACTTAATATATATCAATAAAAAATATATTCTTCTAAAGGAAAAAATAGACTACAAATTAATAAATATACAGGAGATTTAAAAATGAAATGTTTCAAATTTATATACTTTGTTTTAATAATATTTTTAATAAGAGATAATATATTTGCAATTTCTATTGATTCTCTTGATTTTAATCAAAAGTTAAAAAAAGGGGAAAAAGTTGAAAAAATAATGACGATTGCAAATAATAGTAATGAAACTTTAGAATATATTTTAGCAATTGAGGGAACTAAAAACATAGAAATAGATTATAAAAAATTTAGTTTAAAGTCTAAAGAAACTAAAAGAATTGGTTTTAAGATAGTAGCAGAGAGAGAAGTAGGAGATAAAGATTTTTTTATAATAATAACAGAGAGAAAACTGGAAAAAACAGATGGAATTACTACAAACTTTAGGTATAGAATAAAACAAAAATATACAGTTGTAGAATAAAATAAATATAGTTTCGTAAGGGGATAAAAATGAAAAAAATTATACTTATATTTTTATTGTTATCAAGTTATTTAATATCTTTTTCAGAAATAGAACAGGAAGATATAACTAGAAATCCAGTGAGAGAGGTAACAACATATACTACAGCTCGTATAAGAGAGAAAGCAATACTTGATTTAACAGTAGAAAAACTTAATATTAGGGGGATAACATATTCTAAGTTAGAGGATGGAAATATGGTATTTGAAATAAATAAAACAGAGGGAATAGTGCCTAAATATCTTGTAACTACTTCAACAGATTTAATTCCTAGGGATATTAAAGTAAATGGTAAAAATATTAATAGAGATACAAAAGGTAAAAAGTTAGAGTTTACTTATAAAGAAGATATAGAAAACCTAAGGGATAACATTTACATAGAAATAGCTCAAAATTTTACCCCACCTTTGTATATTTCAAAACTTGATAGTAAAACAGGAAAATTATTAGAAGTATATGAGTATAAAGAAATACCAAAAACTAGAAGAGTGAGAAGTACAAGAAGTGTTAATCCTGGAAATACTACTTTAAATAGTTTTTATTTAGGAACGATGATACCAGGTGAAATTCTAGAAAAAGGTGGTTTTCCTATGAATGGTGGTCAAGAAACTATTAAGTGGTTTAATGGAGTAGATGGTGGATTTGAAAATAGAGTGATGCTTCTTAATAAAAGAGATACTTCATTAAATGTGCCAGTTAATGCTACTGTATCAATGTGGTGGGATGTAGATTTAATAACACGAAGGATACGTGATATAACAAGATTTGAAGAAAAAAGGCAAATTAGCGGTGTAATAAATGATTCTTGGTCAAATGTGGTTCAGAAAATTATTTATGCTAATGATTGGAGAACAGGATGGTGGACATCCATTCCAGATGTAAAATTATCACATGGATTCAGAGTAAGCTTTCCAGCTGAACTTAAGAATAGGGCATTTGGACTTTATGGAATAACTAAAGATGAAATTACAGGTAGAAAACTTTATACAAGTGATGGTCACCCAGTATATGAAATTACTACTCCTAATACCATTGAATTTTTAGTTCAAAGAGATCCAAGAACTATAACTGTAAGAGTAGTTAGAGAATCAAATCCAATTATTACAAAGGATGGACAAGCATATTCTAAATTCAGTTTAAGTAATTTTTCACAGCATGGCTATAGTTTTAGATTTAGCTATAGTTCAACTGGAAAAGATACTGGGAAAGGAATAAGCATAGGTCCTTATGATGGATTACTGATTCCAACAAATTTACCCTCAGGAACTTATGAAATAGATGTAGTAGCACAATTGTCAGGGATTAATGATAATTTACAAATTGGAGGACAACCAGATAAAATTATCATAGAATATGAAAGACAACCTGATATTTTAACTCTTAAGGAGTTAGATTTAAGAAGTTTTCTAAGTAATACTTGGGGACGTTGGAAAGATATTTTTGCAGAGTTAAAAGCTTATGCTGGAAGCTCAAATAGCTCAGGAGAAAAATATAGTTTTAAAGAGCAAATACTTTCTGGTCTAAAATTTGATTTGAAAAAAACCAAGAAGATAAAACTTTCTAAAGAGGGAGTAGAAGTAGCTAATAGTATCTCTCATAGTAATGGAAGAGTTGATGTAAATTATGAAGACTTGGGTTTTGGGATAGATGGTGGAGAACTTTTAGGAGAGTTTTTTATAGATAAGAAAGGTTATTATTACTTTGGAGATGCTGAATATAGACTTGATTTTTATGATGAAGAGGATAGATTATTTGGACGAATGAATATCTCTGTAATAAAAGATAGGGGAATAGATATTGGAAGTGTTAGTTATGAGGTTGATAATCTATTAATAGATTATATGAAAGCTACAGGAACAGGACAGTTTTTTATTGGAATGTTTGATAATATTGGAGCTTTCCAACAAAATAAGTATAAGGATTTAATAATTAAAGGAAGTGGAAGTTATATTAACAGTGAGATTACTTCCATTATTCCTAAAGAAGTAGTAAATGTTACTGAAAATGGAACTGCTAATTTAGGGTTTAAAGTAAAATCTAATAGTAGACAAATAGATAGAGGGGCAGGAGGAGGACAAATTAGAATTTCATATAATAGAGATAATTCATCAAGAGAGGTAATTTATTATAATTTGATAAATACTGCAGTTACTTTATCAGATCTTCAAGATAAAATTATATTTAATCTTAAAACTTTGAATGAAAGTAATTCTTATAGTGATAGTTTCTATACTGGATTTCAAATAGATGATGGAAGAGTTTATGAGATGAAATATGAGTTTGTTAAATCTACTAAAACTTCATATAAAGAGGCTAGTTATACAATAGATACAACAGATTTTCAAGTTGGGAAAGAGTATACTTTTGATTTATCAACAGGTGATGAGATAGTAGCTAATGGAAATACAACTAAAAAGAAATTAACAAAATCGGGAGAAGTATTTGAATATTCTCTTTTAGGAAATTCTAATCCTGATATGGCAGCCTTTACAGTAGAAGATTTAGCATCTAAACTTTCAACAGCAGGTTTAGATAATTACACTATAAAACTTGAAAAAGATAGTACTAATAGAAAAACACTATTAAAAATTAAAAAGAATTCTAGTGTAAAATTAGAAAATAAAAAGCTAGAAGGAAAGATTAATTTTTACGATATAACTGTAGGAAAGATTACATTAAATATCTCAGATAAAGGGCCATCTTTTGAGTTAATAGATGATGGAGAGTTAGATTTTGGAATTTTAACATACGATTCATACAATACTTATGTAAAAGGAGAAAAGATATTTTCGGTAAAAAATCCGAACTCATATCCTATTACTTTCACACTACAAAAAAATTCTGGAATATTGACAAGTGTTTCTAGCTCTACTAGTACAATTCCTGTAGAAAATCTTAAAATAACCCAAAGTAAAAAAACTCCAATAAATGGAGTTAATACATTTTTACTAGAAGGGTATGCTAAGCCATATCCAAATATGGCCTCAGGAGAGTATACAGGAGAGATAATGATAGATATTACAATTGATACAACTAGTTCCAATTAAAGGAGAGCAGATGAAAGGAAGATATTTGTTAATATATTTATTTATAATTTTTTCTAGCTTATTTGGATCAGATGGGAATATTACTGTAAAAATGAAAGCAAAGGTTTTAGATCCTACAGATCTTTATTTAGAGGTTATTCCAATCACCAATGCTATAGATGATGGAAGTAAGATGTATTTTGATTTTGGAGAATTAGTAAAAGGAAGTAAACAAGAGTTAGTTGGAAAGTTTCAAGCTAGGTTAATGAGGGGAGGAGTTGCACAAAATATTGAAAACGTTAAAGCTAGTTTAATTAAAGAAAGTTCCTCCCAAGAAGAGAAGAAAATAGTTTCATTGTTAGATCAAACTGACTTGACATATATATTAAGTGGAGAAACAGAAAAGAAAAAATATAATGGAAGTATTAGAATAATAGCTGATACTTCTAAAGGTAATAGTACTGGGAGATTTATAGATAATAGTGTAAAAATAAAGGTGTTAGTAACAAATAATAATTAGAATAAAAAGCTAAAGAGAGTCTTTACTTCTTTAGCTTTTTATATTATATTTTTATTTTTAATATATAATTATTTTAATCTAACTCTTGAGTTCCTCCACCATTGACATAGATTACTTGCCCACTTGTCCAAGCAGATGCAGGACTAGCAAAATATAGTACAGCCATAGAAATATCTTCTACATCTCCAAGTCTTTTTAAAGGAGTTTTAGTAAGCATCTTAGCTTCTATCTCTGGAGTAAGAACAGTTCCTAGAGCATGAGTTTTGATAGCTCCTGGACCAATAGCATTAACTCTAATTTCTGGACCTAAATCATAGGCAGCATATTTAGTAGCTTGATTAACAGCTGCCTTAGAACTTCCATAGATAATCATATTGTGGCTAACCATATTAGCTGACATAGAGCTGATATTGATAATTGAGCCATAATTATCAGCTTTCATATGAGGAGCACAAAGTTTTGTTAAGATAAGTCCACTGAAAAGATTTAAAGTATATGTTTTAGTAATATACTCTAAAGTAAGAGATTCTATAGACTCACGTCCAGCACCTCCTCCACCAGCATTGTTAACTAAAATATTAACTTTTCCAAAAGTTTTTACAGTAGTATCTACAAGATAGTTTAAATCCTCTTCCTGTAAGACATTACATTTTACTCCAATAGCTTCTACACCAAATTTTTTAGCCTCTTCAGCTGTAAGATTAGCCTTCTCTTCATTTAAATCACTACAAACTACATAAGCTCCAGCTTCAGCAAGTTTTAATGCACTAGCTTTACCAATTCCATCTCCAGCTCCAGTAATAATAGCTACTTTTCCACTTAAATCATATTTTTCTTTTATTGACATAATATCAACTCCTTTTATTATCTCTTTCTCCCTAAGATAATAATATCTGATTCTATTATACTACATTAAAGTAAAATATCCTTTATTTTAAAATTCTTCTTTTTAAATGTTTGTGGAAAACAAAATAAAAAGTTACAGTTGAGGCAATAGAACCTATTAAATCAGCAACTGGCTGAGCAAAAAAAGCAAATCTAGCTGTAAAAAATAGTGGTAATAAATATGTACTAACCATATATATAAATTTTCTAAATACCGATAAAGAGAAAGCTGTTTTTATTCTTCCAACTGCTGTAAAACCATCTACGAAACAGTATTGGAAAGATAGAGGAATTACAGCTAGGACACTTACCTTTATTCCCCAAAGAGAAACTTCAGAAAGAAGTACATTATCAGTAAAAAATCTAATAAACTGTGGAGCTAAAAATCTTGTAGAAAAAAACATAATTGATGTAAGGCAAAGAGCAAATATTACAATATATTTTTCAGCTTTTCTAACCCTATGAATTTTTCTTGCTCCATAGTTATAGCTTAAAATAGGTTGTGTTCCTCCAGTTAAACCTATAAGTGGTCCTGTTATAAGTAAAAGATAACTCTGAATAATAGTAGCGGAAGAGATAAGTAAATCTCCTTCAGCTATACCTCCATATTTTTGTAACATCATATTTAAAATAATCAGTATAAAACTATCAGTAGCTAGTATAAAAAATGGAGAAAATCCAAAAGTTATAATCTTTATCATAATTTTTTTTGAATAATTTCCAAAGGTAATGGGGATAGGTATTTTATTTCCTCTTAAAAATAAGAAGGCAAATAAAAATGAAAGAAATTGAGCAATAACAGTTGCCCAAGCAGCTCCAGCAACTCCCATATTAAATCCAAAGATAAAGACTGTATCTAGAATAATATTTGTAATAGCTCCTATGATAACAGTTAACATTCCTATAGTAGCAAAACCTTGGCAAGTTATAAAAAAGTTTAAACCGATAGCCATAATAGCAAAGAAACTTCCTAATGTATAGATAGTAAGATAGGTATTAGCATATGGAAATGTAATCTCACTAGCTCCAAATAACATAATTAAGCTATCTTTTACAAGTAAGAAAATAATAGTAAGAGCTATACTAACAACAGAAAGAGCTAAAAAACTGTTAGATAAAATCTGTTTAGCTTTTTCATTTTCCTTTGCTCCCATCTGTATAGACATATTGATAGATCCTCCTAGTCCTATCAGAGTACCAAAAGAGGCTAAAAAAGTAACAATAGGTCCACATACTCCAACTCCGGCTAAAGCAATAGGACCTATCTCTGGAATATTTCCAATATACATTCTATCCACTATGCTATAAAGAAGATTAACTAACTGAGATAGCATAGCAGGTATAGCTAATTTGAAAACTAAGCTTAAGATAGAATCTTTTCCTAAATCATTTGATAATTTCATCTTTTCACTCCCCTATAAATATCGTACTCTGTATTATATCATAAAATTTAAAGAGAGTGAATTTTTTATTAAAATAATTGATTGTATGTTGCTTGATTAAAAATTATTTTTGATAAACTTTAAAAGGTCTTCATTTCTATTTTTGATTTTTTCTCTTCCCCAGAATGTACCATCTTTTTTAAATCTTATTTATAATCATAATATAAGTTCAGATATCTAATTTTTTCAATTAGTTTTTAAAGCTGTGGATAGGAGCAGGAATTCTTCCTCCCCTTTTAATAAAGTCATCACACTTAAATTTATTTACAGCCATAATAGGAGCATATCCAAGTAGTCCACCAAACTCTACCATCTCTCCTACACCTTTTCCAATTACAGGAATAATTCTCACAGCAGTAGTCTTATTATTTACCATTCCAATAGCAGATTCATCAGCTATTATACCAGAGATAGTATAAGCAGATGTATCTCCAGGAATGGCTATCATATCAAGTCCAACTGAACATACACAAGTCATAGCCTCCAATTTTTCTAAAGTAAGTGCACCAATTTTAGCAGCTTCTATCATAGCGTGGTCTTCACTTACAGGAATGAAAGCACCACTCAATCCTCCAACATATGATGAAGCCATTACTCCACCTTTTTTAACGTTGTCATTTAATATAGCAAGAGCAGCAGTAGTTCCAGGAGCACCAGCATGTTCTAGTCCCATCTCTTGGAAAATCTCGGCTATACTATCTCCCACAGCAGGAGTAGGAGCAAGAGATAGATCTATAATTCCAAAAGGAACATTTAACCTTTTAGCAGCTTCTTGAGCAACTATTTGTCCAGCTCTAGTTATTTTAAAAGCAGTCTTTTTAACTACTTCACAAAGAGTTTCAAAGTCAGCACCTTTAGCTTCAACAAGAGCTCTTTTTACAACTCCAGGTCCACTTACTCCAACATTTATTACGCAATCAGCTTCTCCAACTCCATGGAAAGCTCCAGCCATAAATGGATTATCTTCAACAGCATTACAGAATACTACAAGTTTTGCACAACCTAAACAATCAATATCTTTTGTAAGTTCAGCAGTTTCTACAATAATTTCTCCCATTCTTTTTACAGCATCCATATTAATTCCATTTCTTGAAGTTCCAACATTGACTGATGAACAAACTCTTTCAGTAACTTTCATAGCTTCTGGAATAGAGTCAATAAGTATCTTATCAGCAGGGGTACATCCCTTATGAACAAGGGCAGAAAAACCACCGATAAAGTTTACACCACAATCTTTAGCCGCTCTATCTAAAGTCTTTGCTATACTTACATAAGAATCAGTTTTACAACCAGCAGCAGCAATAGCAATAGGAGTAACAGATATTCTTTTATTTACAACAGGTATCCCATATTGTCTAGCTATATCATCTCCAACTTTTACTAAATCTTTAGCATAAGTTGTGATTTTTTTATATATTTTTTCATTGAATTTATCTACATCTGGGTCAGCACAATCTAAAAGACTAATACCCATAGTTATAGTACGTACATCTAGATTAGACTCAGCAATCATCTTATTAGTTTCTTGAATTTCTACTCTGGAAATCATCAAAATTCCTCCTTAATTTTATATACGGTGCATACAGTTGAATATATCTTCATGTTGAACTGTAATTTTTACTCCAAGATTATTTCCAATTTCTATTAAATCATCTGTAAAAGCTTCAAGAGATTTAGAAGCTTTATCAGCATCTACGATCATCATCATATTAAAATACCCACTTACAATAGTTTGAGATATATCAAGAATATTGATATTTACCTCTGATAGATAAGTACAAACTTTAGCAATAATTCCAACTTTATCTGTTCCTAGAACAGTAATAATACATTTCATAAGATCCTCCTAAAATAATTATTATATGAAAATTTTATCATAAAACGTGATAAATATCAAACATTAAAAAATATTATATAGATTTTACTATTTACTTGAATGAAAAAATATATTAAGATATAGGAAATAAAACATTTTGAGGGAGGTATTTCATGATAAAGACAAATAAAGAAAATTTAGTTATGCAATCTGTTGGAGGAAAAGTACATAGCCCAATAATATCATCACCATATAGAATAAGTAGAGATGGGAAACCTATGATATTACCAGCTACTGGTGGAATTTCTTACAATGTAAAAGTGGGAGATTCATGTATGAAATGGGTAGGAGACCATGTGGAGCCAGGAGTTAGTGTGAGAAATGAAAATACAGCTGAAAATACTGCACTTATGGTATTAGGTTGTATAGGAAATAGAGCTAGAGTTGTTTCTGGAGATGCTAAGGGAGCAGAGGGATTTGTAACAGGAGGACATGGTGGAATAGAACATACTCTTGTATATTTTGATGAAGAAACTTTAGATAAGCTTACTTTAGATGATAAAATTATGGTGAAAGCTTTTGGACAAGGATTAGAGATAGAGGGATTTGAAGATGTAACTTGTATGAATATAGATCCAGAACTTTTAGAAAAAATGGATATAAAAATTACAGAGGATGGTTGTTTGGAAGTTCCAGTAGTAACAGAGATACCACCATTTCTTATGGGTTCTGGTGTAGGAAGTTCTACAGCTTTTTCTGGAGATTACGATATAATGACTGGAGATAAGGAAGCAAATGAGAAGTATGGGATAAACAATCTTAGATTTGGAGATATAGTTTTACTTCAAGATTGTAATAACTGCTATGGAAGAGATTATCTAAAAGGTTCAGTAACAATTGGAGTAATAGTTCATAGTGATTGTATAAAAGCTGGACATGGACCAGGAGTTACTGCTATCATGAGTTGTACTACTTCTAAGATAAAGGGAAAAATAGATAAAAATGCAAATATAGCTTATTATATGGGAATAATCAAATAATAAAAAAATTTTATTTTTAATATAAATAAAAAAAACTTTTAATTTAAAGAGAATGATGATATAATCTAAAAATAGATTTTAAGGCTATTAATTTGTATCATCATTTTTTATTATAAATAATAACTACTGGTTAAGGAGGAGAAAAATGAGTATATCAGCAAAGCAATATGTTGAAAATGTAATTGAAAAAGTAAAAAGACAAAATAAAGGAGAAGATGAATTTATTCAAGCTGTAGAAGAAGTATTGACAAGTCTTACTCCATTTATAGAAAAAAATCCACAATACATAGAAGCAAATATATTAGAGAGAATAGTTGAACCAGAAAGAATAATAATGTTTAAAGTTCCTTGGGAAGATGACAATGGAAATATTCAAGTAAACAGAGGATATAGAGTAGAATTCAATGGAGTAATTGGACCATACAAAGGAGGACTTAGATTCCATCCAACAGTTACTTTAGGGGCTATGAAATTTTTAGGATTTGAACAAACTTTTAAAAATTCACTTACAGGGTTACCAATAGGTGGAGGAAAAGGAGGAAGTGACTTTAACTCTACTGATAAATCTGAGAGAGAGATAAAAAGATTCTGTGAAAGTTTTATGACTGAGCTATATCGTCATATAGGTCCAGATAAAGATGTCCCAGCTGGAGATATTGGAGTTTCTGGAAAAGAGATAGGATATCTATTTGGACACTATAGAAGAATAAAGGGAGCATATGAAAATGGAGTACTTACAGGGAAACATTTAAACTATGGTGGAAGCAAAATTAGACCTGAAGCAACTGGATATGGACTTACTTACTTTACACAAGAGATATTAAAAGATATGGGAGAAACTTTTGAAGGAAAAACTGTAGCAGTATCTGGATATGGAAACGTAGCTTGGGGAACTGCTGAGAAGATGACAGAATTAGGAGCAAAAGTAGTTACTATCTCTGGGTCAAAAGGATATGTATATGCTAAAGATGGACTTACTAAAGAGCAAATAGATTATATGCTAGTTTTAAGAGCTAATAAAGATGTAACTTTAAAAGATTTTGCTGAGAAATTTGGATTGGAATATTTTCCTGGACAAAAACCTTGGGGAGTAAAAGTGGATATAGCTGCCCCTTGTGCAATTCAAAATGAGATTGTATTAGAGGATGCAAAATTATTAGTAGCTAATGGAGTAAAAGTGGTTTGTGAAGGAGCTAATATGCCATGCTCTAATGAGGCAATAGATCTATTTGAAAAAAGTGGAGTAAAATTTGGAGCAGCTAAGGCAGCTAATGCTGGTGGAGTTGCTGTATCAGCTCTTGAGATGTCACAAAATAGTATGAGATATCAATGGAGTGAAGAGGAAGTAGATAAAAAATTACAAGAGATAATGAAAGGCATTTATCAAAAAGCTAAAGAGATGAGTGAAGAGTATGGTGTTACATTAGCAGCTGGAGCTAATATAGCTGGATTTAAAAAAGTTGCTGATACTATGCTTATGCAAGGAAATTATTAATTGATTAAAAAAATCAGTTAATATAAAATATGAAAAATAGGGAGCTTGAGAAACGACTTTGTAAAATCGGTTTTAAGCCCCCTATTTTTTTATTTTGGACTAATTATATGGTTAAAAAATATAGTGTTTTAAGCTTCTAAAATAGTGTTTTTAGCTGAAGCCCTAACCTTGAATTAAAGGGTCTTCTAGGAGATAAAAAAATAAAAAATACATACGTTATTTTATTTGTTTACTAATTATTGTTAATAAAATTGATAAAAATGAAGAAAATATTAAAATTATCTATTTACTTTTTTATAATAAATGCAAGAAATATATTTAGTTTTTTATGAATTATTTATAGGTAACCAACCTTTATAGTACCAATGTCTACCTTTTTTTACAAAGTAGCTTCTCTCATGATGTACTACTTCTTCTCCACTAATTAAATCTATATACTTAGCTTTAAACTCTACTATCCCCTCTTTATCAAATTGAGTTCCAGCTATGGTTTCTACAATTTCAAGACCTAACCATTTAGAATTTTTAGACCATTCTTCTGCTTCTTTCCAATCTATTCCTTTAGCTGTTTTAGGGTCGTGTGTATTTTTTATAAATTCAATATCTCCCTTAGTATAAGCTTCATATCTAGCTTTCATAAGTTCAAGAGCTGTCTTTGGATTACTCATCTTTACCTCCGATAATTTTTTATCTTAATTATATCATTTTTTTAAAGATATTTCTTTAGAAAGTTAATAATATCTATGATATAATAAAAGATATTGAAAAGGAAAGGAGTGAGAAAGTGGGAAGATATAACACAATATATTGGCCATTGGAAAACATAGACATCGGTATAGATGCTAAAAATTTAAAAAAGTTAGAGAAGCTGGGAATAAAATCAATAGCTGATATGCTCTACTACTTTCCAAGAGCCTATGATGATAGAACTAATATAAAAAAAATAGGAGAGTTGAGAGGGGAGGAGTATGTAGTTTTAAAAGCTACACTTATGACTGTAACAGCTCCACCTACTCGTTCAGGACTTAAGATGGTAAAAGCTACTGCCACAGATGGAAGTGGGATAATAGAGTTGGTATGGTTTCAGATGCCATATCTTAGAAAAACTCTTAAGATAGGAGAGGAATATATATTTATTGGTCAAGTCAAGAGAGGATATATATTTCAGATAGTAAATCCAGAGTTTAAGTTGAGTAGTAATCAAAAGAGATTAGATGAGGGAGAGATACTCCCAATATATAGTTCAAGTAAGGAGTTACCACAGAACTCTTTAAGAAAACTTATGGAGAAGATGTTAAATACAACTCTTGCTGTAATAGAAGAAAATATTCCAGAAGAGATTATAAAAAAATACAAACTTATAGGGAGAAAAGAGGCTCTAAGAGAGATACATTTTCCTAAGAATAGTAAAAATTTAGAGGAAGCTAAAAGACGTTTTGCTGTAGAAGAACTTTTAGTTTTAGAGATGGGAATACTCCAGAAAAGGTTTGAGGTGGATAATCAAAATATAGAGAGGTATCATCTTGAGGATAAAAAAACTTTAGTGAAAGCTTATCTATCATCTCTACCTTTTGAACTTACTAATGCACAAAAGAGAGTAATCACAGAGATATATAAAGACTTAGCAAATGGAAGAGTGGTCAATAGGTTAGTACAGGGAGATGTAGGAAGTGGAAAGACTGCTGTATCTATGGTGTTACTTCTATATATGTTAGAAAACTCTTATCAAGGGGTACTTATGGCTCCAACAGAGATATTAGCTGTACAGCATTATCTTTCAGTAAAGGATAAATTTGAAAAACTTGGAGTGAGAGTAGAACTACTTACAGGAAGTTTTACTGGAAAGAAGAAACAAAGACTTTTAGAAGATATAGCAAATGGAGATGTAGGGATAGTAATAGGAACACATGCACTTATAGAAGAGAGTGTAGTTTTTCATAGATTAGGTATGATAATAATAGATGAGCAACATAGATTTGGAGTATTGCAAAGAAAGGCTCTAAGAGATAAAGGAGTGCTTGCTAATCTTGTGGTAATGAGTGCTACACCTATTCCACGTTCATTAGCACTGAGTATCTATGGAGATTTAGATGTATCTGTAATAGATGAGTTACCACCAGGGAGAAAACCAATTCGTACTAAGTGGATAGCCACAGATGAAGAGATAGAAACTATGTATGATTTTATAGATAAAAAGCTTTCCCAAGGAAGGCAAGCTTACTTTATAGCTCCACTTATAGAGGAGAGTGAAAAACTTTCAGCAAAATCAACAGCAGAGCTTATGGAAGAGGTAGAAAAATTTTTACCAAATTATAAGATAGGAGTTTTACATGGAAAAATGAAAAACTCTGAAAAAGATGAGATAATGAGTAGATTTAAAAATAAAGAATTGGATATCTTAGTATCTACAACGGTTATAGAGGTAGGGGTGGACGTACCTAACTCATCTATAATTGTAATCAATAATGCTGAGAGATTTGGACTCTCTGCTCTACATCAACTACGTGGGAGAGTTGGAAGAGGGCAGCATCAATCTTACTGTTTTTTAGTTTCTAAGACAGATAATGCTACTTCAAAGGCTAGACTTCAAGTTATGGAAGAAACACAAGATGGATTTAAAATAGCCGAAGAGGATTTGAGACTTAGAAAGTCTGGAGAGATTTTTGGTACAAGGCAGAGTGGATTAAGTGATTTAAAATTTGTAGATATAGTACATGATGTAAAAACTATAAAACTTGTTAAAGATATATGTTATGAATATTTAAAAGAGAATCATGGTGAGATAAAAAATGAATATCTTCTTGTAGATATTTCTGAAAAGTTTAAAGAGGTAAAATAATAGTTAAGAAAGATTAAAAAACTTTAGACAAAATAAGAGATAATATGATAAAATATAGAGTAAAATAAAATTTATATGGAGGAAAAAATGAGATTCAGTAAGAGTTATATTAAGACACTTAAAGAAACTCCAAAAGAAGCAGAGATAGCAAGTCATAAACTTCTTTTGAGAGCTGGAATGATTAAGAAATTAACTAGCGGAGTGTATACTTACCTACCGTTAGGATTAAAAGCTCTTAAAAAAGTAGAAAATATTGTAAGAAGAGAGATGGATAGAGCAGGAGCTCAAGAGATATTCATGCCAGTATTACAACCAGCTGAACTTTGGAAAGAGAGTGGAAGATGGGAAGTAATGGGACCTCTTATGATGAAATTACAAGATAGAGCTAAGAGAGATTTCGTATTAGGACCAACTCACGAAGAAGTAGTAACTGATGTTATCAGAAATGATGTTGCTTCATACAAGCAATTACCTTTAAACCTTTACCAAATTCAAACTAAATTTAGAGATGAGATAAGACCAAGATTTGGACTTATGAGAGGAAGAGAGTTTATAATGAAAGATGCTTACTCTTTCCATGCTACAAGAGAGTCTTTAGATGAAGAGTTTGATAATATGGAAGCTACTTATAAGAGAATTTTCTCAAGCTGTGGTTTAAAATTTAGACCTGTTGAGGCTGACTCTGGAGCAATAGGAGGAAGTGGATCAAAAGAGTTCCACGTATTAGCAGATTCTGGAGAAGATGAAATCATCTACTGTGAGAGCTGTGATTACGCAGCAAACGTAGAAACAGCTGTAAGTAAAGTTTTCCATGCTGAAAAAGAGGAATTAAAAGCTGTAGAATTAGTAGATACTCCAAATGTATCTAAAATAGAAGATGTAGTAGAATACTTAAAAGTTCCTGTGGAGAGAACAGTAAAAGCTATGATGTATAGAGATATGGGAACTGACCAAGTATATATGGTTTTAATCAGAGGAGATTATGAAGTTAATGAAACTAAGCTTAAAAATGCTGTAGATGCAATAGAGGTTGAGTTATTAACTGATGAGCAATTAGAAAAGTTAGGACTAGTAAAAGGATTTATTGGACCATTTGGAATTGATTTAGGAGATATCAAAGTAGTAGCTGATGATACTGTATTAGAGATTACTAATCACACAGCTGGAGGAAATAAAATAGATACTCACTATATTAATGTAAACTATGGAAGAGATTACAAAGCTGATATAATAAAAGATGTAAAAACTGTAAAACCTGGACACGTTTGTGAAAAATGTGGAGGAACTCTTGCTTCTGCTAGAGGAATAGAGGTTGGACATATATTCAAACTAGGAACTAAATACTCTGAAAAATTAGAGGCTACATTTATAGATGAGAAAGGTGTAACACATTCAATAATAATGGGATGTTATGGAATAGGAGTTTCAAGAACTCTTGCTTCTGCTATTGAGCAAAACAATGATGAATTTGGAATTGTTTGGCCATCAGCAATAGCTCCATATGTAGTAGATGTAATTCCAGCTAATATGAAAGATGCTGGACAAGTTGCTCTTGCTGAAGAGTTATACAACTCATTATTAGATGAGGGAATAGATACTATGCTTGATGATAGAGATGAAAGACCTGGATTTAAATTTAAAGATGCTGACTTAATAGGATTCCCATTCAAAGTAATTTGTGGTAAAAAAGCTGCTGAGGGAATTGTTGAGTTAAAGATAAGAAAGACAGGAGAAACTTTTGAAATCTCTAAAGATGAAGTGATATCTAAAGTAAGAGAGTTAATGAAACAATACTAGTTTTTAATGTACGAGTGAAAAGGTTCAAAGTTTGAAATAGACTTTTTCACTCTTTTTATTATCTTTTTATTTTATTATTATAAAAGATTTTGGAGGAAAAATGTTAAAAAAATTATTAGTAGTATTAACAAGTATGATATTTTTATTCACAGCTTGTGGAGAAAAAGCAGAAACTAAAAAAGTAAAAGAGGAACTTGTAATAGCTCAAGATGGAGAGGCTAAATCATTGGATATTCATCAAGGAAATGATGGATTTTCTCTAAGAGCAAATAGACTTATCTATTCAAGACTTGTAGAATCTGATGAAAATATGCAAATTCATCCAGGACTTGCAGAATCTTGGGAGCAAATAGATGATAAAACTATGCAATTTCATCTAAGAAAAGGAGTAAAATTCCATAATGGATATGATTTTACTGCTGAAGATGTAAAGTTTTCATTTGAAAGAATGATGAACTCTCCTAGAATAGCCTTTGTTTTACCACCAATAGAAAAAATAGAAATAGTAGATGATTATACAGTTAATCTTGTAACAAAAACACCATTTGGACCATTATTAGCTCATCTATCACACCCAGCGTTAGGAATAGTAAGTAAAAAATTATTGACTGAAAATTCAGAGGCTTTAAAAGAGACTCCTATTGGAACAGGAAGCTATAAATTTAAAGAGTGGATATATGGAGATAGAATAGTTTTAGAAAAAAATGAAGATTTCTATGATAAAAATGAAAAAGGCTTAAAATACATAGTATTTAAAAATGTAATAGAAGCTTCAAATAGAGCTATAGGATTAGAAACTGGAGAGATAGATATAGCAATAGCTATCAGTTCAGTAGATGAGGAAAATATAAAAAATAATCCTAAGTTACAACTTTTAACTAAGCCATCTATATCTTACTCATATATTGGAATGAATATGCAAAAATCTCCATTAAATGATGTAAGAGTAAGAAAAGCAATAAACTATGCTATTGATAAGCAAGCTATTGTTGATGTAATATTAAATGGGAATGGTAAGGTAGCAACTTCTCCAATAGCTCCAGGAGTTTTTGGATTTACTGATAAAACTAAAAATTATGAGTACAATGTAGAGAAAGCAAAGGAGCTTATGAAGGAAGCTGGGTATGAAAATGGATTTACTACTAGTATTTTAGTTTTCAGCGGAGAGGCAAATACTCAAACAGCTGAGATAGTTCAAGCATATTTAAGAGAGATAGGAATAGCTTTAAAAGTTGAAATAGTTGAAACAAGTGCTTATTGGGATATCACTGAAAAAGGAAGACATGATTTATTCTTAGGTTCATGGGGAGTTGTAACAGGAGATGCTGACTATGGACTTTATGCTATGTACCATTCTTCTGCTAAAGGTGGAGCTGGAAACAGAGATTTTTATGAGAATAAAAAAGTTGATGAACTATTAGATAAAGCTAAGATAGAGATTAATCCAGAAACTAGAAAAGAGTTATATGAGGAAGCTCAAATTTTAATAGTTGATGATGCTCCAGATATTATGCTTTATAATAGAAATTTATCAGTTGGTGCTCAAAAGTATATTAAAGGTTTAGGAGTTCATCCTGTGACTCTTCATAACTTTGCCACTGTATATGTAGAGGAATAGAATAAGAGATATAATTAGGTGAAAATTATGAAAATAGTATTAAAATCATTTGAAGAACTTAGTGGAAAAGAAGTTTATAAAATAGGAGAACTTAGAAATCAAGTATTCATAGTTGAACAAAATTGTCCATATTTAGATTTAGATGGAAAGGATTTTAAGTCTCTTCATCTTTATTTTTTAGATGAAATAGCTGATGAAATTATGTGTTATTGTAGAATACTTCCTAGAGGATTATCTTATCCAGAGGTATCTATTGGTAGGGTTTTAACCAATGAAAAATATAGAAAAAAGGGATTAGCCAGAAAAATATTACTTCAAGCTATAGAGGTTGCAAAAGAAAAATTTGAAGCAAGAGAGATAACCATTGGAGCTCAGAATTATTTAAAAGATTTTTATTCATCTCTTGGTTTTGTTTCTATATCAGAAGTATATGATGAAGATGGTATTTCACATATAGATATGCAATTAAGGTTTTAATATAAAAAAGTATTTAAAAAGTGGGCTGTTACAATTTTATTTTGTACAGCCCATTTTTTATTAATACTAACTTTTTATTATTTTTCAACTTTTTTAACAATGTCTAATTGATATAATTCAGTATTCATATATAATTCATTGTAATCAAATAATTCTCCATTTTTTAGATAGGTAATATTTGATAATTTTAAAATTGGTGTTTTAGAAGAAATTTTCAGTTTTTCAGCTATTTTTTCTGGAGCAAATACAGGGGCTATATTTTGATAAGATATAGATATTTCCATTCCATGTTTTTTAGCGTATTCATATTTTGACCCTTCCAATATTTTTACAGACATCTCAGGGTGCTTACTAACTTCCATATATGTTTTTTCAAAAAGAAGTGGATCATTATCAGCAAATCTGAGTCTTTCAATATAATAAATATTGTCAGTAGGTTTTAATCCCATTATTCTTCCAATATGCTCCCCAGCTTTTATAATTTGAAATTTTTCAACAATTGACCAAGGTTTTTTCCCCATTTCAATCATATCTTCAGTAAAACTTTTAAGTAGTGGAGAACGCTTTAAAGTATGTTCTTTAGATACAAAAGAACCTTTTCCTTGAATACGATAGATAATTCCCTTATAAGTAAGATTACTCAAAGCTTGTCTTACAGTAACTCTTGAGCAAGAAAATTTTTCTGCTAGTTCACTTTCCGTTGGTAAAATATCATCAGCCTTAAAAATATTAGAATGAATATTTTC
>ERZ894240.1022-NODE-1022-length-20164-cov-75.471232_pt1 | contig 20164 bp, 18 predicted proteins | sample MGYA00380298_ERZ894240 | MGnify/ENA primary metagenome ERZ894240 (study PRJEB32331, sample SAMN06328419) | human gut metagenome | biome: human gut microbiome; feature: stool | host: Homo sapiens | collected 2014-06-27 ...
ATGAATAGCAGTTCTTTCAACATTATACAATTTACAAAACTCAGCAAGAGAGACTTTAAGTTCTCTAAATTTTAAGACAAAAAACATTTTTTGTTTAGGAGTAAATTTAATTTTATTAGATATACATATCAACTTTCTTATATTTTTTAATTTGTTGATAATATATATGTGACCTTTATAGGTAACATATCAGACATAGGTATTAACGTTCTAGCATTAAATTCTCATATATAGATAATACGGTGGTTAATTTAAGACTAAATGAAAAGATAAATATTCAAAGAAATACTAAAAAATATCTATATAATTTAGGAAATATTGCTACTAAAAACTATGACACAACAGTAACTAAACATATGACTGGAAATTTAAAAGATGAATTAGGAATTAGAGTTGTTTCAGGAGATTCTTTAACAATTAAAAAAACAGAAACAGGAACCTCTTCTTCCAATATTAACTTAACTGCTGCTATCTTAAATTGTTTATCATAGGACTTTCTTTTCATAAAGCACCACCTTTCATTAAATTCTCTTAACTTAGTGTCTACTTTATTATACCATTTCCAATCAACAATTAAAATATGTATCTAAGAAAATGGGTTCACTACAGATACTCTAGTCTTTTATATATTTTTTTATTTTTATTTAATAGGTTAATAACCTATTAAATAAATATCTAGCAAAAAAAATACATCCTCCATCTTAATTGTCTAAAATTTTAGGTGCAGTACAAATTCTTTTTATTTATTTTTAGCTTTCATGTCTTTCTGTAGCTTTGAATTCATCTATTCCTCTCCTTATATCAATTCCTATTTTTTCCCAATCATTTCTCAAGGCTTCTATATCGTCTTTAGCACTTTTAATTTTTATATTATCATTAAAAATACGACTAAAAGGACTTAATAAAAAACTCATTCCGTTAATAAATTCTTTTTACATTTATAGCCTCCTTCTTTTTGTTTAAATTATAACTCTTATATTTCAAATTTACAACTTTTTTATATTTCTTAAATAGAAAATTGATATTTATAAATTGATCTAGGGAACTGATAAATGTACTTTAACATTAAAAACATTAGATAATTCTAATCCCAAAAAAGAAGCAGTACAAATTAAGGATAAAAAAGAAGATATAAAATTATCTAGGAAATCATCTAATAATATATCTAATTTAGTTGGATCTCCGCAAACTACAGTAATAGTCTCATGAATCCTTGCTATTTTTTTTACAAGTTTCTTCATCTTTGTTAACAACAATAACTTCATGTCCTTTTGAAGTGAAAGATTTTATAAGGAAATGTATCTCTTTTCCTTCTCTAGCAATTATAATATTCAATTTGAAATCTCCTTTATACTAAGCTTTTAAATTTTTCGATTGATAAACTAATGGGACTAATAGTTTCTATTCCAAAATCTTCATAAAGATTTTGTCTAGTGGGATCAAAAACTCTAGCTATAACTTTGGGAACATTATATATTTTTTTTGCTATCTGTGCAATCATAAGATTTGTATTATCATCATTAGTAGCTGTAACAATTATTTCAGCTCGTTCAATATTAGCAAGTAAAAGAGTATATTTTTCTATTTCATCAGCTTCTATAGTAAAGCCACTAAAAATCTCACTTAACTTTTGAAAGGTCTCTTCTTTTTTACTACACTTTTCTTTTGAGTAGATAGATATTCTGCAACGCTCGCTCCAAAAGCTCCACAGCCAATTATTATAATATAGTCCATTTCTCTTTTATTCATAATTACCTACCCTAAATTAAAATCTTTTGATTCTCCAGCATTAGTAACTCTTTCTAAGTTACAAATTGCAGGTTCATAAGATGGATTAAAAGCTAAAGATGCTCTATATTGTTTTTGAGCATTTTCAGTATTTCCAACACTTTCAGCAATAACTCCTAAAAGATTGTATGTTTCAGGAGAGTTTACATTTTTACTAACAGCTTTTTCTAACATCTCTTTTGATTTTTTTAAATTTCCATTAGTTATATATAATTTTGCAAGTTCAATCAACTCTTCAAAAGAACAATTTTCTTTTTCCTTTAATTCTTCACGAGAAAAAACTTTTTTTATTAATTCTTTTATTTGAGCAGGAGTAAAAGGTTTTCCAATAAAGTCAACAGCATTTAATTTTATTGCTTCAACTGCTTCTTTGATACTTCCATAAGCAGTCATCATAATAATTTCAGTATTATTTTTACAAGCTCTCAATCTTCTTAAAACTTCCATTCCATTTATTCCAGGCATCTTTATATCAAGTAAAATCAAGTCATATTTTTTTTCTTTTTGGATAAGAATTTCTATTGCTTCTTCTCCATTAACGGCAAAATCAATTTCATATCCTTCACTTAAAAGACAGTAGTTTAAAGTTGTTCTAATATTTTTTTCATCATCAACTATTAATATTCTTTTTTCCATTTTTATTTGTATAATAATCTATAATTAAATTATTATACAGCCTCCTTTTTATTATCTAAATTAATTAAAAGATTTTAAAGAGAAATAGAAAGTACTTCCCTTATCAACTGTACTTTCAACCCAGATTTCTCCATTATGAGCTTTTATAATTCCCTTACAAATAGATAAACCTAAACCAGTACCCTCAATTTTTCCATCGTTTGAAACTTTAACTTGAATAAATTTCTCAAATATTTTTTCAAGATAGTCTTGAGGAATTCCTCTACCGTTATCTTTTACACTTACAATAACATTGTTAGATTTTTTTATTATATCTATTAAAATTTTAGGTTTTACATTTTCTTTTCTATATTTTACAGCATTAGAAATAAGATTTTTTATAACCAAAGATATTTTACTTGGATCAGCGTAAACTGATAGATTTTCATCTATATTTTCTAAAGTAACTTCAGCTTCTTGTTCATCACAATAATTTTTTAAATCTTCTATGGAATTTTCAAGAATTGATTTTAATTTACAATTTTCAAGTTTAATTTGACCTTTACCTGTTTCAATTTTTGAAAGATCTAATAGATCTTTAATTAGATATACCATACGTTCTTTTTCTTCTTTTATTATTCTAATTAAATCTTTATGCATAGGATTAGAATTAATATCCTTATCTGCAGACAACAGATCAACAGACATTCCAATAGATGTAAGAGGAGTTTTAAATTCATGAGAAACAGTTGCAATAAACTCTGTTTTCATTTTATCTATTTCTTTTGATTTAGTTATATCTTGTAAAAGGGTAATAACACCTATATTTTCATTATTTTTAGATATAGAACTTACATAAACTTTACAATACATCTTTTTGTTATTAGATGCTAAAGAAATTTCAATTTGTTTTAAAGAAGATTTTAAATTTTTATTTTTTAAAACTTCTTGAATAGAATCAAATATTTTTGGATTATTAATTCCTTCTAAAAATTGTCTGTCTAAAACATCTTGCTCTTTGATATTAAAAATTTTCTCAGCAGCTTCATTAACTAATATAATATTATTATTCATATCAGTTACAATTATTCCGTCGCTAATACTTTCTACAATAGCTTCGGCCTTACTTTTTTCATTTAAAATCTTTTCAATATCCATCTGTTTATAAATATCCAGTTGTTTAGTCATTTGATTAAAGGCTAAACCTAATTTATTAAATTCTTTATCCATATTAAGGGGAATTTTTTGTGAATAATCTTTACCAGAAATCTTTTTAATTTTATCTATAAAAATATTAAATTGGTAGAGTATTTTTTTTGTTGAATGAATAATAACAATTATTCCAAGAAAAGTCATAATAATTGTTAAAGTAATCATTAAAAAACTAGCTTTTTTAGTAGTTATATCAGCCTCTTTTCTTTTTAAAATCATAGCATTTTGGTTTAATTCAAGTAGATTTTTGCAAGTAGATTTTATTTTTTCAAATTTTGGAAAAATCTCACTAAAGTAATATTCAGTTTGTAGATTTTCTTTAGCTAAAAATTTATAAAAAGTGTTTATATAACTATTATAAGAAGCATCTAGTTCTGAAACAAAGTCTTTTTCACCCTTTTCAGTAACATTATTTTTAGCTTGTTTTAAAAAATTTTGAAACTCTTTTTCTGCTTTGATAAAGGCATCAATGTATTTTTGATCTTTAGTTGAAAGATAAGAAAGCTGTAAACTATCTTGTCTTTCTATGATGCTTTCCATCTGTTGGGCAGCCGCGATACTTTTATAGTTAGAATCAAAAATTTTTTCAACAGTATTATTTAAAACCTTAAAGTTAAATATAGCCCATAAATTACTTAAAGTAAGAGTAGATAAAATTACAATAAAGATTAATATAAGTCTAAATTTTACACTTTTAAATTTAATTTTCATTTTATCTACCTCTTTCAATAAATAATTTAAAGATTTTGCCAAGGAACTATTCTAATTTCAGAATTTTTAGAATGTTCAATTATATAGTTGATCACAGAGCCTTTAAAAAAAGTAGTTAACTTGTTTCTTTTGCTGTGACCTAAAACTATTTGAGTAATTCTTTTTTGATTAGCAAATTCTAGAATTTTTTTAGCTATATTTTTTCCTTTTAATCTGTAAGTTTCCGCTCCTAAACTTTTTCCTAACTCTTCATGCTTTTTTATTACTTCCCAATCTTTTTCAGAGAATCCTTTTTTTAATAATCCATAAGGTTCAATAGAAATAATATAAAATTCACATTTATATCTTTGAGCGATTCTAGCTCCATATCTAATAACTTTATCTGCTCTAGGGCTAGATGATATAGAAACTAGAACTCTCTCTGTTGTGTGCCAATTGGTGGTAATATTTTTGTCTTCCATATATTCAAGAAGTGATATATCAACTTCTTGAGCTATCCTTCTTAATGAAAGTTCTCTTAAAGCGTTTAAATTTCCACGTCTAAAAAAATTTTTTAGTGCTGCACTAGCAACTTTTAAATTATAAACTTCCCCTCTTTTTAATCTTTCCTCTAAACCAGATGCTGAAATATCAATAACTTCTACTTCATCAGCTATGTTGATTATAGAATCAGGAATTTTTTCTCTAACCTCAATTCCTGTGATAGTGTAAACAATATCATTTAAACTTTCAATATGCTGAATATTTAAAGTAGTATTGACATTTATTCCAGCTTCTAAGATTTCAAGGATATCCTCATACCTTTTTTTATTTTTACTTCCTTTGATGTTTGTATGAGCTAATTCATCAATAAGAACTATTTTAGGTTTTCTTTTAATTATCTCTTCAATATTAACTTCTGAATATTTTTTATTTCCATATTCAATCTCTTTGTATGGAATAGTTTCTAATATTCCAACTTGTTCCAGAGTAGCTTTTCTATCATGGGGTTCAAGATAACCTATGCAGATATCTTCTCCTCTTTTAACTCTGATATTAGCTTCTCGTAACATAGTATAAGTTTTACCAACTCCAGGAGCATATCCAAGATAAATTTTTAATTTACCTCGCTTCTCTTTTTCGTATTTTTTTAAGGCTTCTTCTGGAGTCAATCTGTTAGATTCCATAAAATCACTTATCCTTAAACTAAACTTTTACATGATTAATACCTCTTAAAATTAAAAAATTTTAAATAAATATTAAATTTTGGAAAAAGTCCATTTTTGTTAGATCATCATTTACTTTTTACCTAGATAACCCCTTCATAGTTAAAAAAAGCACCACAACAAAAAGTCATGGTGCTTGAAAAATTTCATAACAAAACCAGGCTCTTTTCAACGCTGACGAGGTTAGCTGACGGGCTCGGACTGAAAAGTGTCCTATTCATTAAGAAATACGCCCCTGTTAAATGGGTCCCCCGCTTCATATTTAAAAAATATAAACTAAGCGATTTGGTAATATTTATTTTTGAATTGATTTTACTCCTGTTTATTAACAGTGTCAAGTATTTTTTTAAAATTTTTCAGTAACAAAAATTTTTTTTCGTTATTTATAGTATAGGAAAAAATATATAAAAAATTTTAAAAAAAACTATTGACTTTTAAAATTTAAAGTGCTAGTATTCATAGCTATAAAAACCCTTTGTAGTTAAAAATACTCATTTACTAAACTTAATTTTTTTAATTTTAGGAGGGAGTCATATGAAATTTTCAATAGTAACTGTTTGTTTGTTCTTTGCAGCAACTTATGTATCAAGATTCATTGCTTTTTAATTTTGTTATATAAAGTTTTAAGAATTACCAAGCAGTTTTATTTTATCTAATTTTTAATAAAAAAATAGTCTTTATAAAAATAAAATACTATTTTTATAAAAAGGAGAGAAATCTTATGTATATATTGGGAGCAATAATATTATTACTATTTGCATATTTATTTTACGTTTTATTCAATCCAGATAAATTTTAAGGAGGAAGGTAAAAATGAATTTAACTAATTTATTTCTTTTCCTTTTGGCTTTTATTATTTTAATTGTTCCAACAGGAAAACATATTTCAAAATTGATTATTCATGAAAAAACAATATGTGATTCATTTTTTTCAAAGATAGAAAAACCTATATTTTTAATAACAAAAATTGAAAATATGAGCTTAAAAGATTATATATTAGCTTTTTTAGGAGCTAACTTATTTATGTTTATATTAACTTATGTAATATTGGCAGTAGAAGGTTCATCACCATCACTTGCATTTAATACAGCAGTAAGTTTTATAACAAATACAAACTTACAACACTATTCAGGAGAATGGTTAAATGGCATGGGTTCAAGATTAGCTCTTATAAACTTAATGTTTACATCAGCAGCTAGTGGACTTGCAATATGTATGGCAATAGCTAGAGGAATTTTAGGATATAGATTAGGAAACTTTTTTGAAGATTTAACAAAATCAACTACAAGAGTCTTACTTCCAATAGCTTTAGGAGTTGCTATTGTGTTAGTTATATTGGGATTGCCTCAAACTTTTGAAACTCAAACAGTGGTAAAAACTTTAGAAGATAAATATCAAGTTATTGCATTAGGACCAGCAGCAGCTTGGGAAGCAATAAAACATTTGGGAACAAACGGTGGAGGATTATTTTCAGCAAACTCTTCACACCCATTTGAAAATGTTAGTTTATATACTAACTATATAGAAATGATGTGTATGATGATAATACCAGGGGCTATAGTAATGGGATTTGGTATGGCAGCTAAAAATAAAAAACAAGGTTGGTTTATATTTATACCGATATTCTTATTATTCTTACTTTCATTATTTGTACTTTACTATTTTGAAAAACAAGGAACACCAATATTTACTCAATATGGAATGAAGGGCATTAACATGGAAGGTAAAGAGATGAGATTTGGGCTTCTAGCTTCAATATTATTTACAGATGTAACAACATCATTTACTACAGGTAGTGTAAATAATATGCATGATTCTTTAACTCCTATGGGAGGTTTAGTTCCTCTATGGAATATGATGTTAAACTGCATTTTTGGTGGAAAAGGTGTAGGATTTATGAATATAATCATGTATATGATTTTAAGTGTATTCCTATGTGGATTGATGGTGGGAAGAACTCCAGAATTCTTTGGTAAAAAAATAGAAGCTAAAGAAATTCAAATTATAACTTTCCTAATTCTAGTTCACCCTATTATTATATTAGTACCTAGTGCTATTTCACTTGTTTGTGAAATGGGAAATAGTGCAATAACAAATGGGGGATTCCATGGAGTATCTCAAGTACTATATGAATATACTTCAAGTGCTGCAAATAATGGATCAGGATTTGAAGGATTAGGAGATGGAACAACTTTCTGGAATATTACTACAGGTATAGTTATGTTTTTAGGAAGATATATAAGTATGGCATTGATGGTTGTAGTAGGGTATTCAATGTATAAAAAACAATCTGTACCTATTACAAGTTCAACTTTTAAAACAGATAATTTAGTATTTTCATTTATATTATTCTTTATAATTTTAATAATTGGTGCTCTTACATTCTTACCTGCTTTAGCATTAGGACCAATAGCAGAACATTTGAGCATCTGGGGGTAAATAAATCATGAGTAGAAAAAAACAAGTAAGTTCCTTTTCTAAGGATATATTAAAACAAGCATTAATAGATTCGTTTAAAAAATTTGACCCTAGAATTATGATTAAAAATCCAGTAATTTTTATTGTTGAAATAGGATTCTTCTTAACTTTAGCTTTAACAATTTGTCCTACATTATTTAGTAAAGAAGAAGCTGAACTTAGGGTATTTAATGGGCTTATATCATTTATTTTATTTATAACAGTAGTCTTTGCAAACTTTGCTGAATCCATAGCAGAGGGAAGAGGAAAAGCTCAAGCTGATAGTTTAAAGAAAACTAGAAAAAAGACTTTAGCTAAATTATTAAATTCTGATGGAACAACAACAGTAATTGATGCAGGATCATTAAAAAAAGGTGATATAGTAGTTGTTGAAACAGGAGAAATAATACCAAATGATGGAACAGTAATAGAGGGAATTGCGTCAGTTGATGAATCGGCTATTACTGGAGAATCAGCTCCAGTTATTAAAGAAGCTGGAGGAGATTTTTCATCGGTAACAGGTGGAACTCGTGTAGTAAGTGACAGAATAGTAGTAGAAATTTCAGTTTCTGCTGGAGAATCATTCTTAGATAAAATGATAAGTCTTGTTGAGGGAGCAGAGAGAAAGAAAACACCAAATGAGATTGCGTTAAATACATCACTTGTAGGATTGACTCTTATTTTTTTAATGGTAATTGTAACATTATTCCCAATGGGAACATATGCTGGAGTATATTTACCAGTAGCAACTTTAATTGCTCTTCTAGTTTGTCTTATCCCTACAACAATAGGTGGTTTGTTATCAGCTATCGGAATAGCAGGAATGGATAGAGTAAGTAAATTTAATGTTATTGCAATGTCTGGTAAAGCAGTTGAATCTTGTGGAGATATTGATACAATTATACTTGATAAAACAGGAACAATTACTTTTGGGAATAGATTAGCAAGTGAATTTTTTCCAGTAAATGGAGTTTCAGAAAAAGATTTAATAGAATATTCTGTTATATCTTCATTAAAAGATATGACTCCAGAAGGAAAATCAATAGTTGAACTAGGAAAAAAACTTGGAACATCACTAAATGAAAAAGAGTATGAAGATGCAGAATTTTTAGAATTTAGTGCTCAAACAAAAACGAGTGGAATAAATTTAAAAGATGGTAAAAAGATAAGAAAAGGTTCAGGATCATCAATTAAAAAATTTGTAACTGAACTTGGTGGGGATATTCCAAAAGATCTTGATGGTATTGTAGATAAAGTTTCAAGACTTGGAGGAACTCCTTTGGTTTTAGCTGTAGATAATAAAATATATGGAGTAATTTATTTAAAAGATACAGTAAAACCAGGTTTAAAAGAGAGATTTGAAAATATAAGAAAAATGGGAATTAAAACTATAATGTGTACAGGAGATAACCCATTAACTGCTGAAACAATTACAAGAGAAGCTGGAATTGATGAATTTGTTGCTGAATGTACTCCAGAACAAAAAATAGAAGTTATTAAGAGAGAACAAGCTCAAGGAAAACTTGTAGCGATGACAGGAGATGGAACAAATGATGCTCCTGCACTGGCCCAAGCTGATGTTGGTATTGCAATGAACAGTGGTACTATAGCAGCTAAAGAGGCAGCGAATATGGTTGACTTAGATTCTAATCCTACTAAGATACTAGAAGTAGTAGGAATTGGAAAACAATTATTAATAACACGTGGTGCATTGACAACATTTAGTATAGCCAATGATGTTGCAAAATACTTTGCTATTATTCCAGCAATGTTTATAGTTGCTATTCCTCAAATGGAAAAATTAAATATAATGCATCTATCATCACCAGTTAGTGCTATTGTATCTGCTTTGATTTTCAATGCTATTATTATACCTTTACTTGTACCAATAGCATTGAGAGGGGTTAAATACAAACCTATGAATGTACAATTAATGTTAATTAAAAACCTAGGAATATATGGACTAGGAGGAATTATAGCTCCATTTATAGGAATAAAAATAATTGATATTTTTATTGCACCTATATTATCTATATTAGGGCTATAATTTAGGAGGAAGAGAAATGAGTTTAGCTAAAAAAAGTCTTTATATAACAATTTTGTTATTTATTTTATCCATAATTTATACAGTAGTTGTAAATATATTCGCACAAACATTTTTTAAAGAAAGTGCAAATGGAAGTATAATCTATAAAAATGAAACTCCAATAGGAAGTAAACATATAGGACAACTATTTACAAAAGATAATCTCTTTCATGGAAGACCATCTGCTTATAATTATAACACTTATGAAACTGATGAAGAAGCAAATACACTTCCAGCATCTGGAGGAAGTAACCTTGCAGTAAGTAATCCTGCTTATTCTGAAAATCTAAAAACTAATATAGATAAACTTTTAAAAGAAAATCCTAATTTAAAAATAGAAGATATTCCTACAGAAATGGTTACTGCTTCAGGTTCAGGACTTGATCCTCATATTTCTATTGAAGGAGCTATGATTCAAGTTGAAAGAGTGGCCAAGGCAAACAATATTTCAAAGGAAAAAATTTCTGAAATTATAAAAGAAAATAGTGAAGAAAATATAGTAAATGTATTACAATTAAATCTAGCTATATTAGAGTATAAGAAAGCTGAAATCAAATAGATTATATGCTTTTCTTTCATAGATAATCCTTTTTTTAAGAGGTTAAGTTTTAAATAACTTGCCTCTTTTTTATTTTTAACAATAGTATGTATACACATATATTAAGAGGAGGTATCGACTTATGAGAAAAAGATTATCATATAGAAGAGCAAAGAAAGGTATAGCATTTCAATTAACCAAGATATTGTAAGAAGTTTAGGTATAACTGAAAACAAGAGGACAATAGATCTCTATTATGATAGAGCAACTAAAAGAGTGATAATAAGAAAAGTAGAAGAATAACCTATTTATAGCAGACTAGATACATTAGTATAATAGTCTGCTTTTTTATTATCTTTAAATATCAAATAATATCTAAAATCATAATAAGGTTACCTCTTTCTTTATACTAGTATAATACCTATACATAAGTATAAGTTAGTACTAAAGAATGATATAAATTAATTTTACAAAAAATTAAAAATTTTTTATTTTTAACAGTACCTATATAAACCTTATTAAAAATAGTATTAAAAGTTTTGACTATTATAATATATTTTGCTATGATGTTAATATCAATTTAATATTAAATTAAATGTTCGTTGAAAATAAGACTACATGAGGTGGAAGAATATGATCTATGGATATTGTAGGGTATCTACTAATAGACAAGTTATCACAAGACAGATTGAAAATATATTAAAAGTATATCCTGAAGCTAGAATATACCAAGAAGCTTATACTGGAGTAACTTCAGATCAGCAAGAATGGAAAAAGCTAAAAAAATTAGTAAATGATGGAGATACATTAGTATTTGATTCAGTTTCTCGTATGAGTAGAAATGCTGAAGAGGGAATCCAGGAATACTTTGAACTTTATAATAAGGGAGTAAATCTTATATTTCTTAAAGAGGGATATATTAACTCTGATGTATATACTAAAGCTAAAGAGCAGCAAATAGCAAAAACTGGAAATAAGATTACAGATATTTTACTATCTGCTATTGAGGAAGTTTTGAAAGTTATTGCTGTGGATCAGATTGAAAAAGCTTTTGAACAGGCAGAAAAAGAAGCTTGTGATATCAGAACAAGAACTAGGGAGGGGCTTAGAGTAAAAAAATCTCAAGGTGTTATTCTTGGTAGGAGAGTTGGATCTAAGATCCAAACGAAAAAGTCTATAGAGATGAAAGAGAAAATTAAGTTACTGGCTAAAGACTTTGGAGGAAACCTTAAAGATATCCAAGTTATAGAAGTTTTAAAGATCAGTAGAAACACGTATTTTAAGTATAAGTGGGAGCTAAAAGAAGAGTTATAGTAGTTCCTATAGTACATAATCATTATAAAAGTATAGTACTACTACACTATAGCTTATAACATTAGCAAAACTGGAGCAGACTGAAGCAGGAATATAGTGCATTGCTTCTGCTATAACTTTTTATAAAATAAAGAGTTATAAGATTACTGGAGCAAGTACACTATAAAGTATAGTTAGCATATTAATTAAAATTTTTTGTATAAAAAAATTAGAAAAATAAAAGCAAAAAAATAGTTGTAGAAGCAGAAACTAAAATACTAGCAGATAATTATTTGCAGTATCAGACTGTAGACAAAAAAATTTTGGGATAAAAAATAACTGTAAAACAATAAATAAGGAGAAAAAATGTTAGAAAAAGAGTTTGAAGAAATTATAAAAATTTCACAAAAATTAGGAAAAATTGAAGCTCCATCAGGAAAAATAGAAATAGTTAATAATTTTATAGAAAGCAATTTATTAAATGAAAAAGAAAAAGAAAATATAAAAAAAACAAAAAGTAATTTAAATGAACCACTTTTTACTTTTTTAAGAGTAGGAACTTATTTAGGAACAAAATTATTTTTGAAAGGAACTTTTGATATAGATTTACCCCCTTTATTAGAAAATGGAAAAGACAAAAAACATTATAGTATTGATGATTTCTTATGTAAATATTATATTATACGTGGAGAAAAAGAAGAAGATTTAACTATATTACATTTAGATAATACAACTAATTCTACTCATTATAAATTAACAGAATTAAAAAAAGATTCAAAACAATTAACTGGATTTCGTGTTTTAGATAATTCATTTTATGAAAAAGAAAATACTATTGCAAAAAAGGGAGAACTTAAATTAAAATGTGGTTCAAAAGTAAAGGTATTATTTATTTTTTCTCAAGAAGATGTAGATGGATATATAAAAAAGTTTTCAGAAGCTCTTAAAACCATAAAACAATTAGAAGAAGATAAAATAGTAAAAATAATGAAAAAAATCTTCAATTATAATTGTAGTTATTTTGAAGTTATTCTTTCTTCTAATGAATACGAAATAATGAAAGAAAAAAATATTATAACAGGTGAAACTATTTTAAAATCTGAATTAGATAAAATTAATAATTTTCGTAAAAAATTTAATACAAATGATGAGTTAAAAGAATATATAATAAAAACAGTATTAAAAATTAAAAATAAAAGTGAAAAAGATTTATCAATACAAAATGATGAATTAGTTAAATTTTTAAATAAAGTTATTTAAAAAAACTAGGTTTTAAATTCAGTGCAGATATTTTTATAGAAAATTCTTTATATTTTAGAAATGCTCTTGTTCTATCTAATTATTCAAATAGAGAATTGAAAATTTCAAATGATTAACTTCATTTAATTAGAGAAAAACTGGAGCAAGGTGAAGCAGAAATATAGTGTATTGCTCCTACTATAACTTCTTATAAAATAAGGAGTTTCAAAGATACTGGAGCTGATACACTATATTTAGTAGTGTTATTTTATCTAAAAAAATAAGGAGAAACTAAAATGGACGATTTAGAAAAATTATTAAATGAAAGATTAGAAAATAAAGAATTTAAAAAAGAATGGGAAGAATTTCAATCTGAATTACAGCTAATGAAAGAAGTGATAGGTAAAAAAATAAAAGAAAATATTTCCCAAAAGGAATTAGCTGATAAAAATAATTAATTTAATCATTAAAACTTATAGTATTGCTACACTACAGGTTACACTATATAAAAAACTGGAGCAGACTGAAGCAGAAATATAGTGCATTGTTTCTGGTGTAAATTCAAATAAAATAAAGACTTATAAAGTTACTGGAGCAAGTATACTATAAAGGATAGTTGGTATATTGATTGAAATTTTTTGTATAAAAAAATAAAAGCAAAAATAGTTGTAGAAGCAGAAACTAAAAGATTGTATTTAAATACTTCTTGTCATATAATGATAAATATCAAAGGTAATAACGTATAAGGAATGCCCCAAATGTGGTTTTTATACCTTATTAAGTACCTAAATGAGAGAATTAAAAAAGCAAATATGATTATTACCTAAAAAAATGAGCTAAATGTATTGCCCCAAAAATCTTAAGCAACTAAGATGGAGGATGTAGTTTTTTTATGGCTAAATTAACAAATAACCAAAAGATTGAAATCTATGAATGAAGATTAAAAGGAGAGACTTTAAAATCTTTAGGTTTGGAATTTAATATAAATATTCATAACCTTGAGTATCTAATTAGGCTTTTAAATAAACATGATTATTCTATTCTTATAAATGAGAAGAATAGATATTATTCTAAAGAGTTTAAAGAAACTGCTATCAATAAGGTTTTAATTAAGGGAGAAAATCTAAGATTTGTCGCTATTGAGCTTGGATTTTCTTCTGTTGGAATTTTAATAAATTAGATTAAAAAATATAAAGAAAACTGCTATAATGTCATGGAAAAGAAAAAAGGGAAAATACCAAAGACTATGACTAAAATAAAAAAATCTAAAAAAAACATTTGCTTCTTATACAGTGTTATTTTATTTCTAATTTCCCACATAGAAAATTCACTTATTTAAATGATCTAAAGAGTTTTTCATATTTTTACTTTCATTGATTTTGCTAATTCTTTAACGATTACTATTTTCTGCTTTTGTGATTTCATTTTAACTCTCCTATTTATGAAACTTATTTATCAAAATATATTTTCCGTTGACGGAAGAATATTTTATTCAGTTTCAGTTTTTTTATAATTTTAGATTTTTTTGCAAAAAAAAATATTGCATGATAATCATACAATATTTTTCATGTGTCCCCGAGTCACTTTTGATTGAACCTTTTGTATCAAAACAGTACTACAGCTTATCAAGTTCTGTTTGTATAAGCTCCTCTAACTTATTTCTAGTAAGCTTATTTCTCATTGCTAGTGGTAAAATTACCTTAGCAATATCTTTCTTTATATTATTCATAGCTTCTTCATCTAAATCTAGTATATCAGCATATAAAGCTATAGCATTATTAATATAAGTTTTAACTTCTTTGATTTCAACATAATCGTCTGATGATTCTTCCACAACTTCAACTTTAACAGGTTCTGCTTTAACTTCTTTTTCTGCTACAGGAGTTTCAATTGTTTCTTTTACCTCTTTCTCTGTTAAAGGTTCTTTGAATACTTCTTTGATTGTTTCCTCATCAGATAATTGTTTAGTATTGAAAAGACTCTGTTGAATATCATCAGTTGTTATTTTTACTTCTTTTTTCTTATTCTCTAGCTTTCTCATTAGAAGATCCATTTTAGATTTTTCTTCAGATGATTCGTCTTTTTTCTTTTCAAAGAATTTTTTATCAACTAACCATTGAGCTAAATACTTATTAGGCTCTTTTTTAAAGTTAGATTCTATTCCTCTCTTAATATTTTCTTTCATTTCATCGCTAACTTTTCCACTAAATTGTAATGTGGTTTCTATACTATCTTCTATGGCTTGTTTTATTATAGATGCTTGTTTCTTTTCATCTAACTCCATAAATTTATTGAAAGCTACTTCAGTAGAAATAGATTTAGGTTTTTCTCCCTTGTTAAGACCTAATTGATCTAATACAACTTGCTTAGGTAATTCTATTTCTATTTTAGAACCATAATTAAATTCTATAGCTTTTTCCAAGAATGACTTTGGTTTAATTTTAGCATTAATTTTAGTATATTCTATAGCTTGTAAAACCCTTTTTAATCCATAAGTAGCTATAGCATTTTTTATTAAAATTGGAATAGTTTTTAATCTTCTAAGATTATATGGAAGTTTTGATATAGCATATTCTATTTCACCTTCTGAAACTTTATACTTTTTAAAAATTTCAGATTTTTTTATCCTAGCTTCCTCTACTTCATCATGCTGAGATATAACAAATTCTCCAAAAGCATTTTTATCTTCCATAAAATTATTTTGCTTAATCTTATTATGCTCTTCTGTGAAATAAAACTCAAAATAAGCTGTATTCCACGTTCCTTCTTTTACAAATTGATAACTTTCTATCAATTTTTTTTCAAGTAACACCTTTGCTGCCTCTTCCAAACTTTTCTTATTCCTCAAATAATTCTTTTTATAAAGCTTTATTCCTATTCTCCCTGCTAATTTTAGGAAGTTTTCTTTATATACCAAGTTATACATTCTAGCTTTAGTTATAAGCATATATAAATCTAGTGCCATTCCATTACTTCTTAATCCTAATAACTGAGAAGCTGAATATACTAAATATCCTTTGCTCATGATATTCTGATAGAAATAATTACCAAAGCTTATTACAAAGACTTCTTTTAATCTACTATCTTTGAAATATTTTTCTTGGAAGCTTCTTCTCTCTTCAGACATTTCAGAATACTTTTCTATATCACTTTTACTTACTTTAGTTATAATCTGTACCTCTAAAATCTTTGTTATTATTTTAGAATTTATAAGATTTTTTTCCTTACTTGAGTACAATGTATTATTAAAGACATAACTTGTTTTTCCAAGTCTTTCTAAAGCAATCCTAACTTTTTTATATAGAGATCTTTGAGAAGCTATTGTAACTTCCATATTATTTAATATTTCACTTGCAGTAGTTACAAATGTATTCTTGTAGCCATTCTGCTTTATGATTTTACTCAAAGCTATAAAAACTGCTTTTTCAAACTCTCCAGGAACAACTTCATCTGCTGCTGGAATAATCTCAATAGTTTTATTCCTATTATCATTTATAACAAAACGTACTCTTACGTTTGGTTTTATTTTTCTATTTTTGGTAAACAATGGATACTCTATAATATTCATATCCATTCTTACTAAGCCATTCTCTAACTCTGGAACATATATGGTTTGTTCAATTACCTTTTTGTTACTACTATCCTCATCTGTATCAGTAATAACTTCTATTTCGTTATCCATTGTTACTCCTTTCTTTTTTTAATTTTTTTATATGTTTTTTATGGTTATTATGTTATAATAAAGCCGTAACTAATAATGTTAAAATGCTTACCGTAACTAATAATGTTAAAATGCTATTTAAGTATATCAGTTTTTTCAAGTTTTTTCAAACAAAAAAACAAAATGTATTTATACTGAAAGATAAAATTCGTTTAGGCTCAAGTTAATCATAATGGAAGTGAAATGTAACAACTAATATTGATAAAATACTCGTATTTGATACGACTATCAAAATGCTGCCATATATGAAATATTTCAACAAATTACCTTATCAGTTACGGCTAAATATATTTTTTAATTATATACTCGTATTGGATGAGTATATAAAATGCTGTTTTATAAAAAATAATAACTAAAAATACCTTATTAGATACGTCTAAATATATTTCAGATAAAAATACTCGTATCAGATGCAACCCAAATATGCTATAGCATATAAGAAAGCATTTTAGATTACATTATTAGATGCGGCTTTTATGCTTTTTTACTAATATACTCGTATCAGATGAGTATGAAATATGCTACTATGATAAGAATACTCGTATTAGGTGAGTATGAAAAATGTTATTTTATAGTTACTCATATTGGATGAGACCATAAAAATGCTGCCTAAAAAGCACGATACTCGTATTAGATGAGCTAGATACTCGTACTTGATGCTCTAAATACTCGTATTAGATGAGTAAAAATACTCGTATTAGATGCGACTGGGGTAGCCGCACCTCGTATGAATATTTAGGTCAATGAAATCAAGGGGTCATTCTCAAAAAATAACGATAGCATGCTGTCATACAATATAAATATTGAACCTTAAACTATAGAGAAATAATATATACATATACATGTATATTATATCTAACTACTTTTATCCAAATAGATAAGATAAGTTTAAATTTATTATTTAATTATGGATTTTATAAAGATACTTATAGAGTAAATGATTAAATAATAAAATATCATTGTTAGGAGGAATAAATAATGGCTTTACCTAAAAAAAAGAAACTTTCATTAAAAGAAAAAACTATAAATACTAAAAAAGTTCCTATAATCATTTCATTTGGTCAAAAAGGTGGAACAGGTAAAACAGAATTTTCTAGAACATTAGCATATTATTTTTCAGAAATAAAAAATGAAAAAGTTTTATGTATTGATGCTGATGCTCAAGGTAACTTTACTATGGCATTTAATGCAACTAACTTAGATAGACCTTCTCTTTTTGAATTAGTAGCAGGACAAGAATATTTTAAAATACCTATAAGAGATGAAAACAAAAATATTATAGAATATGAAAATGTTCCTATGGAAGTAACAGTTAATAATACTATTGTTCATATTAATGAAAATATAGATTTAATTCCTGCTGACATTAGAATGTGTATCTTAGCATTTAAAACTATATCTTTTAAAGATTCTTTACTTAAAAAAATATTAGATCAAATAGATATGTCACAATATTCAGCAGTTATAATAGACTTAGGAGCAGGATTTGGAGACATGCATGTAGCTTCTCTTGCTATAGCTAATTATATAGTTATGCCTATCCAACTTGAACCTAATGCTGTTGATGGAGCAGTGCAAATGCCTTATATTATAGATTTAGCTAGAAAGCACTTAAATAACCCTGATTTAGATATCTCAGCAGTAATTGGTACTCTATATACTCCTAATAGAAATATTCAAAAAGAAAGCATTAAAAAGTTAGAAGAATTCTTTGGAGAGCAATTCTTAGGATTGATTAGTAGAAGTACTACTGTTATAGAATCTAATACAGCTAAAAAATCAATTTTTGCATATTCACCTAGTTCTAAATCAGCAAAAGAATTTACTGAAATATGTGAAAAAATATATCAAAAAATAAAAAATAAGGAGATATAAAAATGAGTCAAAAACCAAATGAAGCAATGAACGACATAAGCATGAACAAATACAACGGAGCTTTTGACGGAATTGATATTCCTACAAACAATAATAAAAGTTCTAACGAACAAAATATAAATGAATACAATATAAGTAATATTGAAGGAGCTGTTCAAGTTCAACTAACTCACAATATTATAAATAATATTGATTTCGAAGATAAAACTTTCATATTGAGAGATATAGATTTCCAAAAATATCTTGAAGATGAAAATATTAAAACTTTATCTAATTCTATATATTCAGTAGGGTTGATTAATCCTGTTTATATCCAAAAGAGAAGTGATGGAAAATATAGAATAATTTCAGGATTCAGAAGATTAACAGCTATATATGCTGGAATTATAACTTCAGGAAGTGAATATGAATTCGATGGAGAAGTTATTATAGTTCCAGAGATATATACTAAAGAAGATCTAGATACTTTCCAAGTAAATGAAAATACTCATAGAGAAAATTTAAAACCTTTAGAATTAGCTCAAAGAATATATGATGCTTCTGAAAACTATTCTATTCCTATTGAAGAAATAGGGGAACAATATAATTTAGGAACAAGACAAATACTAAGACTTAAAGGTATCTTAAATTATCCTACACCTCTTAAAGAAAAGGTGAATGAAATAGGAGTTACTTTATCTGATGTTATAAATAGAATTATAAAATTCAAAAAATTAACAGAAGAAAATAACTTAGAAGAAATAAAATCTTTAGTAGATGAATTAAAAGATTTTACTAAATCTGAATTAGAAAAATATCTAAAAGATTTAAAAACTAAAAAAAATAAACAAAATATTGAAATAAAAAGCTCAGCTAAAGTTCATCAACTAAAAATAAATGCTTCTTTAACTATGAAAGAATTAGAAGATATTTGTAAATATATTAATAATATAATAAATAATAAAAAATAATAATTTTATTAATTTTTATAAATAAATGAGGACTAAAAGATATTTTAATTCTTTGTAATGATGGACTATCTGGTATGCACACAAGAGAAGGAAATTTTCTTTAGATAGGTTAAGAAGTGGAAGGCTCCAAAAATATTCGTTCCTCTTTTTTTATATCTTATTATATCAGTTACAATATATTGAAAATAATTTAACCTATGATTATAACAATGGATTATATAGAAGGAATTAATAGAAAAATAAAAATAATAAAAAGAATTGTTTATGGATACAAAAGTTTTTATCATTTTAGATTTAAAATTTTAATTAGTAATAATTTATTGGCAACAAAATAACTCCAGCAAAAATCACTGGAGCTACTTGAAAATTTATTTGTTTTTTTACCAACACTATTTGTAACTATCCAGCTATGTGATTACGTAACTACTCAGCTATATAGTTACAAAAAATAAAAAACAGCTAAAAATTAGGAGA
>ERZ894240.1039-NODE-1039-length-19869-cov-54.647572_pt1 | contig 19869 bp, 23 predicted proteins | sample MGYA00380298_ERZ894240 | MGnify/ENA primary metagenome ERZ894240 (study PRJEB32331, sample SAMN06328419) | human gut metagenome | biome: human gut microbiome; feature: stool | host: Homo sapiens | collected 2014-06-27 ...
TATATTTTTTAATTTGTTGATAATATATATGTGTCCTTTATGGGTATCATATCAAAATTTATTTTTTGCAAGTTCTTCTAATGTAGAATCATCAAGATTATATTCTTTTAGTAGTTCTGCAAGATAACTTTTTCTATCTGAAGCTTCTTGATAATAAGTACAAATTTCAGCTATACTATCTATAAGCTCCCTATCATCTGTTTTAAATACTTTATTTACATTAATATATGTTTCTAAAGGTGTAAATAATGCTTTTTCAGCAGTATCAATTCTATATCCAGTAATAGCTTCAGGCTCTACTCCAAGATACTTAGCTATCTTTTTAAGATTAACTGTTTTTTGAGATTTAAATATCTCTAAAAGACCTTCTTTTTCTTCATAAGAAAGTTTTTCTTCTCCTGTTTCTCTAGCTATTTTTAAGTTATTAAGATCATTTAAAAGATTAAATAATTCAGCTGAATATGAGTGTTTTATCATTCTTATCTCTTCAGGAAAATATGTACATCTTCCCATTAATCCTTGAATCCACTCTTTTTCATTAGCCCAACTAAATGGACTTTCTTGTCCCGGTCCTTCAAAGTAAGTTCTTTTTCTTTCTAATATTTCTATACAATTTTTTATGAAATCATCGGTAACTTTTTTATTTCCTAATTCTTTTTGAGTTTCAAGAATTTTTAAAGCTTCCTTCTTTAAATCTTTAGTTTTGAAGATATTTTCTTTTCCTAATACTTTTCCATTAGCATTTAAAGTATCTAATTGAACTTCACAAACATATTTACTTTCTCCTAATTTAGCTTCGTTTTTAACTAGAATAGCCTTAGTTCCATCATCATCATTTGATGTATCAGTTAAATCATAATCCTCTGCTCCTCTTTTCTTAATAAGATGATGTAAGGCAATAGCTAACTCTCTATCACTCAAAAGTTCTGTTAATCCTTTTTTTCTGCATAAAAATACTTGTCCTGCTGGAGCTGAAAAATCACAATCTAAAGAGTTTATAATATTATTTTCAACCAATAATCTCTTTAATCTTAGAAGTCTATGTTGCTTTCTTCTAATAATTCTTCTTTTTCCACGAGCTGTTCTTCTAGTTTGGTTATTTTCAGGATTGGCTTCAGGAAATAATCTAACCCCTGAATTTATAATATTGTTAGTAGAACACTCTATCATTCCCCAACCAACTGATGTAATTCCAATATTTAAACCTAATTTATATTCCATAATCACTCCTTTCCTAATTTATATAATCTTTATAATATTCATTATTGATTACTATTTCTCTTATACTTTGATCATCTTGTAAATCTTTTGGTAAAGTTACATATAGAAAACCATACTTTTTAACACATTCTTTTATAAATTCTTTGTCATCTTTGAATTTTTCAGGGATTATTTTAAAAACAGAATTAGCTTTTACAGTTTCAAGAACCTCGTATTTCTTATGATTAGTGCATTTATATAAATATCTATCCATTAGGTAATCAAAACCTTCTAAAAAATTCAATATAAAGTTTTTATCTTCCTTTAAATTAAGTGGTAAATATTTATAAAAAGAAAAATTATCAATTAAAAAATTTAACCAATCTTTTTCTGTTATCTCATTAGGAAATTTTGCTATATAATATAATGGTGCTTTTTCTTTTATTCTATTTTTTTCAGCTTTTATATCTTTCTTAGAAAAATTATTATCTACTAAAAAATCATAAAAATCATCATATTCTTTTTTAGTTAAATAAATAGTATTTTCATATTTAGCTTTACCTCTAATTTGAACAAAAGTAGCTTCTATCTCAGATATTCTCTCAACCATAAAATCATCAAACTCATCTTCACTATCAAACATTTTTCCTAAAAATTTAACTTTATCTGCGTCTTCTTTATAAAATACTTCTGTCCCATCAAATAATAAATAAATACATTCTTTTTCTATTCTTTGGTATATTTCTTCATAAAGTCCTTCTTCTTCTAAATATCCTTCTTTTTTTATAATCTCTTCCATTTCCAATTTTAAATCATAAAAAAATTTAAAAATATTTGAATTTTCACAAATTTTTTTCAAAAACTCCTCATCGGTTTTAAGTCTATCTGAAACATAATCAAAAGCTTCAATATCATTTTTTATAGCTTCTAACACAACTTCAGGATCATCTTTCAGTTTATTTGAAGCATATTTTAAATTCCAACCATGTTTTTTAACAGCAATTAAAACTTTTTCTTTATTATTCCATTCCATATAATATCCTTTCTTAAACACCTTTATCTCTTATTATTATATCATTTTTTCTTCTCTTTTTCAACAATAATTAATAGAATTAAAGGACATTTTCATTGTTTTTATCATAATAAATTTTATATCCTAAAGAAAAAACTTTTTCTATAACTTCCTTAAATAATTTTTCCATTTCAAATGGTTCATCAGATTCGTATTCCCATGTTTGTTTAGGATAACTCCATTTAAATCCTTTTGCTCTAAAAAATTCTATTATTTCTTCAGATTTAACTCCTCTAAATAGAATTTTCTTTAAATTTCTTTGAGATAAAAAATAAACAATTGCATATTTATCTTGATAATTGCTAGGTTGCATAGTTTTCCAACTTACTTTACTTAACATTGGATTTTCTAAACAATACTTTAACATTCCTTTATCTTTCCAATTAAACTTTTCAACATACCAACCAGCATTGATGATATTTTTTAAAATATTAGTAACAGTTGTTTTCACTGTTTTTCTTTCTTCTACAGAAAGACCATATGAATTTTCATCTAGTAATTCTAAAAAAGTTATCCAGTTTAATCTAATTCCTTCAGCATTTTCAATTTGGCTTGGGCTTCCTAATAAGTTAGGAAGCTTTAATTCTTTAGCACTTTCTTTACCAATTTCTATTTTTTTTGCCTTACATTCAGGACAAATATTTCTACGTTTTATTACTTCATCATTTCCTTGATATTCTTCTGTATGACCACAACTATATATTATTCTTATCATATTTCCTCCTATTTTTTACCTATTACTTCTTTATTAGCTAATCTTTATACTAACATTAACCCTTTATTTTCATCATATTCAAGCTTAATATCTAAAGTTTTCTCTATCCATTTCTTAGAGGTTTTAAATCCTCTACCAAACTGTTTCCCTTTAATATACTGCTTTAAATAATATCCTCCATTTAACTTTATTATTTCCCACTCTTTATAATCACTATATTTATCTTTAAATTTTATGCTTTTCATCTTATCCCCTTTCAATTTTATTATATAACTTAGTTTAAAGATTATCTAGTCTTCATATTCTTCGTCATCATAATCTTCTATGTCCTCTTCATAATAAGATCTTAAATCTACTTTAACAGCTATAATCTCATTTTTTTTATTTCTCTTTACATAACAGTTATAACTTCCATCTCCACATTCTGTATGAGTTACAAAAGCATTTATATTAGCTACTCCTCCATTATTATATCTTCCTTCCTCATCTTGTTGATATAAAATATCTTCTATATCTTTCTCTTGAGAAGTTTTTTGTAAGAAATAGTTATAATCGAAATATCCTACAGCTCCACTATCTACTCCTACAATATTTGGCACTTCTTCTAATATATTATCAGGTGTTACATTATAGTTTTTGTGAACAATCCAAGAAGTTATTACACAACCATAATCGTCTTCTTCATAAAAACAATTATATTCTCCTTTAAGTACTTCTAAATCTACTGTACACCATACAAGGTCTATATATACTGGGTCAGATACCACTAATTTCCCATTAATTTCTATTTTATCCATAAATTTTTCCTCCTGTTATTAAATAATTTCTTTTAAATGCTTTAAATATTCTATATCGTGTTTTTTTAACTTTGCTACAATCTCAAACAGTAAATTTTTATCTTCAAACTCTGTTATTTCTTTATGTAAAGCTACATCTTTATTAATTACCAAATCCTTTAAGCTTCTCTTTTCATCAACTATTCCTAAAAGATAATTAATATCTATATCATAGTATTTAGAATAAGCTACTATATGCTTATTATCAGGCATTGTTTCTCCTCTTTCCCAACGTGAAATCATACTTTTATTTACATTCAAACCATATTCTTTAGCAAAAATATGACATAACTCTTCCATACTTTTTTTAACTCCTGATTTTTTTCTTAACTCTTTTAATCTATATCCATATTCATATTTTTTCTCCATAGTTGCTCCTTTAAAAAAAACAATCATCATCTACTATTTGAATTATTTTATATCCATCTCTCATTTTTGAAGAGTAATCCAATTCATTTTCTTCTCCATACCATATATCATTTAAAATTTGTGCAATTTCTCTGTCAGATAAATTTCTTTTATTCTTATGGATTTTGAAAAAATCAGAACACCCTCCTGCATATGTATGTTCTACAAATAAGTTTCCATTGTCTAAAATTTCTATCATAATTAAAACTCCTTCTTATCATCTCTTAATCTTTACCAAAATTTTCTTTTTTTATAAGAGCTATTTCTTTTTCTGTTAAAGTTTCCAAAACTTTATATAAGAAGCCATATTTTTCTGTTAAAGAATATTTTTTATATTTGTCAATTATACTAAATATTCCCTCAGAATAGTGAGATTTATGATGGTCTGATATTCTACATATAACTTCAGGATAATAAGTTTCTCTTGTTTCTATATAAAAACTTCTAAAATCTTGATTAAAGTAAATGTATTCTTTTTTTAAACCAAATACTTCACAAATTTTTCTTTTTAACTGAACTCTTGTCTTTCTTTCACAAGTTTCATAATCTCTAAAATTTCCTAGTTCAAAATAATCTGAGTTTATATACATAGTTATCTCCTTTACTTAATAACAAACTTACAATCTTCTATTTGTTCTAAGTTTATATTTCCTAAGTTATCTAAAATGTTAGTTATATAAGCTACTAACCCATTAAAATTTGTATAACCATTATTTAACAGAGTTTCTTTTTTTTCTAAGTCCTCTTTTTTGTGGTTTATATAGTAAAGACCACCTTTTTTTGAAATGAAAATTTTCTTATTTCCATTATATTGAAGAATTATTATTTGTTCTTTTCTTAATATATCTAAAATCTTATTTAACATATCTAAAACCTCCTAATTAATTAAAATTAAATTTTTAAATCAACTTAACTTTTATAAAACCTATAAACAAGTTCTTATTTTCGGGCGGACAAGAAAGAAAATCTTTTATCTTTTCTATTCTTGTTTTTCTATATTTCCCCCATATGTCTTTAAAGTTTAGTCTTTATTTTTTATTATTTAGTTGTTAAGGTTCTATTTAAAGCTCTTGTTTTCGGTATGGACAGCATTATTAAAACATTTCTGTCGCAGTGGAAGATTGCAACACTTTTGAGAAAAATATTTTTAGCGTAGCGTTTAAAAAATATTTTTTGAAAAACTTGCTATGGTGTTGCAATCTGAAAAAGAAATGTTATAATGCTAAGTCCTAAACCGATAAGAGCTTTTTAGACCTTTACTAAAATAAAAATAGAAAACTTTATAAAATTGGGGAATAAATAACTCTTAATGAGAAAAACAAGAATTTCCTTTTGTCCGTTAGGAGAAAAGGACTAAAAAAAGAGAAAGCAAAAGTGCTTTCTCTTACCTTATTAACTTAATTTATAGAAAACTGATTTATCAGTTTTTACATTACTTTTGTGGGAAAAATCAAATCTTCCCACCTATGGATTTGATTTTTTGGGGGAGGGGTGGGGGACTACAAAAGAAAAAGCTGGGAGTTCCATTGCTCCCAGCTTCAGTTATTCTATATTCAATTCTTTTTTTATAGCTTCTTGCAACAAATTAGAAAAGTTTAGATTATATCTTTTTGCCAGTTCGTTTAACCAACTTGGTATAGATACATTTTTTCTAACAATTTGATTTTTACATTCTCTTACATATTTTTCCATATCTAAACTCACTAAAGATTTAAAACTTTCATTAGGTATATAATATTCTTTTTCATCTTCAGCTATTTTTACTGAAATATCATTTATACTACTTGCCTTTGGTAATTCTTTTCCTTGGATATAATCATCATATAGCCAAGTTCCTATATAATCTTGTGCCATTTTTATAGCTTCATCTAAAGTTTCTCCTTGAGTTCCACCATTTTCAAAATCAGGGAATATTACAACATATCCTCCCTCTATAGCTTTATGAAATATTGCTGGATAAACTAACATTTTTTATTCCCCCTTTTTGGACAAGCAAGGGCTATTTAAGCCCTGCTTGTTTTAAGATAGCTTGTTCCATACCTTTTTTTAACTCTTTAGAGTGGCATGGAACTTGAGTAATTTTGCCAGTACTTTGATTATAGAATCTTCTGTGTGAGCCTTTTCCACCCGGAATTTCAATAAATCCGTTTTTCAGAAGAAACTTAATCATTTCCTTTGACGTCATTGGCAATATAACCACCTCATATTTATTATACACAATTTTGTGTATAATTTCAACTTTTTTTATAAATTTGATTTTTTTGCTAGAATAGGCTATAATTAACTTACCTAAGAAATCAAACATTGATAAGAGCTTTTAAGATTTTCCTTAAAAGCTCTTATTTTTTATAGAAAAATCTTTCCTATCCCTCGATAGAGAGCTTTTATAATTTTTCTTGATAAAATACTCAGAAAATAAAAAGAAGAGCCTTAAAATTGATTTTAGGCTCTCTTTAACACTTTAATCTAATGTTGTATCTACTTCTACTTTTTTCCCATCAAAAACTAGTCCTATTTTAACAATGTTTTTAAATCCTTTTCTTGTTAAAATACTATCATATCTATTTTCTTCTATTTGTTTTAAAGCAGTTTCAGCTTCTTTCTTTATATTTTTTGTCTTTCCTTTTTTTAATTCTAATATATATGCTGGATTTTTTCTATCTAAAGGTTCTAATATCAGGTCAGGTCTTCCATCTCCACTTTCCATATTAGGATATACTAGATATATTCCCTCAAGGGCATAAAAGAATCCCGAAAGAAGCATTTGATAATTATTCTCATATCTCTCGTCTGTATCGTAAAAACTTATTGAATAAAGAACTAATTGTTCTATAACCCTTTTTAATTCTTTTATATCTTTATTAAATAAAGCATACTTGAGATCTTTAACAGTTTGGAACTCTCCAAACAAGATTGTTAGAAAAGTTTTCTTGAAGAATGATAAGATCTCTTGATTAGGTATTCTTATAATATACTCATCTTCATCAATTTTTTCTTTTATTGTTACATATCCTGAAAATAATAATAACTCCCAAATTTCACTTGGAGATAAATGATTACCTAATGCTATATTGGCACTTATTGTTACTGGTACATTTTTTCTAGCAAATAAATCCTCAAGAGTTTTAAACACTCTTGAATCTGAATTTTTGAGCATTTCTTTTATTACTACATTTGAGCTAGTATTTATCCAATAAGCTTTTAAAGTCTTATATTTTGTATAATTTAATATACTCCAAGGATTATATACTTTTTTATCTCCAAATGTATATCCGTTATACCAAGTCTTTACATCTTCTAATTTATATTCTATATTATAACTACATAACATTTTTTCAACTTCATCTTCTAATAATCCAAAATATTCACTATATTCATTGTTTAAAATAGTGTGAACATCAAGGTTATTTAAATCAGAGAATATTCCAGCTTGTGCTACTCTTACTATTCCTGTAAGAACTCCCATTTGTAAAGAATGATTTGTTTTTAAAACTGATCCATAAAGTTCTTTAAAAAATAGTAATGCTTCGTTATAATATCCAAATTCATAAGCATTAATAAGTGGTGCGTCATATTCATCTATAAGGACTACTACTTTTTGATTATATTTTTCTTTTAATATTTTGCTTAAAAAGTTTAGTCCATCATCATAATTTCCATCTATTTCTTCAAACCAAATTTTTTCAAATTTTCTTTTATTTCTTTCATCTAAATCTTTTCTTAAAAATTTATATTCTTCGTATAGATTTGAAAGAACTTTTCTTATACTTTTTTCCATCTCTTTCCAAGTTGTTCCTTTTATTCCTTTCATAGAAATAAAAATTACAGGATACTTCCCTTGTTCTGAAAATACTGGAGAGTTCTTAACATATAATCCATCAAATAACATTCTATTTTCATCAGCTTCTTTTACATCAAAGAAGTATTTAAGCATTGACATATTAAGAGTTTTACCAAAACGTCTAGGTCTTGTAAAAAGAGTTACTTCTGCTCCATCATTTAAAATATCTTCTATAAGTTTAGTTTTATCTATATAATAATATTCTTCCTCTCTTATCTTTTTAAAATTTTCTATTCCAATAGGAATTTTTTTCAGCATTTGACACCTCCTATTTATCAAGCTCCTCTTATATCAATATTATACCATAAGTTACAAGAATTAACTTCTATAATTCCCACTGATTATCTTTATTTTTATCTTCTTTTTTTATCCAAAGATTATCTTTATCAGAATTAGCTTTATCAGCCCAAGGATTATCCTTACTTATATCTTTTTTCTCTCTTATATTTTCTAAAAAGATTTTAGCTACTTCTTTAGGATTATCCCTTATAGATAATTCTATCATTTCTTCTTTAGAAATATTTTTAAAGTCTAAATTATACCCTCTTTCTTCAGCAAGTTCTCTAACAAACTCTCTTTGAGTTCTTCCATTTCCTTCACGGAATGGGTGTAGAGCATTTATATCAAGAAATAAAGTTGCTAATTTCTCAACTAATTCCTCTTTTTTAGTAGTTCCTTTGAAGAAATTTTCTCTTTGAAGTTTAGAAAAAATTTCCTTAGAAAAATTGTCTATATTAATAGCTTTACAAAATAAAGTATCTCCTTTAGCTATATCAACATCTCTTATTTTTCCTGCCCAAGAATAAATATCTTGAAACAAATATTTGTGTATTTTTTGCAAATGTTCTAAATCAAATGTATGTTTTATTTTAGCTTCTCCATCTAATATCTCTAATAATCTTATAGAAGATTTGGTTCTCTCTTTACGAGCTAATTCTTTTTTATCAGTTATATTAAATTTATTTTTTAAAACTTCACTATTGATATAAACATATTTATCCATAGAACCACCTATTTTGAAAATATTTTTAAAGCTTCTTTTGAAGTCATTTCTCCACAAGCAACTTTTTTAATAATTGCTTTTTCTTCTTCTGTAAAAGTATGACCTTCTAATTCACTAGTATGAATTACATATTCAAATTTTTCTAAATCAGTCATTTTTATCTCCTTTTTTTAAGAATTTAACATATTTCTACACTAATATTATATCATGTTTTTAAGATTTAAACAATGATTTTATGCTGTTTTACAAAGAAATTTTAGTAAAAAAATATATAACCGTCAACTTGACGGTTACAGATTATAAATAGCATATTATTATTTCTATATCTAAATTTTTAAAGATTTCTTTTATCATTGGCTCGACTTTTTCCCAAGATAATCTATCAAGTCCACAGCCTATTTTTGGCATAACTAATCTTTTTATATTTCCATTCTTAGAGATTTTTTCCCTCATCTCTATTAAAGAATCTTCTAAAGAATTATAAGTTGGTTTTTGCCAGTATTTTTCTTTAGTTATAAGGTTGAAGACATTATCTATCTCTATACATTTTTCCTTTAGAGTTTTAGGACTATCCTTAGCTAATTTTAATAATGCTTCTCTCATATTGTATCTTTTATTAAATTCTACTGCAATTCCAGCTCCAAGTGCATAATCTCTACTTATACAATGAGCATAATAGCAATCTTTATAATTGAATACATTATCTTTAGTTATTTTATACTCCATTTAAAACTCCTCTATTTTAATAGGGGTAGTTACAGCTACCCCTTAAATTAAATTTTAAATTCTATTTTCTTTTTATCAAATACCATTCCTATTTTAATAATTTCTTTAATCCCTTTTCTTCTTAGAAGAGTGTCATATCTATTATCTTCTATCTGTTCTAAAGCTCTTATTGCTTCTAATTTTATATTTTTTAATTTAGAATTTTTTAACTCGAAAATATAACCCGGCTTTGTTTTGTCAGTAGGTTCTAAAATAATATCAGCCCTTCCATCTCCACTTTCAATATTAGGATAAACTAAATATATTCCTTCTAGTGCATAAAAGAATCCTGAAAGAAGCATTTGATAATTATTTTCATATCTTTCATCTGAATCATAAAAACTCATTGCATTTAAAACTAATTGCTCTATAATTCTTTTTAATTTACTTATGTCTTTATTGAATAGGGCATATTTAAGTTCTTTAACAGTTTGAAATTCTCCAAACAAGATTGTTAGAAAAGTTTTCTTGAAGAAAGATAAAATTTCTTGATTGGGTATTCTTATAATATACTCATCTTCATCAATTTTTTCTTTGATTGTTACATACCCTGAAAATAATAACAATTCCCAAATTTCACTAGAAGAAAGACTATTTCCAAGTGCAATATTGTCACTTATAGATACTATTACATCTTTTTTATTAAATAAGTCTTCAAGAGATTTGAGAACACTTAAATCTGAATTTTTTAACATTTCTTTTATTACTACATTTGAACTAGTATTTACCCAGTAAGCTTTTAATATTTTATATTTTGTATAATTTAAGATACTCCAAGGGTTATATATTTTTTTATCTCCAAATTTATATCCGTTATACCAAGAATGTACATCTTCTAATTTATATTCTATATTATAATTCAACAAAATATTTTCAACTTCATTTTCTAATAACCCAAAATATTCACTATATTCCTTATCTAAAATAGTATGAACATCAAGATTATTTAAATCAGAGAATATTCCAGCTTGTGCAACTCTAATAATACCAGTTAAGATACCAAATTTTAAATAATCATTAGTTTTTAAAACATCTCCATAAAACCCTTTTAAGAAGTTTATCATTTCCTTATAATATCCATTTTCATAAGCATTGATAATGAGAGAATCATACTCATCTATTAATAATATTACTGGTTCTTTATAATAATTGTTCAAAATTTTTGTCAAAAAAACTAAAGAATTTTCAAGTTTAGCTTTATCTATATTTCCTATAATATAATCTTTAAATTTTTTAGAATCAAATTCATCTAAATAGGTTAAAATATCTTTATATTCATCAAATAATTCAGATATTTTTTCTCTTATTTTTTTTAGTGCTTCATCAAAATTATCACTAGCTATTCCTTTCATAGATATAAATATTACAGGATAATTTCCTTGTTCAATAAAGTATGGAGAATTTTCTATGTATAAATCTTTAAAAAGTTTTTTATTTTCTTCTACTCCCCTTATATCAAAGAAATATTTAAGCATTGACATATTAAGAGTTTTTCCAAAACGTCTTGGACGAGTAAAAAGTTTTACCTTTGCTCCGTCCATAAGGATCTCTTCTATCAACTTTGTTTTATCTATATAGTAGTAATTTTTAGTTATAATTTCTTTAAAATTTTCTACAGCAATAGGAATTAATTTATTATTCATTTTCCACCTCCTAAAAGTAAGTTTGTATTTTTATTATACCATAGAAATTTTATCAAGAGAACATACTTTAATTAGTAGTTAGTTAATACTACTATTAGCCTCTTAGTTCTCTACCTTTCTAAATTAGAAGATTTATCATTATTTACTTTATCAATCCAAGCCTTAGTTTTGTTTATATCTTTTTGAGAGTTAAGAAACTCTTCAACGGTAGAAAATTCTTCTTTAATTTTATCTCCAACATAGTTAAAAGAATTTTTCTTTTTACTACAAGCTATTAGTACAATATACTTATCATTTTTTAATCTATCTGAAACATATTTTATATTTTCAGGTCTATTTTTAATAGCTCCTTTAACAATTTCTTCATCGTCTTTTAGACTATCATCAATAAATTTAAACTGATATTTATATTTTTTTATAAATTCTAGTGCTAAATTTTTGTCTTTTTTAATTTCTTCTCCAGCATATTTATATACTATTTTACTTTTAGAAAAAGCTTTATTAAAAATTTCTCTATCATTTTTCAAATTTTGTCCGATATACTTGTAGTTTAAAATATTTTTTTCTATTGCTAATAAAGCAAATTTTTTGTCATTTCTAATTTTAACTGACATAAATTTAAAAAAATCTTTATTGCTTTTTAAAAAAATTGTAATTATATCTGTATCATTTTTTAATTTTGGAGAAATATTTTTATATAGTGTTCCATCTTTTTCTAATATTTCTAAAGCAATTTTTTTATTACTCTTAATATCATCTCCAACAAATTTAAAAACACTACAATTATTTTTTAATGCTTCTTTAGCTATTTCTTCATTATTTTTAAGTCTATCAGAAGCAAATTCAAGAGCAGTAGGATAAAGTTTTATAGCTTCTTCCACTATGTCTTTATCATCTTTTAAAGTATCAGAAGCATATTCTAACGCCCAACCATTATTTTTAATCGCTATCATTACTACATCTTTATCTCCACGTAATCTCTCCGAAACATATTCTAAGGCATATCCATCAATCTCCATAGCTTGTAAAATGAACTCTTTATTGTCTTTTAATCTATCTGACGCATATTCTAACATTCCTCCATCATCTTTTAAAGCTTTTAATACTACTTCCTCATCATCTTTTAAACGTTCTGAGATATATATTATATTAAAAGAATATTCTTCTAAAACTTCTAAAACAAAATCTTTATCATCACGAAGTTCAAAAGAAATATATTGAAAAATATTAAAATAACCATTTTCAAACATTAGTTCTGAAATAAATTCTTTATCATTTTTCAGTCTGTCCGAAGCAAATTTAAAATTTTCTTGCCAATCACTTAAAGTTTCTAAAACATCTTCTTTATTATCCCAATTTATATCTTTCATTATTTTCCCTCCTTATAACTAAACCGTTAATTTGACGGTTTAGCATTATCTCTTTAAATTAGTTGTTTTTTTTATCATAGAAATCTTCAATAGTAGGAAATTGTTCTTTAATTTTATCTCCAGCAAATTTAAAAGCTCCACAATCTGTTTTGACAGCTTCTAAAACAACTTCAGGGTCATTTTCAAAGGCTATCATAACTAGTTCTTTATCATTTTTAAATTTATAGATTTTAAAAATTTTTTTACTGTAGAAAATTGTTTTTTTATTTTATCTCCAGCAAACTTAAAATTTTTAAGATCATCTTCTACAGCAATTTTAATAATTTCAACATCATTTTTAAGCCTATCAGAAGCAAATTGTAATGCCATACTATCCTGCTTAATAGCTTCTAACACAATCTTTTTATCATCTTTAAATCTTTCACTAACATAATCTAAGGCTCTTCCAAAGTTACTTACAGCTTTAGTAACTATTTCTTTGTCATCACGAAGATTACAAGAAGCATATTTTAGTAAATAACCACTTTCTTTTACAGCTTCCAAAATCAATTTTCTGTTGTCTTTAAGTCTATCCGAAGCATAATATAATGAATCATAATCTTTTTTTATAGCTTGTATCACAATATCAAAATCATCTTTTAATCTATCTGAAACTAAAAAGAGTGAATTATCATTTTTTAATGCTTCTATCATAATTTCTTTGTCATCTCTAAATTTTCTATTAATTTTTATTATAGGATAAGAATTTTTAACAGCTTCTAAAACTATATCTCTGTCATCTTTCAATTTGGAAGAAATAAATTCAAAAGCATATCCATATTGTTTAACTGCAATTAATGCTATTTCTTTATCTGATTTTAATTTATCAGAAGCAAATTCCAATTCCCAACCTTTTATTTTAACTTTTTCTAAGACTTCTTGTTTATTATTCCAATCCATATTCCCCTTCTTATAACTAAACCGTCAATTTGACGGTTTAGCATTTATCTTTCACAATGATTATCTTTGTTACTACTAACTTTATCTATCCACGAATCGTCTTTTATTTTTTTATTATAAAAATCGTCAGCGGAATTATACTTTTCTTTAATTTTATCTCCAGCATAGTGAACACTCTCCACCCTAAGCAAAGCTTTGAGGGAGGAGCTTCTTTTTCTTTAGGAAAAAGACTTCTCTTCTACTGATCCATCTAATCTTAGCAATAAACATAGTTAGCTATGCCATAGCCACAATTAAATTTTTAAAAGTAGATAGAGTGCAATGTGTTCTTCGTGCAATACAAGGAACTTTAGCCTCATATTGCAACCATTCCTTTTCAGAAATGGTTTTTTCTATTTCTCTTATAAAATATCTTGCTCCAATATTATAACTTGCATTTAAGTCACAATTATATTCTTTTCCATTTTTAAATTTACATAATGAAGCATTTTTACTATTTCTTACTACAATACCACTACCATCAAAAGCTAATTTACTTGTGTTTTTCGCACTAACTCTTGAAAAGTGTAGTCCATAATTATGTACTTGATGTTGACATTTCTCCTGTATTCTTCTCTTAGCCCAAAGTTGAAGTCTAATAGCTTTAGATCCAAATTTCTTACCTTGAAATTCTAAATACTCAAAAACTAAAACATCAGCATTATTACTAATAGCAAAATTTAGTATTTTATTTACTGTATTATTAACTATTTGTGTATTTAGTCCATTTATTTTACCCCAAATTTTAGGTTTATTATTTCTTCCACCTTGTTTACATTTTAGTTTGTATCTATTTAATAATCTATTTAAACGGTCTTTTTCTATTGGTTGATTAATAAATAATCTATCAATGACAGTTCCTTTTGAATCTATTATTGAGCATACAGCACTATGATTTAATCCTAAATCTACAGAACAAACTTTAGTATTAGGATATTTTAATTTAGGTAAAACAACTTTTTTCTCAAAAGCGTATTGTAAATAAAATTTTCTACCTTTTTTTATTAAAATAGGAGAAAATACTTTGTCATTTGAAAACCTATTTTTTATATAATTAATATCAGTATTTCTAAGCTTTATAATTTGCCATACCCAGTCATTATTTTTAAATACTTTAATTCTAACTAAATTATCATCTAGTTTTTCATACATATTCCCTTCATAAAGAGCTGGACATTTAAAATGCCATTTATTAAGTTTAGGCGATTTTTTAGTAAATCTTTTATTATTAAGTAATGCTATTTCTTTTTCTTTATTATAGTTTTCTAAATTACTATAATAAGAAGATACAATCCCATAAGAATCAGCAATAGCACTTCTCCTTAAATATGAAGGAAATTTATGGAATCCATTTTTAAAATTATAAAGAGGTGTAGGATTTTTCTTAGTTTCTATAGTTAATCTTTCTACAAGATTATAGCTTTCTTTAGTAGTTAATTCTTTAAATCTATTCCATTCTTTGTCAATTACATTTACAAAAAAAGCAACAGCATTTCTATATTTATCTACTGTTTGAGATAAAACAAGAAAATTACAATCTACAATTTTAGCTTTAGAAGAATTAATTAATTTCATTAAAATCTACACCTCCTCTCCATTTTATTAATTATATTATACCATTTTAATCTTGAAAAAGAAAACCGCCACTAACCCCCACCTAAACCTTTAGTTTTGAGGAAGAGGAATGCGTGGCTATAATTGTTCAAAAATTCTAGTTCCGTATTCCTTAATACATTCTTTTATAATATCTATATCATTTTGAAGTCTTGGAGAAGCATATTTTACAACTCCTGAACATTTTTTTATTAAAGACATTAATAAATCTTTATTATCTTTAATTCTATCACTTGCAAACCTTAAATTCCAATGATCTTTTTCAAGGGCTATACCCATAATTTCATCATCATCTCTCAACCTATCTGAAGCATATTCTATATAAGTACTATTTTTCTTTAGAACTTCTTTTATAATATCTCTGTTATCTCTTGCTTTTTCCCCAGCGTCTTCTATGCACCAACTAAAATTTTTCACAGCTTCCATGACAACATCAAAATCATTTTTAAGCTCTTTTGAAGCAAGTATAAGTTTACTTCCATCTTTTTTTACTTCTTCTAGAACCTCTTCTTTATTATTCCAATTAATATTTTTCATAATATTCTCCTTTTTTTATTCCATTATTATAAGTTCATTTGGATCAACAGAAATTTTTTTACCTGTTTTTTCTTCTTCGTGTTTTTCCATTAATAAGGCGATTGCTTTTCTTACATCTTCCATTTTTCTTTTTTCAACTAATTTTTTTCTAATACCGTGGATTTTTTTATTTTTTTCTTTTCTTAAAACATCTTTTAATCTATTTTCTACTAGCATTTCGTATTCAGTTCGACTTTCTATTATTTCAATAGGGACAGCCCAACATAAGTATTCTTTTTCATATTTGGTTTCAAATCTAGGATTTCCCTTTCTTTTAGAATCACTTAAAAGATTAAAAAAAGTATCTTTTACTTTTCTAACTTTTTTATTTCTAAATTTAATAAATCTTCCTTTATCCTCGAAATTCATTTTTCTAACTTCTATTTCAGCCAGTTTTAAAGCTTCTTTCTTTGAGTATTTGACTGGAACTCCTATATAATTATCATACGGATTTCCATATCTTGGAAATATATAAACTCTATCTGCTTTTTTTAACATAAATTCCTCCTTATAATTCATATAATTTAATTTTTAACTAAATCTAACTTTCTTAAAAATCAGAAACAAGTTCTAATTTTCGGGTGGACAAAAAAGAAATTCTTTTATCTTTTCTATCCCTCTTTTTCTACTCTTCCCCCTTTCTTACTTAAATTTAGTTGCTGTTTATTTTCTTGTTTATTCAATTTTCAATGTTCTTTCATTCTAGTTTTCGGTATGGACAGCATTAAAAGAACATTTCCGTTAAAAGACTTTGCAATACTTTTAAGAAAATTTTTTTAGCGTAGCGTTAAGAAAAAATTTTTGAAAAAACTTGCGTAGGTATTGCAAGGGCTTAGGAAATGTTATAATGCCTAGTCCTAGACCGATTAGAATGATTAGAACATAATTAAATAATAGAAAATAGCAACTTAGCCAATAGAAAGGGGAATATAGCTCTCAAGGGAGAAAAAGAGGGATTTCCTTTTGTCCGTAGGAGAAAAGGACTAATAAAAGAGAAAGCACCCTTGCTTTCTCTTACCTTATTAACTTAATTTATAGAAAACTGATTTATCAGTTTTTACATTATCTTTGTGGGAAAAATCAAATCTTCCCACCTATGGATTTGATTTTTTGGGAGAGGGGTGGGGGACTTAAAAAGAAAAAGCTGGGAGTTCCTTTGCTCCCAGCTACTTCAATGTACTTTTCATTTTAAAAAATAAGCTCCCTATACCTTGATAGAGAGCTTTTATAATTTCTTTTGATAATACTCATCAAAAGAAAAGAAAGGGGCTTAAAATTGATTTTGAGCTGTTCTAAATTTCTAAAATATCTAACAAGGTATCTTTTAAATTTCCCTTATCATCATAATAAGTTTTAGAAAAATATTTTGTTGTTATAATTCTTTTTTCGGATATTTTTTCATTATATTTTTCATACTTTTATCCTTTCTATTTTTTGAAAAACTTTAACCTCCTTTTTTTAGACGGTTAAAATTAATTAAAAAGTTAATAAATTCATATTTTTAGTATTATAAATATATTTTTCATAATTATCTACAATTTTATTATACTCATTTTCTCCTTGGAAGCTATCAATAACATCTTTTTCTTCTTGTGTCATGTCTTTATATTTTTTTCTTCCATAACTAGGTGGTAACCAATTTTTCATTCTACTTCCATAGATATTGAATTTAAGTAATAAGTCATCATCTTTAAACTTAATATGACAAGTTCCTTTCTTATAGAAAGTTGCTGTAAAATATGGAAATTCAATATTTTTAGTAATTTGATTTTCTTCAGCTTCTAAAAGAATATCACTTATACTTGCAACTTCTTTATTTATATTTTCTGTATCTAAATATACAAAGATTTTGTGTAAGTCATTAATTTTTGATTCTAGTCCATAATCAAATCTAAACCTTTTATTCCAGCTTGTATCAATACAATTTAATGGAATTATAACTTTTTTATTTATATAATAACTTTTATTTGTACACCAACCATTATAATAGTGTATATTGTTTTCAGTTTCTGGATTCCAGTGATGTTTTATAGAAAGTTCATCAAATAATCCTATAATATCATCTTTTAAAGATATTTCCATATTTTCAGAAAGGTTTTTTAACATCTGCTTGATATTGAACTCATTGAAATCGTAATTCTCCATATTTTGGAGATCACTAAAATATTTTTGTCTTATATTGTTAGTTAAAAGTTTAGTTAATTCTTCTTTATAATATAATTTTTTCCAATACTTATATCTAATCATTTTTATATAATCATTTTCTTCTAAATCAATACTAGAATATGTTCCCTTTATAAGACTTATTTTACTATAATTATCATTATCAGATTTTGTAAATTCACTTATAGTTCTAAACTCCCTTATTAAATTAATACCTGCTTCTATTTCGTAGTTATATCTTGCCACTAAATTCTTTAATTGATCATAAAAAGTTAAAGTTCTAAACTCAATATTTTTTTCTTCTTTTTTAAAATACTTATCTTCCAACATTCCAGTAAGCAAATTTCCACTTAATAATCTTTTTGGTTTATAAATATTTACAAGAGCAACTTCAACATTTGTTTTTCTATCGGCTTCCTTGAACTCATCTTGCAAAAATTCAATCTCTGCTCTAAGACTTTCAAGTTTATTTTGTAAGTCTTTTCTATATACAGAATATGGATTTTTTAAAGTTTCTGCATTTAATAGACAAATAATTTGCCCACCACCACTTTTTTCAAATAAAGATATAGCTTTCAATAAATGCTTATCTCCATTCTCAAAAGGTGGATTCATAATTATTAAATCATAACTTTTATAAGTATCAAATTTTAAAAAGTCATCTGCTATAAGTCTAAAATTTTTCCCTGTTAATATTCTTTGTAGATTTTCATTTTTTTCAATACAATCAATTTCTTTTAATTCAGTTCTGTAACAGAATATTTCTTTTTGATTATTTTGTATATATTCTATAATATCACCACGCCCTGCTGATGGCTCTAATATTGATATTTCTCTTATTTTAACTATTTTTGAAACCATTTTTTTTATTAAATTTTTAGGTGTAGGATAAAAGTTTTTTAATTCATCTGTCATTTTTTATCTCTCCTTTTTTGTCAACCGTCAATTTGACGGTTGACTATGTATTTTATATAAATTCAAAATTTTTATTTTCTACTTTTAAATCTTTAGATCTTCCAATTACTGTTAAAGCTATACTATTATCTTCTTCATCTATGTAAGCAAAATCAAAAGAATTAAAAACATCATATAAAGCTTCTAATCTTGAAATTTTAACTCCTTGAAAATAATTCATTTGATTATCATAAAAATAATCATCAGAATATTTACCTACTATTGTTACTTCAGTATCTTTATGAGTAAGTATTTTTTTTATTTGAGCTTTTGTAAGTCTAAATCCTTTAGGTTTTATTTTTAGTTTTCCATCTATTTTTTTTATAAAAGGATTGAAAACTTTATTTTTTTCAAAACTGTAAGTTTTGAACTCTTCATCTTTTGATAAAACCTCTATTAAGGTTTTAACATCTGTTATATTAGAATTATCTTCTAATATATTCTTATAAACTGTTACTGAATTTTGATTACAAGTATCTTTTGTATAATATTTTAAATTCTTATAATCTATAATTTTCAGATAACCTATATAACACCAAATATTTATTTCTCCTGTTTTATCTTTAAATAAATTTTCTCCTAAAGATATATTTTCTAACTTATCAATAAAATTAAATCTCATAGTCAAAACCTCCCAAAATATATAATTAATTTTTTAACTAAACCGAACTTCCCTAAATCAGAAACAAGTTCTAATTTTCGGGTGGACAAAAAAGAAATCTTTTATCTTT
>ERZ894240.1060-NODE-1060-length-19511-cov-7.987356_pt1 | contig 19511 bp, 20 predicted proteins | sample MGYA00380298_ERZ894240 | MGnify/ENA primary metagenome ERZ894240 (study PRJEB32331, sample SAMN06328419) | human gut metagenome | biome: human gut microbiome; feature: stool | host: Homo sapiens | collected 2014-06-27 ...
AAACTATCAATTTTACTGGCGGGGAGCATTTTAACCTCGGCGATTGTCGGCAACGCTTATGCCCAGACCTGCGGTGCTCAGCCTTCGTGCTCTGATTTAGGTTACAGTTATACCGGTTCAACATCAGACTGTGTCGGTCCCGCTCTTAAGTGCCCCTTTAACACCTCCTATTTTAACTGTACCAAAAAAGCCGACGCTTTGGCCAAACTGCAAGCCGACATCGTCACTGCCGCCATGCCGAATTATAAAACTCTATACAGCAGGGCAACCGGTGTAACTTATACGGCAACCACCAACGGTTTTCTGATTGGAATTGATTATAGGGAAGCGACAGAGGGCGGTTCTGTAGAAATTTGGATTAATAGTTCAATGGTCAGAGTACAAAGGGAGCAAACAGACTGGACAAGAAACTCATGGTCTTATCCAATTCAAAAGGGATCAACATACCGGGTATCTATAAGCGGCAGTACAGCCAGTTACTATTTTGCCCCCACCATTTAACCGGCAGAAAGCCCCTCACATGAGGGGCTTATAATATAGATTAATAATCTGCACGTTGTTCCGATTGAACTGCCGCATCATTCTGCCGAACATGATAAGCCGCATCATCAGGCGTATCCGTTACTTTCTCTTTCAGATTATGGGCCCCTTCCTTAGTTGCTTCCCAGGCATCGCCGCTCACTTCCTTGGTTTTATCCCAGGCTTTTCCTGAAACATCTTTAGTTGCCTCCCATGCATCTCCTGATTTTTCGGCAACGGCTTCACCGGCTTTTTTAGTTCCTTCCTTGGTTGCTTCCCAGGCATCGCTGCTCACTTCCTTGGTCTTATCCCAAGCATCGCCTGATTTCTCGGCAATTGCCTCACCGGCTTTTTTGGTTCCTTCCTTGGTTGCTTCCCAAGCATCACTGCTGACTTCCTTGGTCTTATCCCAAGCATTGGCCGCTTTATCGCTCAATGTATTTTCACTCATCATAAATTCTCCTTGTGTTGAATTATAGGCGCCTTGGTTTGAAGATTTTGCCGGAACGGCAACATTTCTGCTGTCTGATTTTGTATCTTCAACAGCCTTTTTTGTCGTATCGGCAACATCTGCCGCCATATCGGCAGCACCGGACTTCACATCATCGACCACCTGGCCGACGGTTGTCGTCTCGTTGATGCTTCCTTCAAAAATACCTTTTCCGACCAGATAAATAATGATAATCAAGGCAATATAAAAAATATATTTTAAGATTGTACCCATGAGTAATCTCCTTTAACAATTGTTACGTTAAGGGAAATAATCACCTTGCGGCCTTTTTCAATTACACATCTCGGCTATAAAAAAAGCCTCTCCCAAAGGAGAGGCCGGCAATTTAAGAAGAGATTAAAAAACACCGTCACCGGAGGCATCGGAAGTTGCAACACTTCCTGCTGCCGGGGCGCCGGCTGCAGAAGATGTGCCACCCGGAACAATCTCCGGCAATGCACCAATGGCTTTTTTGCGTTTCAATTTATTGACAAACTTAATTGAGCGCTGGGCATCCCATTTCTTTTTGCCCTCTTCACGCTGAAAGATTTGTTTATAAACCTCAATAGCCTGATCAAATTCCGACAACTTGGTCAGACAAGAGGCCAAACCGTCATATAATTTATGGTGATAATTGTTATTAATCAGCATCTGGGCTTTTTTATAGCACTTCAGGGCATCATTAAACTTCAGCATTTTCTGATAAACGAAACCGATACTGATCCAAGCCTGAATTTCCCGGCTGTCGATATTCAAAATTTTAGTAAAACATTTCAGAGCCGAATTATTATCACCCATCAACTGATAAGTAACCCCGACCCCGTTCCAGGCCTTAATATTGGATTTGTCGTTGGCCAAAACCTTTTTAAAGAAAGAAATCGCCCGGTCATACTGCTTAAGCTTTTGTAACGTTACGGCAATTGACAGCAGCGTCTGCGGATGCTTATTGTCAATTTTAATCGCCTGCTCCAGAACATCCAGAGCTTCTTTGTAAGAGAACATATGCTGCAAAGCGATTGCCTTGCCGTTCAGGGCTTCCAGAGAGGTCTGGTCAACCGCCACGGCCTGATCGAAACAGGCAATTGCATCTTTATATAATCCGCGCATGCTTAAAGTAACGCCTTTGTTATTTAAAACTTCGACGGACTGCGGATTCATCTGTAAAGCCTTATCGAAACACTCGACAGCTTCGGTATAACGGCTCATCTTCTGAAAAGCAAACCCCTTACTGTTTAATGCTTTCCATGACTTGGGCTGCTCTGCAATCGCTTCGTCAAACTGGGCGATTGCTTCTTTATACATGCCCTGATCGAGCAATTCTTGCCCTCTTTTATAAGCACTGTTTTCATTTGATTTAACCATATTTTTTCTCTTCTCAAATTATAGTTACAAAATAATTCAGTGTTGAAACTACCATTTCTCAGAGAATTTGTCAAGATTCCCCGCAAAAAAATCCCGCTCAGCCTATTCTCAACTGCTTATGCAGGGGAATATCCGTCCGTATCTCCACGCAGCGAATGCCGAACTGACGGCAAAAAGTCTCAATCCGACGGCGTTTTTCTTTAAAATAAGCCTTATATTCTTTCTGAAAATATTTGGAACGGGAATCAAAAATAACTCTTTCGCCGGCATTCTCCGCCATATATTCACCCGCCGGCGGCGGCAGCTCTTCCAAAACGTCAAACACGTTTAAAACATAAACCCTCGCCTTGCGGGACAAAGCCGCCAGCATTTTTTTCACCTCGTCGTCAAATGCCGAAAAATCGCTGATAACAAAAACCGATGCCTGACTCTTGATATTCTGCTGCAAAAGTTGCAGCGCTTTGGCAAAAGAGTTTTTCTCCGCTGTTCCCCGCAGAATTTTCCGGGTAGTTTCGCTGATTTTCTTTAACATAACCATCATATTCGCCCGGTTGTTCTGCGGCTTAAAAAACAAACTCTCCGCACCGTCAAAAACCAAACAGCCGAAGCGGTCTTTGTTCTCCAAACTCATCCAGCCCAGCAAAGCGGCAATTTTCGCCGCCGCAACTGACTTCAGTTCATGCCTCGTCCCGAACACCATTTGCGGCGACGAATCCAGCAAAGCATAAATCTCCCGGTCGCGCTCCTCCGCATATAATTTTGTAAAAGGCTGTTCTTTGCGTGCCGTTACCCGCCAGTCAATATCACGGACATCGTCGCCGTAAGTATAGCTACGGATTTCCTCCAGCTCCATTCCCCGCCCTTTAAAGGCCGATTTAACGTCCCCGGCCATGGAAGAAAACGTCTTTGACTGCCCCAGCTGCCGCAAATAGGCAACATACTGCCTCTGTTCAATCAACTCGTCCAAACTGGCAAACAGCCCGTTGCCGCCCAGTTCCGGAGCAACCCGACCAAAAAACCTGGTTATATGCTTCAAACGTTTCATTGGTTTACCTGTCTAATTTATCTGCGAGTTTGATAATCGGATGCACTATCGCCGGAATTTGAGTGCACACCGTACAACTCAGTACATAAACATCAGTACATAAACATCAGCGATATGACACCTGATTAACAAGCTCTCTACGGAAGGGGAACGATGCGGAGAAGCGCCTCAATAATCCCGTCTGCCGTCACACCTTCTGCCTGCGCTTCAAAACTCAAAATAATTCGGTGGCGCAAAATATCATATATCACCGCATGAATATCTTCGGGGGTAACAAAATCGCGTCCGTCAATCCAGGCATTGATTTTGGCACAGCGGTCAAGCGCTATCGTCGCGCGCGGACTGGCGCCGTAAAGCACCTGCCCGGCCAGTTTGGCGTCGTATTTTTCGGGATGACGGGTTGCCACAATCAGCTGAACCAGATATTCTTCAATCGCTTCGCTCATATGAACATTCAATACGGCCTGCCGCGCGGCCAAAATATCTTCCACCGTCAGCGGATTGAACTTCGCCGCCGGGGCTTTGGCCACTTCCCCGCGCACCAGCTGCAAAATCTTTTTCTCCGATTCGGCATCCGGCTGGTCAATTTTGATAAACATCAGAAAACGGTCAAGCTGGGCTTCCGGCAGATTATAGGTGCCCTCATGCTCAATCGGGTTTTGTGTCGCCATAACCATAAACAGCTCCGGCAGCAGATATTTTTTGCCGCCGACGCTGACCTGACGCTCGGCCATTGCCTCCAGCAAAGCCGACTGCACTTTGGCCGGCGCACGGTTAATCTCATCAGCCAAAATCAAATTGGCAAAAATCGGACCTTTCCGAAATTCAAACTCGCCTTTGGCCGCTACATAAATTTCGCTGCCGGTAATATCCGACGGCAGCAGATCCGGTGTAAACTGAATTCGGTTATAGCGAGAGGTTATACACTCGGCCAGCGTTTTAATCGCCTTGGTTTTAGCCAGGCCAGGCGCACCTTCCACCAAAGCGTGACCATCCGCCAGCAGGGTGATAATCAGCTTGCGCACCAGTTCTTCCTGCCCGATGATTTTGGTTTCCAGATAATTCTTCAGTTCAATGATTCTTGCTTTGCTGTCAGCCATCCCACAACCTCTCTGTTACAATGTTGAAATACGGTTCAGAAAATCGTGATACTCGTCCAGAACCGCCCGCTTCATCGTTTCGTTTTCCAAGAAATCAAACAGTTCTATCGAACGCTTATAATGAATCTTCGCCCGTTCAAAATCACCCTGCTCCTGATTAAAAGCTTCCACCCGTGCCAGATAAAGCAAAGCCTCCGCCTCGGCAAAATGGTGCGACACTTTGCCATACAGGTAAACAGACTTCATCAGTGCTTTGCGCGCGTTCGGAATATCGCGGATAATATAGCGCAGACAGCCGATTGCCGACAATGCGCTGGCCTCGCCGAGCAAATCGCCGTTTTCACGATACAAATCGCGGCAGCGTTCCAGCAAATCATGCGCCACGTCATAATTTTTAAACTTCATTTCCAACCGCGCCATCGCCCGCAGGGTGGCCGCTTCTTTCAGGGTTGTACCGTCCTGGTTGAACAAATCCGCCGCCAGACGATACTTTTCCAGCGCCTGTTGTTCTTTATTATTCAGCAGGCAAATATATGCTTCCTGCTCATAAGCATCGCCCAGCAGATTCTTATTATCTGTCGCGGCCGTCACTTCCTGAGCTTTTTTGATGGTTTGCAAAGCCTTTTCATCCTCGCCGCTGGCTGTCTGCACCTTGGAAAGCTTAATCAGGGCTTCGCCGTACGTATTCTGCCCGTCAATATAATTTTCCACCAGCGCCGTCGATTGTCTCAGGGCTTTTTCCGCCTCCTTATAATTGTCCAAACTCAGCTCCAGTTCGCCCAAACGGGAATAAACAAAGGCTTCCCCTTCCGTATCGCCTGTTTTGTGATACAAATCGGCGGCATAGAGATATTTCTTCCGCGCTTCGTCATATTGGCCGCCGTGCCAACAATCATCGCCGGCTTGAAACATTTTGGAAGCTTCGGTTACAAATTCGCCGTTATTAGTCCTAGGCATAATTCAAAAAACTCCTTTGCAATCATCTCAATATTATTATATATATGGGCTAAAGATGAAAAAAACAAGAAGTAAAACTCATGGACGACATATTCGATTTGGATGAAACCGGCGCCGCGCCGGTTTACAATAATACGGCGGCTTTAATGCCGACTTTCGCCTGGCTTGACCAGTTAAATCCGGAGCAGAAGCTTGCGGTGCAGACCACCGAAGGTCCGGTTCTGGTTCTATCCGGTGCCGGCACCGGCAAAACCAAAGTGCTCACCACCCGCCTGGCTTATATCCTCGCCAACATGAAAGCCAACCCCTGGAACTGCCTGGTCGTCACCTTTACCAACCGCGCCGCCCGCGAAATGAAAGAACGCGTGCAGAAAATGATCGGCGACGTGGCCAACTCCGTCTGGCTCGGCACCTTTCACAGCATCTGCGTCAAAATTCTGCGCAACCACGCCGAACTGGTCGGCCTCCATTCCAATTTTACCATTCTGGACACTGACGACCAAAAACGCGTCGTCAAACAAATTTGCGAAACCATGGGCGTTGACGACAAAAAATACCCGCCTCAGGCAATTATTGACCGTATCCAGCGTTGGAAGGACAAAGGCCTGACCGTTGAAAAACTGCAAAACGAATATAAGTCCAACGTGCTGACTGAAGTCTATCAGCGTTATCAGCAGCGCCTGCTTGAACTGAACTGCGTCGATTTCGGCGACATTCTGCTTTATGCCCTGAATATTCTGCTGTCCAACGCCGATGTGCTTGAAACTTACCAGAACCGTTTCAAATACATTATGGTTGACGAGTACCAAGATACCAACGTTACCCAGTATCTGTTTCTGCGCCTGCTGTCTCAGAAAAGCCGCAACCTTTGCTGCGTCGGCGATGACGACCAGTCGATTTATTCCTGGCGCGGAGCCGAAATCGAAAATATTCTCCGCTTTGAAAAAGATTTTTCCGACTGCAAAACCATCCGTCTCGAACGCAACTACCGCTCGACCGCCAACATTCTGGCGGCAGCCTCCTCACTCATCAGCCACAACGAAGGACGGCTCGGCAAAACCTTAAAAGTGGCCGAGAACAGCCCGGCCATGAACTGTGACAATACCAAAATCAAAGTCATCAGTGTTTACAGCGGCGAAGACGAAGCGAAATATGTCGTTGAGGAAATCGAAGCCCAAAAGCGCCGGGGCAACGATTATTCGCAAATGGCCGTCCTCGTACGCACGGCTTTCCAAACCCGGGAATTTGAAGAAAAGTTTATTGCCGAAGCTATCCCCTATCAGGTTATCGGCGGTCCCAAATTCTATGAACGTGCCGAAATTCGCGACGCTCTGGCTTATTTTCGTGTTGTTTTGCAGCCACACGACGATCTGGCCTTTGAGCGCATTATCAACAAGCCGGCCCGGGGTATCGGAGCCAAAACCATTGAAAAATTTCGCGACACGGCCCGCAGCAACGGCATTTCGCTCTATATGGCGGTTGAAAAAATGGTCAAAGACGGCACGCTCACCGGCAAAGCAAAAACCAATATGGCTGACCTGATTGACAAGTTTAACCAGTGGCGTCAGGCCATGCAGGCCATTACCCCCGACGACCTGGCTACCCAGATTCTCGAAGATTCCGGCTATATTGAAATGCTCAAACTCGACAACTCGGTAGAGGCGCCCGGCCGGCTGGAAAACCTGAAAGAACTTATCAGCGTTTTGAGCGACCATGAAAAATATCCGACTTTGGCCGAATTTCTTGAACATGTCAGCTTGGTCATGGATAATGATGACGCTTTGGATACCAACAAAGTCATGCTGATTACCCTTCACTCGGCCAAAGGCCTGGAATTTGACATTGTCTTTCTGCCCGGCTGGGAAGAAGGCCTGTTTCCTCACCAGCGCAGTCTGGACGAAGGCGGCACCTCGGCTCTGGAAGAAGAACGCCGTCTTGCTTATGTAGCCATCACCCGGGCCAAAAAACAGCTTTATATTCTGACAGCGTTGAATCGCCGGGTTTACGGCCAGTGGCAGAACAATATTCCCTCCCGTTTCATTAACGAGCTTCCGCCCGCCAACATTGAAATCTGCAATAACGTGAATAACTTTTATACCGGCAGCTGCGGCGGAAATTACGGAAACCGGTATGGCAGTTCTTATGACAGCGGTTCCTCTTACCGCCCGTGGTATGCAGCCAAAAGAAACAACGCGCAACGGGAGGAATACAATGACGGCAATCGCTTTAGCTATACCCGCGAGCCTGATTATCATCGGCCTGCTGCTTCAAATATAATCGGCACTAAGGTTTATCACCAGACTTTCGGCTATGGCAAAGTCATCGCCGCTGAAGGCAATAAGCTGGAAATCATGTTCGATAACTACGGGCATAAAAAACTTCATAAGGACTATGTCACCAAAGTATAATATCCTTTGTCGCCGTAAGCCGCGACAAAAAACCGTATCAAATGGAAAGGACTAACTCATGCCCGGTCAGGTTAAAGTCGGCGTCGGTCTCTACATATTAAATAACCGTAACCAGCTGCTTCTGGGGCTGCGCCGGGGCGCACACGGCGCCGGAACCTGGTGCGCTCCCGGAGGACATCTCGAATTCGGCGAAAGCTTTGAACAGGCTGCCGTTCGCGAGGCTCTGGAAGAAACCGGCCTGAAAATAGCCCCTGACACCGTCAAAGTCGCCGGTGTCACCAACGACATTTTTTCCGCAGAAAACAAACATTACATTACCGTCCAGTTGGTAACCGAATGCCCGGTCAACGCCGCGCCTCACCTGACGGAACCTGAAAAATGCAGCGAATGGCGCTGGTTTGATCTTGATAATCTGCCGGAAAACTTATTCATTCCCACTCGCAATTTTTTGCGAAACCACAATTTATCACCGTCATCTATTTAAAACCGCAGTTTTGACATTACATATTTTTCCGTATCACTTAAACAAGCGGAGAAATACCATGAATAAATTCAATTTATTGTTGACGGCCGCCGCAGTAGTTTTCAGCACTCCGGCTATGGCCCGGAATTCCGACGGCGGTTTCGTTGACGTCAACGTCATTACCGTTGAAGAAGCCAAAAATATGAATGACGATGCTTATGTTATTCTTCAGGGATATATAACCGACCGCAACGGCGACGAAAAATATGTTTTTCAGGATAAAACCGGCAGCATTACCGTTGAAATCGACGATGACGACTGGGACGGCGTAGATGTCTCCCCGGCTGATTTGGTCGAAATTCAGGGCGAAATCGACAAAGGCTGGACGGCTGTCGAAATCGACGTTGACACCATCAGCAAGGTCGCCCCACAAATGAAAAACAACGCCGCGGCAGCCAAATAATAAAAACGGCGGCACAACCCTTTAAATCCTGACCTTTGGGCCGGGATTTATTTTATCGGAACAGCAAATGAACAAATTCACCCTGACCATATTTACCGCGGCCGCTCTGGCCCTTACAGCCTACAGCCGCTTGCGGCCGCCGGCGGAAAAAACGGTTTACGCCGCCGTAACGCCCGTAAGCCGGCTGGCTGTCAAGGCTAACCGCAATCCCGTCACGCTGCAGGGGCATTTGATAAGCAAACTGGGGCCGGAAAAATACCTTTTCCGCGACCCCAGCGGCTCTGTTGCCGTTATCATTGAAAATGAAGATTGGAACGGGCTGTATATCCATCGCTCCGATAAAGTGCAGATTCACGGCGAACTGCGCAAAGCCTGGTTCTTTCCTCCCGCCGTCAATTCCGCTTTCATTCAAAAATTTCCGACAGAACGGCTCAGCCGGCAGCAATACTGACAATAAATGCGGTCAGAATAAATAACATAAGTCCAAATCCGGCCAGAATAAGGATTTTCGATGAACCGGTCTCCCGCCGCAAATGCCAGTTTGCGGCAAAAATTCCCAGATAACTTACCAGATAGGCGCCGCTGGACAGATTGACAATGGAAGAAAAATCCATAAATATCGCCGCCAACAGAACAATGGCCGAAGTCAGAATATTGCCGTAGGTCCCCCTTTTCCAGAACTTTTTTTCATAAATCTTCGGCAAAACGCCCTGTTCGGCTAAAGAGCGGGAAATGCGGAAAATACTGAAAAACGTGGCATTAATGCCGGAAACAAAAGCCATAACCGCCGCCACATAAATCAAACCGTAGCCCCATTTTCCCAACAGTTTGTCCGCGGCAACAGCCACTGCCGTATCGGCATTTTTCTCAAGATCGGCCGCCGGAATAAAATTCAGCACGACATGGGCCAAAGCCATATACAGAGCCATAACCGCCAAAATAGTAATATAAATTCCCAGTCGGATAGTTCGTTTCGGATGCTGTACGTCGGCCGCCGCATTGGTAATAACGCCGTAACCGGCATAAGCAAAGAACGTAACGCCGATAGCTCCCCAGAAAGACATCAGCGTCGGCTGCGGCAAAACATTGCTCAGCGTCAAATCGGCATTCCACATCGCCGCTCCGATTAAACTGCCGAGAATAAGAATTTTCAGCGTCACCAGTAAAATCTCTGCCCGGCCGACATCCCCCGCACTCATCATATTCAGCAAAGCCAGCCCCACAATCAGCACGGCGGCAAACTCGTTGACGGTCATCCAGCCATAATCGGTTCCTTTCAGCAAAGCGGTAAAATAGATGCCGAACGACTTGGCCATCATGGAAATGGAAACCACCGAGGTCAGCATATAAATCAAAGATAAAGTGCCTGAAACGCATTTACAGGAAAAGGCCCGGCGAAAATAGTCGGTCAAACCTCCGGCATCGGGATAACGCGCCGCCAGCTCCCCGTATGAATACCCTGAAAACAACGCCGCCGTCCCGGCTACGGCAAACGCGCCGTAAGTCCAATATCCGGCAGACATAATCACCTGCCCCAGCAACGCAAAAATACCCGCCCCGACCACCGAGCCGATTCCCAGCGCAATCACGCTCCAAAGTCCCATGTCATATTTTTCAGAACGGTTCGGCCAAAACTTTGTTTTAAAATTCATATCTCACTCCCAAATTAAAATCGACCGGAATTTCCACTTTGTCTCCCAGCAAGGTGGAAACATTGACGTAGGAACTCAAATGCTCTGCCGGCTGAAACTTCATCCCCGCCCCGATTTCATACATTGTATCCGATATGTCCTCCTTCATCGTCACGCCGGCAACATCGATTTTGCTGCGGCCGTTAAATTCCTCCACCAGATTAAGTTCGACAAACACTTCGTTCCTGTCCCACACATATCCGGCGGAAGCGCCCAGACGCCCCTCCAGAGAAGTTGCTCCGCGGCCTTTTATCCGCGTATTATGCGATGTCCGGTGCTCCATATTGCCCAGACTTATATACTTCATCTTCAAATGCGGTTCGGCAAACCAGCCGCCGTCAAGCCGCCAGCGCTTTCCCGTTTCCGCCGCCAGGCTCCAGCCGTTTACCTTATATTTCCCGTCCACGTCGGCTCCGTGCGGCAGATAGCTTTTCAGCTTCTGGTCATGCCAGTAATAATTGGCCGTCACATCTACAAAATATTTGTTCCGTGTCATCAAAGACGAATAAATGCCCAGACTCATCGTATCCCCGTCGGCCCACCCGCTGCGGTCAAACTTTTGCCGCGAGTCGGTAAATCCGGCGGTAACACCGGCCAGCCAATAGTCAAATTTCTGCTGCGGAAGTTTGAAGTCATAACCGATTTGGGTAGTCGTCGTATTTACCCGGCTTCGGCTGGCATCTTTAAAATGCAGTTTCATTTCCCGCAGACCGCCTTTAATCCACAAACCGTTGTCCCGATAATAATGCAGTTCGTCAAAACGGTTATTCATCGTCTCCATCTGAGCAACAAACACGGAATTTACGGCCGAGTAAGCATTCCGGCTTAAAACCGCCGTATCGGTTGACTGCGATGTACGCTCCAACACCCATTCGCTGCCTTCATGATGAAGATCGTAACGGTAGGCGCCGATATCCACCGCACCGCCCAGCAAATGAAACTCGGCATCGCCGCCGTTATCCTGCACAATATGAACCTTATCGGGAAAAACCTCCTCATAACTGCGGTCTGTCATCGCTATTCCGAAACTTCCGTGCCCGTTCTGAACCTCCAGCTCGTCGCTGTGACTGGCCGCCACTTCGCTGTTAAGGTAAAAATTTCCTTCACCGTTTAATCTGCCTATGGTTAGTTTGCTGTATTGATTATCGGCCACCAAATCAACTCTGGCTCCGGCAAGTTCCAAATCAGGAATTTCCGCGGCACCCTGAACTTTCAACTCCCCGCCGGTCAGTCTGGTCGTTCCCGAAACCACGGAACCCTCTTCCAGCAAAGTACTGCCGCCGGTTTGCGACAAATCGGAAATTTCCGCTCCGCCGCTGATAAGCAGATTCCCTCCGTTCACCGTCATTCCTGTCAATGAACTGTTTTCAAAAGCGATAACCCCGCCGTCATTCAAGACAATATTTTCTCCTCGCCCGCCGGAAGAAAAACTGAGACCGCCGCCGTTTACCGTGCCCTCCGACAAACGGCCGCCGTCCACAATTTGCGAACCGTCATACATAACCGAATTTTCGGCGGTGCCTTCAACCAGCTGATAACCGCCGTCAATAACGGCGCCGCGGCTGATACCGCCCGTCTCCACATATTGGCTGCCGCCGCTGTTGATTTTTGTTCCTTCGGCCGTTCCGCCGCTTTTAATTTCCTGCGTTCCCCGGCTGCCGATAACCGCATCAATATCGGTTCCGTAAACCGTCTCCGTCCCCCGCTGCAGACTGGCTCCTTGTGCCGTTCCGCCGCTTTTAACATTCAGAATACCGTTTCTCAGCGTGCTGTTAAGAGCCAGCCCTCCGGCTTCCACCTCCTGCTTGCCGTAGTTAATCAACGTCTGCTCGGCCCTTCCGCCGACCGTCTGTATCGCATTGTTAAATACCTGTGTTTTAACTGAAATTCCGCCGGCTTCAACCACCTGCCGACCGTAAGAATAAATCTCGCTGTTTTGCGATTCTCCGCCGGACATAATATTTTGCGTTCCGTGAACGGCAAAATCGACGGCCGTGCCAAATACGTTCTGCACGTCGCCGCGCGAAACACTGCCCCCTGTTTCCGTCGTTCCGGCCGGAATGTCCGCCGCCGCTGCCGTTGAAATACCCGCGGCCGCAATGCCGTATAAACTCAGCTGCCAGATTCTCATCCGCTTCCTTCTCCTATACATTCAGTGTATAAGATGTATAAGCCGGGCTTTAATTTTCAAGCACTGGCAAAGATAAAAAAAGCCCCGTCTTTCCGGCGGAGCTCTCAAGGGTTACAGATTATTGAGCCATTGGACAATCTTATTGTCAACCGCTTCGTCATACTTTGCCGGCAGATTGTTAAAAGACTGTGCCCGCTGTATTTCCGCATGTTTTGCCTGAGTCGTAAAATCCTCAAAATAGGAACCGTAATTGCTCCCCTGCGTTGAAAAGGGAACAACTTTCCGCCCCTGAAAATCAACCTGCTCCAAAAATGCCGATAACGGCGTCGCCATGGTGTACCACCAGACCGGCGCCCCGACAAAGATAATGTCATACCGGCTCAAATCCGGCAGTTCTCCGGCCAAAGCCGGATAATTTTTTTCCTTTATCTGCCGACGCAGCGTTAAATAGAACCAAGGAGTCGTTTTAATTTCTTCCGCCGTTTTGATTTCATAAATGTCCCCGCCGGTTAAGGCTTTGATCTTTTCCGCAATCTCCCGGGTATGGCCGCTCAGGGAATAATAAACCACCAAAACCCGTCCGAACCGGCGTTCAACCGCTGCGGCAGGCCCCTCATAAGCGGCCATTTCCTTTTTGTTTTTTACAGCCACGCGATACAGATGAATTCCGCCGACAGCCAAACCGACCGCAATCATAATCGCCAAAAGATAAAGAACATATTTAAACATTTGCTTCCTCCTTCATTCTTATGTTGCTAATATAACGATAAAAAAATAAAAAAACAATCATGTCTTCTTTTGATACTTGACTCTTATGATATATAGTATTATTTCTATATATAAAGATACATAAATATGGAGAGTCACAATGAAAAAGATAGAAAACGTTAAAGAATTTGTTGAACGCATCGATTCCTCAAAAAAGGTCAACCCGAAGGACTTATCTTCCGATCAGGATCTGACCATCGCGATTATGAACCTTATCAGCATTGAAGAACATCTGGTTTTCTCCGGTGCCAAAACCGGAAAAAATTCATTCTACGATCTGATTGAAGAAGTTCGGGAAAAACGCAAAAATCTGATGCAGAAAATCATCCCCAGCTATGAAGGCGAAGTCTGGTGCATCTCCAAACATCTGCTGGCCTCGTCCATGCGGCTGATGGAAGTCGGCACCAAACAGCAGAGCCTGGGACACAAGGAAACCGCCTACGACCTTTTCAATCAGGCCTATGATCTTTATTGCCTGTTCTGGGGACTCAACATGAACATGTTGAACGTAACCGATGTTAAATGGGTCAAGGACAATGTCGAAGACGTTAAACAGCTCACCGCCAAAGTCAGCGAAGCCGTTAAAAGCGCACCTCTTCCCGAAGCCGATGAAGCCAAACCCGCAGGAGCGCTCGCCAAAATGAAAGCTTTCGTCCGCAAAGCCGTTGACTGCTGCATCGAATAAGGATAAAGACATGAAAAAACTTTTCACTCTTTTAGCCGCGGTTCTCTGCCTGTTGACCGCCTGTTCACAGCAGCCGGCTTCACCCGGAGAATCCCTCTCGGCCGATAAAATCTATCTGTTTTATTCCAACAGCTGCCCGCATTGCCATGATGCGTTGGATTATCTGGACCGGAATTATCCTGACTTGAAAATCAGCCTGGTTAACGTCGGCAACCGCGAAGGCTACGACCTCCTGATTAAATGCGCCAAAAAATTCAACCTCGGAAACCGTATCGGCACACCGCTGTTCTGCATGGGCGACAATTACCTGATGGGCTGGTCTCCCGAAACGGAAAAACGCTTTGACAGTTTGGTCAAGCCTTTCCTGAAATAGGAGCCTTCAATGGAAAAACAGCTTCCGTCCGAAACCATGAAAAAAGCTGCCCGGGGGATAAGTTACATTGCTCATCCCCTGCGGCTTCGCATCCTTGAATATCTCGATGTTTACGGCGCTTCCTGTGTCTCGGCCATCACCAAAGGCGTCCGCGAAGAGCAGATGATTGTCTCTCAGAGCCTGCGCAAACTGCGCGACGCCAATCTGGTGCAAACCGAAAGACGCGGCCTGTTCATCTTTTATAAAATCTGTGAAGAATATCCCGCCAGCCTGTTCACCTGTCTGCGCAAGCTGTACGGTTATATGACCGACAGCTTTCACTATCTCCGCGACGACTGCAAAGCTGTTCTGCCGGCAGATTACACCATGCTGGCCGCCAATCAGATAAAGCTTTTTGCCAACTTTGATAAAATGCGGATTCTCGAATACCTGACTCTCAACGGCGCTTCCTGCGTTTCCGACATCGTTGCGGGAATTGAAAGCGAACAGCTCAAAGTCTCTCAAAACCTGAAACGGCTGCGCGATGACGGTTTCGTTGTCTGCCACCGGGAAGGGCGCTACATCATCTATGACATCACGCCCGGCGTACACAAAACAGCCATTCAGTGCATTCACAAACGCTACGATTCCCTGAAAAACAAGGACGACTTTTAAGCCTTGCCGCGGGAACTTCGGATAATTTCAATCAGCTGCCGCATCGGCCGGGTCAAATATTTGTCGGGATGATAAAGAATATAATTGGAATTAACCATCGGCTCCGCCGCCACATCCAGTTTTACCAGCCGGCCTTCGGACAGTTCCCGGCGAACGATGATTTCCGGCAGTACGCTAACCCCCAGATTATACAACGCGGCCTGAATCAAAGCCTGTGAATTAACGCTGGTCCAAACCGGCTCCGCTTTCAGATTATGCACCCATAAAGCACTGTCCAAAGCATTGCGGATGGCACTGCCCTCTTCGCGCAGCAACAGCCGCTGCTGCAGAATTTCCTCCGGCGGAACCGCCTCTCTGCCGGCCAGAGGGTGCTCCGGAGAAACAACATAACAAATCTCATAAGACGAAAAGTTTTCTGCATAAAACTGCTGACTCGGAACTACCCCCTCATAAAGAGCCAAGTCGATTTCATTGTCCTCCAGCAGCTTTTCAATATGAGCAGCACTGTCCACCACCACCTGAAGCGGCGTCTGCGGACAGGTTTCGTTAAACTCTTTGATAATGCCCGGCAACCAGAAATTGGCAATTGTCAGACAAGAGCCCACTCGCAGCGGCTGCTGCTCTTTCTCCGCCCAGAAATTGAGCCGCAAATCATCATATAAATCCAGCAGCCGTATGGCTTTCGCCAAAAATAGCTTTCCCGCCGTCGTCAGATAAATCCGCCGGTTCAGCCGGTCAACCAGACGGACGCCGAACTCTTCCTCCAAACTGCCGATGACATGAGAAACCGCCGGCTGAGTCATATTCAGTTTTTCCGCCGTTTTGGTAAAATTCAACTCATCGCATAATGTCTTAAAAACCTGTAATTGACGTATATTGACCATATTATTACCTTTTAGTTATTGCATTTATAATAAAATATAATTTTATTTATTATTTGGCAACGGTTATAATAAAAGTTAAGGAGAAAAAAATGACATTCGAAAAACTTAAACTTTTACTATGGCTGTTTAAAACCGATTTTTTCATCAGCAGTTTCACTTTCGGCGGCGGTTATGTCGTACTGCCGATGATTCGCAAATATTTCATTGAACAGAAGCACCTTTTCTCGGAAGACGAACTGATGGACATGTCGGCGGTCGCCCAGTCGTCGCCCGGAGCCATAGCCATCAACCTGGCCGTTCTCTGCGGCAAAAAAGTGGCCGGCTGGCCCGGTATTTTCGTTGCCGGAATTGCAGCCGTTTTACCGCCCCTGCTTATTCTTTCCGCCGTTTCCGCCTGCTACCGGAACTTAATCGACAATCCGGTGGTTGTCGCCGTTTTAAAGGGAATGGAAGCCGGCGTGGCCGCCCTGATTGCCGACGTGGTCTGGTACATGAGCCACATGATTGTCAAAAAAAAAGAAACGCTGCCCATTTTAATGATTCCTGCCGTTTTTACCGCTAACTTTATTTTCAATGTCAACGCCCTGAGCGCCATTCTCGGGGGCATTGCCGTTTTCCTCCTCCTGGAAAAACTCAAATTCAGAATTAACCTGAAGAAGGAGCTCCCCGATGTTTGAACTTTTAATCAGCTTTTTGCAAATCGGCGCTTTCAGCATCGGCGGCGGCTATGCGACCCTGCCCCTGATTCAGGAACAGATTGTCGAACTGCACCAATGGCTCACCTATAAGGAATTTACCGACATTATCACTATCTCCCAAATGACGCCCGGCCCCCTCGCCGTTAACGGCTCAACCTTCGTAGGATTGCGGATTGGCGGAATACCGGGAGCGATTGTCGCCACTTTCGGCTGCGTCATCAGCGGCATTCTCATCTCGCTGTCGCTTCACCGCTTTTTTCAAAAAAACCACAGTCCATGCATTGAACAAACTTTCAAAGCGCTGAAATCAATTTCCGTCGGTCTGATTGCTTCAGCCTCTTCAACCATTCTGCTGCTGTCCTGGTTCGGCTGCAGTTCCTGGCAAACCATCAGCCGCCCGGCAGATTTAACTGCCGTTGCCATCAGTTTTGCAGCTATCGTTCTTCTGCGCAAATACCGTCTCAATCCGGTCCTGGTAATGGTTATCTGCGGCATCGGCGGTGTCATATTTTATTAGTCCGGCCAATTCTAAAAAAATTCTCTTGATTACTGGCCAAACTCTGCTAATGTTTAAGCGGGTTGTACTCCGTAGAAAAGAATACGGCCCGGGGCTTAGAAAACCCTTTTAATCAATCAGTCGCCTGCATAGCGACTTAAAACGTTATATGCCGATTTCTGTCCTTTAGGGCGGATGTCGGCTAAATAAGGCTGTGTGCTGAATAAGCCGAGCCGTTTGATTGATTACGGTTTTCTAACATCCGCCCGCCTTTTCTTTAAAGAGCGGGTTTTGTTTTAACTGACAGCTAAAGGATGTTAATCGTATGAAATATATCAATATAATATTGGCGCTTATTTTATTGTGCACCGTTTTTCTGATAAATAAAGAAAATATCGGCACATGGATTGCCGTATTGTTTGCAGCAGTCTGCCTTGCCGTATTTTGCTATATGCTTTCCGAAGAAGAAAACAAATATAAATATAACCTGACGGATAAATTTGAAAGAGGAAAAGCGGGTATAATTTAGAAAATGTTTGAAATTAAGCCACTTCCCTCAATTTAAGAAAAAATTATCCTTTTTATCCTTTATTTATCCTTAGAATTATCCTTTTTTCTTGTTAGTTTAGGGAATTTTGCCTCAAACCACGACAGAATTTGGGTTCTAGCAAGGATAGAAAAAGGATAAAAATTTCCGAGAAGTGGGAAGTTTTTGTCGGATTAGTATGCCAAACTACTTGTTATTAAGTTTTATAAGGCAGTTTATAGTTTAACAAGTTTTGTATTAAAAAATCAATAATTATAGCGTAAATTCACAGCCCAATTTGGCATTCCAAATTCTATTAACAAGTCAATAAAACTTTTAGAATATTTTCTTATATCACCTTCAGCTGCAACTGCAATAAATTCTTTGGGATTATTAAAAGCATAGTCAAAATGTTTATTTTTTATATTTAAATTCCCTTTTTTAAATTCGTTGTATAACTGACTTTTAATTTTTGATTTAATAGTTTTTCCATCTGCTTCATACCAACTATCAGGGAATTTTTCTAATCGTTTCCAGTCAGCACAATGCATTAGTTCGTGTCTTAAAGCCCATTCAATATTTTCATAACCACATATTGCTATTTTACCAGAGCCATTTGCACAACAATAACCGCTAGATTTTGAACCACCATAAGCTGATGTGTCATCAACATAATCTTTTTGAGCCTTGAGTAGATTTATTGTTGGTGGAAATCTTAAGCTGCCCCAGAACCTAAATCCTACTCTAGTTGCACTTTTCCAATTTTCGAATACTCTTTCGATGTAATCAATTTTATCTTTACGGAAATTTGAAGTCGGTATAATTATTTTCACTCCATATTTTTCATTTATTTTTTTAAGTTTTTCTTTATCGGAAGGAGACATTGAAACAGAATTCGGAATACTATCCAAATATATATTTTCATACATATAAGTTAATGCCGGATCACGCTGATAGCTATCATTATTATCGCAGGCTTCAATAAAACATTCTACCCTTTGCTGCTCAATATAATCAAGGTACGAATCCTTATTTATTGTTATATTATTATCTTTACAATATTTTCTATATTTGAGCCATTGTGGAGTGGTTGAACCATCAATTTGTTTATATGTAATATATTTATTTGTAAGATTATTATATGCCTCTATTTTCTTTAATAAAAACTTCTGTTCACCTATTCGCATATTAATTGGCAATGAACGTATATCCTCTTTTTGGCACTCGAATAAAGTACGGAGTTTCTTATCATCAATATTCTTTATACCATTTTCTATTTCTTTTAAATATGCTTCATATTCACATACTTTAATAGCAATTGTAGGATAATCGAGAAGTGTTGTTTTACCGGTATTAATATCTTTGATAATTTCACTAAAATCTAATGCTAAAGAAAAGTTTATTTTATTTCTTACAAAACAATCCAAAGCACTATTAGAAAATCTTGTCTGATACTTTTTCGTTTGAGGGTCACGATATTCTTTTTGTGCAAGTACAAAAAAGTTCGAAAAATCCTTAATATTTGCTAACTGTAAAATTTCCTTTGCATTATAACGGTATTCTTCTTTTCCCTCTGGAGTTATTAATTTTAGGGTTGATAATAGTTCAATATTTTTATAATTTTCGTGTTTTGAGAATTCAGCCAATGCTCATGTACGGTAAAGAAGCAAGCAACCGAAAACAATAGATAGACCGCCAGCACTACACTATTCCGAACCAAAGACCAAAAGATAAGCATTTTGAGAAAATCTAAACTTTTGGATTTTCCTACAATGCCGACTACGGCGGAATCCCTCCC
>ERZ894240.1065-NODE-1065-length-19460-cov-7.626230_pt1 | contig 19460 bp, 10 predicted proteins | sample MGYA00380298_ERZ894240 | MGnify/ENA primary metagenome ERZ894240 (study PRJEB32331, sample SAMN06328419) | human gut metagenome | biome: human gut microbiome; feature: stool | host: Homo sapiens | collected 2014-06-27 ...
TGAAATATTGAATTTTCAAGGTGCGAAGCCCTGTTTAGGTGTGGGAAGTTTTAGTTAATTATTTTAACATTAAAAGTGGATATAAGAAGCCGATCCATACTACCATCAGCGCACCGCCGATACGGGTGGAAATGGAGGAGAATGCTAACAGGCTCATTCTGTCACCTGCTGTCAGCACTGCAAGGTCACCGGAACCACCGATGTTGCAGCAGCAAAGACCTGCTGTAATACCGACTTCATAACCCCACAGACCAAAAAGTTGTCCAAAGATGATGGCTCCAATGTATGCACCAAGAACTGCTAAAACAATGATAACTAAAGCTGCTGGTGTAAAATAGCTGATCATAGTTTCAATACTAATAGAGTTAATGCCGATACCTGCGATGATCGCTGGCAGCAGTCCCTTTAACATAAAGTTCATGCCATTTACTGTGTAGTTGGTGATCTTTTCATCCATAATACCGGTGCATTTGACCACAACAGCAATGATGATCGCCCATGCAAGACCAGCGATCACTTTGGTTCCGGGAAGCTTGCCTAAAATAGTTCCTAATAAATAGATGCCAAGGCAGATAAAGATACCGCCGCAGACTTTGGCAGGATCCGCACTGAGGGCTGGAAGCTGCTCAGTGCTTTCCGTCTGCATAGTTCCTGCTTTGCGAAGGATAGCCGGATTTTCATCTGGAGATACCATCCCCAGCTTCTTTAAAATTGGTTTGGAAAGGGCACACATTAAAACAGCTACTACGTTAGAAAGTGAAACGTAGCATAAAAACATACCGGACATGCTCATCCAGTCTGTACCAGAAAGATCCGTATACAGAGTAGGAATAGTTACAAGAGCACCGCCGGAGCCGCCGGACATAGTAGGCGCACCAATGTCAAAGATAGCATTTAATGGGCCATATCCTGTGATAAGACCACCTAAAAAGCAGAATCCCAGTGCAAATACCTGAGAGCCTAAAATTGCAGGCAGATAACGTGAAATAGCACCTAATAAGATCTTACGGTCCATATACAGGACAGATCCGCAAAGAAGGGCTGCAATGTATACGTCCTGAAAGCCGTATTTCATAAGGATAGATACGCCTTTTACAGTTGTTTCAGGAAGCAGTCCGAAATAATTTAACAATGCCGGTCCGAACATACAGAAAAGAACAGAGCCGCCTAAGTAGCTGTTTACAATGGGGATACTGTTGCCCAACCAGAAAAACAGGCCGCCTACACTCATTAAGAAGGCCAGTGTTCCCACCATTCCAACACCGGTAGTCTCACCGATCTTTACAGTTGGCATAAAGCCGCCGTAAGTACAGATGATCACTACTAAAAACAGTGGTACGAAGTACTTTGCTGTAAGTCCGCAGACTTTAAATTCCACTTTTTTACCCATTTTGATTTCCTCACTTGTATTATATAATTTTGCAGATACCAGGATCAAAAGGTCTAAAATCCGATGCAAGCTTGCTTGCAGGAGGATTTTTGAACTTGGGGCCCGCCAAAAACATGAGTAAATAGCCATTTTTTGAAAAAATGAGCGGATTACGAATGTTTTTAGAATTGCAAAAGTGCAAAGCACATAGCAATTCGGTATCAGAGATCGCGGAGAACACTAATAAACTTCCGACGGATCCGCGATTTTCCCTTTGATCGCAGATACTGCTGCTACCTCTGGTGAAGACAGATACGCTTTTGCCTTTGGTGAGCCGTAGCGTCCCAAGAAGTTTCTGTTATTGGTTCCAAGGACTACCTCATCATCAGAAAGCAGGCCCATGGTACGTCCTTCACAGAAGGAACAGTATGGCGGTGTTACCAGAGCTCCTGCTTCTACCAGTGTCTGGATATATCCTTCTTTCATGGCTGCTTCCATAATACTGTTGGAAGCCGGGGTAACGATGCATTTTACGTGGGAACTGATCTTTCTGCCCTTCATTACATTTGCAGCGATCCTCAGATCTTCCAAACGGCCGTTGGTACAGGAACCGATAAATACCTGATCCAGTCTGACGCCCTTCACCTCAGACAATGGGTGTACATTGTCCACATATGGAGGACATGACAATACCGGCTCCAGATTTTCTGCCTTGTAGGTAATAATCCGTTCGTACGCTGCATCCTCGTCAGCTTTCACCCATTTTACATCCTCGTAGTCTACGCCGCAGTAATCGGCACATTTCTGGTCCGCCGCAAAAAGTCCCGCTTTTCCACCGCACTCCACGACCATGTTTGCAATGGTCATACGGCCGTCAATGCCTAAAGCATCAATAGCACTTCCGCAAAATTCCAGTGATTTGTATGTACCGCCTGCTGCTCCCAGATCTCCTAACACACGCAGGATAATGTCCTTTGCGTATACATGAGGCGGAAGCACACCGTCGATCTGGATCTTAATGCTGCTTGGCACACGCAGCCACATCTGGCCAGTGCCCCATACAGCTGCCATTTCCGTATATCCAACACCGGTAGAAAAGCAGCCTACAGCGCCGTAAGTAGGTGTGTGGGAGTCTGTTACAAATACGATATCACCTGGTTTGGAATAGCCCAGTTCCGGTACCAGCTGATGAACGATACCGCCTGCTGCATGGAAATGGCGGATGCCGTATTCTTTTACCAGCTCATATCCAGCTTCCAGGCTTCGTGGATCTCCCTCCAAACATGCAGGCATCAGGTGATCGTGCATGATCACGATCTTATCTGTGTTCCACACTTTGGTAAGACCCATTTTCTTCATTTTATCACGAAGGAAGGCTGTGTAAATATCATGGACCACAACGCAGTCCGGCTCAACTACCACCAGATCACCTGGTTTTACATCTTTGCCGCCAATATGCTTCATAATGATCTTTTCAGCTAATGTATGTCCCATTTTTCTCCCTCCTTTCTATAACAGACCTTTTTCAACTTTTTTCATAATGCTTTTTACCAGACCACCATCCATAATGATGTGGTACAGGTTTTCCGGGATAGCCGGAATCGCATATGTTTTACCATCAGCAGTGATCTTCTGGTTGTCCAGATCTACCTGAATGATATCACCTTCCTTTACGTGGTCCGCCAGATCCTGGCATTCAAGCAGCAGGATACCATTGTTAATGGCATTTCTAAAGAAAATACGTGCAAATGACTTGGCAATGACGCAGTGGACACCATTTGCCACCAGAACCTCTGCCGCCTGCTCTCTGGAGGAACCACAGCCGAAGTTGCTTCCTGCTACGATCAGGTCACCTTCCCGAAGCTTCGCAGCCAGATCCGGTCTTAAAGGCTCAAATGCATGGGTTTTGATCTCATCCATTGTCTCATAATTTAAGTGCTGTGTTGGGATAATGATATCAGTGTCAATATCATCACCAAACTTCCAGCAGCGGCCCTCAAAGGTAAGGGAACGTGTTTCTGTCTTCTCTTCCTCTGCCGGAGCTTCTTCCTTATAGCCTAAGGTTCCAAGAAGAGCTGCCTCTACCGCTGCCTTTGTGGATGTAAGATAGGTCTTTGAGGTCTCAAAACCAGCATAACCAGGTTTATTTTCCAGGTCATTGGATACCATGACTTCCGTCTTTCCAATACGTCCCTGAACCTCCGGACTGCCGCAGTGATTAATCACCAGGCCGCCTACTTCCAGCACATCGGTAAGATATCCGGCAGTTGCCGCCTTAATATATGTATCTGCATCTGCAGGTGCTACGATCAGGCGCAATCCATAGGCGATTTTTCTTCCCTTTAACATGGAAGCTGCCTGAGCCAGCTCTTTTAAGGTGCCGCCAGTGGTTCCGCCGATAAATACGCTTTTGATCTTTACTGCTGACAGTTCAGAGAGCGGTTTGATCTCTGTGCAGCCACCTGGAAGTGCTGTTACTTCCCGGGTTTTAGCTGCATCAAAGATGTATGTACTTGTTTCGCTGTCTGCTGTGTTCGTATTGAATGCTGCCGGTTCCCCTGTTTTAACATTTTCTGCATTTTCTACAGCAGCGGTTACTGCTCCCGCTTTTCCAAGAACACCGCAAATTGTCATTTTATCGGACAGATCCAGACTCTTTAATGTATCTCCTGTAAGTATCAATTCCTTACCAGAGACCACTTCTTCCCCCAGTTCTTTCACCAGGCTCAGAGCCAGATCTTTTGCAGAAAGTCCTTCCGGCAGATTTCCCGTTGTTTTTACAACGTTTTTCTTGCTTTCAGAATCTTCTGCGGATCTCTCCTGTGAAAGTTCTCCTGTTTCCAGTACCTGCTTTAACTGTACTGCATCTGCCAAGAATACCTTTGCCCCAACGGCCCCGGCTGCACCAGCTGCCTTATCACAGACAACTGCACTTTCGTCAGCCTTTAAAAGTCCATTTGCCAGCAGTTCTGCGCACATGCCTTTTCCATAATAGAAGTCCAGACCTTCTTTTTCTGCCTTTTCTCTTAAGGCTTTATGGAGCGCAGAAACCTTTGGCGAATTTGGCGGTACGATCTGGTCAATAACGACAACTGTTTTTACTGCCGGTCTCTGGTCCATATCCAGAAATACCTGTGCCAGATCATCATCCTGTATCACACACAGGTCGATTTTCTGCATTTTTACATTTCCCATTGTATTTTACCCCTCTTCCAGTTCCTCAAAAAGTTCTACTGCCGGGATAATGGCAGACGCACCGTAATAAAAGAATACCAGACGGAGCACTTCGCCGATTTCATCCATGGTAGCGCCCTTTTTCACAGCCAGTTCACCATGTGTTTTAATGGTAACAGAGTTACCTGCGCAGCATCCCATTAACATTAACATCAGTTCCATGTATTTAGCCGGAATATGGGTAATATCCTATTTACAGATAGCAAACTGCTGACTGAACGCCTGCAAAAGCTTTGGATCATTTGCCATTTTTTTGTGGATAGAAAGGACATTTCCGCCTCTCTGTACTTTTAAACGCTCCAGAATCTCTTCTGCCTGGGTGATCTTTTCTTTATCTTCCTGTTTCATATTTTACACGTCTCCTTTCAGCCACCTGCATCAGGTGATTTATCAGCACTCTATCACCCCAAAAAGGGGTGATAGAAACTTTCTATTGATACTTCTTCTGTAAAAATGCCGGTGCCAGTTCCGGGAACAATGCATAAGTCATTACATCTTCTTCATTTCTGGCAAGTCCAGCAGTCTCTGCCTTTGCTTTTTCCCAGCCTGGCTCAATCAGACTTCCCGGACGTTTGGTATTCATTTCGCCATCACCAAGGACCGCTGCTTTTAACTCCGGCGCGATCTCACCAGACGGACGGCCATACATACCCCGGATATAGGTCTTGCTTTCATTGGAGATCATCTTGTAGCGCTCTCCTGTGAGCACATTGATGGTTGCCTGGGCTCCTACCATCTGGGCAAATGGGGTGGCAAGAGGAGGATAACCGAAGTCTTTATGTACTCTGTGTACCTCTTCCAGGACCTCGTTCATGCGGTTTTCTGCATTCATTCCCTTTAACTGGCTTTCCAGATTAGATAACATGCCCCCAGGGATCTGGTGCTTTAACACACTGATATCTACACCGGTACGTTTACTTGCATATTCTTTATATTTCTCACGGATCATTTTAAAATAATCATTGATCTGGGCCAGAAGATCCATATCCAGATGAGGATCAAATCCGGTTCCCTTTAAACAGGTAACAATACTTTCAAGCGGCGGATGAGATGGGCCTAAAGATAAGGAGGAAACATCGCAGTCTACTGTGCAGGCACCAGCCTTAATGGCCTCCCAGTAACAGATATCAGCCATGCCACCGATGCAGTGTGCATGAAAATGAACAGGAAGTCCTACTTCTTTGCGCACTGCGCTGATCACATCAGAAACCTGCTTTGGATTCATCATTCCCGCCATATCTTCAATATGAATAGCTTTTACGCCCAATGCTGCGTAGTCCTTTGCCATCTGCACATATTTTTCCAATGTATGTACCGGGCTGATGGTATAGCAGATATTTGCCTCAGCAACCTTGCCGTTTTTAACAACTGCCTTAATAGCTGTCTCTGTATTTCTCACATCATTTAAGCCGTCAAATACCAGGAACTTGTCAATTCCTGCTTTTGCAGCCAGTTCTACAAACTTCTCCACAACATCATCTGGATACTGCTTATAGCCGATCAGGTTCTGTCCACGAAGAAGCATTCGCAACGGTGTTTTCTTACAAAGCTTCTTAAACTCTCTTACACGATCCCAGGGATCATCCCCCAGATAACGGATAGCCACGTCAAAAGTAGCACCGCCCCACATTTCAATACACTCATATCCCACTTCATCCATTTTAGGCAAAATAGGAAGCATATCTTCCGTACGGATCCTGGTTGCCAGGAGAGACTGCTGTCCGTCACGCAGCTCCACGCTGCTGATCTTGACCGGGCGTTCAGGAACTGTATCTGCTGATTTTTTCCAGAAAAACATGTATATATCCCCCTATATCCGTTTGCATATCATCAACCAAGTCGTTTCCTTAGTTATCAATTGTTACTTTTATTAACTATAACGTTAATATACAAACTTATATCTTGGTATTATTGGTTAAATTATTAACTCTTTTCTTTTAAAAATCATACATCTTTTCCCAAAAATTGGCAACAAAAATCTGCCATTTCCCCTGTTAAAACTATTTTTGCCCCCGGATATTTCATATCTTCTGTACTAATTTTAGCTTCCAACACCTTTTCTATTGCATTTTCTACTGTTTTTGCCTCTTTCTCCAGTCCAAAGCTGCACCGCAGCATCAGGGCCGCTGCCATGATCATTCCCACGGGACTTACCTTCTGTTTTCCGATCACTGACTCATCTGGATAATGAAGCTGGTTAGGCGTATAAAGTCCTTTTCCAGATACGGAAAGTTCCGCAGAGCCAAAAAGTCCGGCAGTTCCAGTTAATCCGGTTCCTTCATCGGAGATAATATCCCCAAACAAATTGGCAGTAAGAATCACATCATATTCCCATGGTCTTCGGATCAGTTTCAGCGCAGCGGAGTCAATGTATTCGTGGCTCAGTTCCACCTCCGGATATTCTTTTCCGATCTCCGTTACTGTTTTCCGCCACAGTCTGGAGCTTCCCAGTACATTTGCCTTATCAAGACTTACCACCTTATTTCGTCTTCCTTTTGCCAGTTCAAAAGCAAACCGGGCCGTATCTTCCACGATCTTCTGATTATAATATTCATATTCATAAGCTTCCGGGCCATGTACTCCCTTTCCTTTTACCTGTTCTGAGCATAGTACTCCCCCTGCAATATCACGGACAAATAAATAGTCAAGCCCGCCTGAGAGAGCATTTTTATTTAAAGGGGAAAGCTCCATAAGCGCCGGATACAACCGCACCGGCCGCAGATTGGTGGTAACTCCCAGTTTTTTTCGCAGTTTTAAAAGGGCATATTCCGGGCGCTTGGTCAAAGGCTCATTTTTATATTTTTCCAGACCTGTATTTCCCAGAAGAACTGCATCTGCCTGAAGGCACTTTTTTAAAGACTCTTTTGGAAGAGGTTCTCCTGTTTCTTCTATAGAAGAAGAACAGGCCTTAACGTGAGTAATGTTAAGTACATGACCATATATTTCACACACTCTCTTTAAGACCTGCTCAGTTGCCTCTGTGATCTCCGGACCGATCCCGTCCCCCGGTATTACTGCTATATTTATTTCCATATTTTTCCATTTTCCTTTCTGCAAATATGTTTAACTACATGTGCTGCCGTTGGCAGCACAAAATAATAACAAAAACCGCCCAGGACCGGTATCCGATCCATTACAGGTCGGACCGGTCCTGGGCGGTCACATTATTTATTCACTTATCATTCACTTATTCAGGATTAATATTTAACTTTTTCGTTGACTTATTCTTTAACTTAGGAAGGTTAATTTGATTTTATTATGGCACTTTTACACGGTCATTTATTTCAGCATTAACATTGGATACAGGAAGCCGATCCATACAACCATCAGGGCACCGCCGATACGGGTGGAAATGGAGGAGAATGCTAACAGGCTCATTCTGTCGCCTGCAGTCAGAACTGCCAGGTCACCGGAACCACCGATGTTGCAGCAGCAAAGACCTGCTGTAATACCAGCTTCGTAGCCCCACAGGCCAAAGAGGTGTCCGAAGATGATCGCGCCAATGTAAGCGCCTAATACAGCCAGAACAATAATGACCAGAGCAGCCGGTGTAAAGTAGCTGATCATAGTCTCAATACTGATAGAGTTGATGCCGATACCTGCGATGATCGCCGGCAGCAGTCCCTTTAACATAAAGTTCATACCGTTTACAGTATAATTTGTGATCTTGTCTTCCATGATGCCGGTACATTTGATCACAACCGCGATGATGATCGCCCATGCAAGTCCTGCGATCACTTTGGTTCCAGGAAGCTTGCCTAAAATAGTTCCTAACAGATAGATGCCAAGGCAGATAAAGATACCGCCGCAGACTTTGGTAGGATCAGCACTGAGAGCCGGAAGCTGCTCAGATGCCTCTGTCTGCATAGTGCCTGCTCCACGAAGGATGCCCTGATTATCTTCAGGAGATACCATACCCATTTTTTTAAGGATCGGTTTGGAAAGAGCACACATCAGGATAGCAACTACGTTAGAAAGAGAAACATAGCATAAGAACATACCGGACATGCTCATCCAGTCTGTACCGGAAAGGTCAGTGTACAGAGTAGGAATGGTTACTAAAGCACCGCCGGAACCACCGGACATAGTTGGTGCGCCAATATCAAATACTGCATTTAAAGGTCCATAACCTGTGATCAGTCCGCCAAGGAAGCAGAAGCCCAGTGCAAATACCTGGGAGCCCAGGATCGCCGGCAGATAACGGGAAATAGCACCTAATAAGATCTTACGGTCCATATACAGGACGGAACCGCAAAGGAGAGCTGCGATATATACGTCCTGCAGACCATATTTCATAAGGATAGAAACACCTTTTACAGTGGTCTCTGGCAGAAGACCAAAGTAATTTAACAGTGCCGGTCCAAACATACAGAAGAGCACGGAACCACCTAAATAGCTGTTTACAACAGGAATACTGTTACCAAGCCAGAAGAACAGGCCGCCTACACTCATTAAAAACGCCAGAGTTCCTACCATTCCAACACCAGTAGTCTCACCGATCTTTACAGTTGGCATAAAACCGCCGTAAGTACAGATGATAATGACTAAAAACAACGGTACAAAGTACTTTGCTGAAAGTCCGCAGACTTTAAATTCCACTTTTTTACCCATATTTTTCCTCTTTCTACAGTCGTCCCCTAAAGCAAGAGGGGACATATAGTATTTTGCTTATTCGTAAATCTTAGCTTCTTCTTCCCCTCTTACCACACGCATAGCGCCTTCGTAAAGAGCCTGGATCTCGCCTTCTCCCGGATAACGGTATACAGGTGCGATAAAGGATACTCTGTCTGTGATCCAGTCAGCCATACGCTTGGAATAAACGATACCGCCGGTCAGTGCGATTGCATCCACTCTGCCGTTTACAGTGGTAGCAAGAGCACCAACCTCTTTTGCGATCTGATATGCCATGGTCTCAAAAACCAGCTTTGCATACTCATCGCCGTTATCGATCATTGCTTCTACAGCTCTGGCATCATTGGTGCCTAAATGGCTTACAAATCCGCCCTTTCCTACCATGGTACGGTAAGCTTCTTCATAGGTTAAACCATGATTGTATGCCAGATCCAGCACATCTGCATTTGGCAGTCCTCCGGAACGCTCCGGTGACATTGGTCCGTCTCCGTCAAGACCATTGTTTACATCTACTACCTTGCCACAACGGTGCATGCCAACAGTAATACCACCGCCGATATGGCAGACGATCACATTTACCTCTTCATAAGTCTTTCCAAGGACTCTGGCAACCTTTCTGGCAATGGCTTTCTGGTTTAATACATGGAACTGGCAGACTCTTTTTACTTCTTTAAGACCTGTCATTCTTGCCCATGGCCACAGCTCATCTACTACTACCGGGTCTACGATATAGGATTTAATGCCTACACGGTCAGCCAGATCTTTTCCAATAAGAGCACCCAGGTTGCAGGCATGTTCCTTTTTCGGATGCATCATTTCATCTACCATGATGTCATTTACTTCATAGGTACCACCTGGAATCGGGTGGAGAAGTCCGCCTCTTGCGGAAATACAGATCAGTTCATCCAGTTTGATACCCGCTTTATCAAGAACATTTAATATCTTTTCCAGGCGGTATTCCTTCTGGTCCTGCACATGGGCAAAGGGAGCCAGATCTTCGTGGGAATGCTGGATACTTTCCAGGTGGATGATCTCATCGTTGCAGTAAACTGCGATCTTGGTGGATGTAGAACCTGGATTCAGGATCAATACTTTATCTTTCATGTAGGTACCTCTTTATTTCTTGTCCTTGTTTCCTGCGATCAGCAGAGCAAGGGCAATACTGTTTAACTTGGTTTCAGGTGCATCAGAACGGGAAGTAATGACAACTGGTGCTGCAGCTCCCATAAGTACGCCTGCGATCTCGCATCTTGCCATATATACAAGAGTCTTCCACATAATGTTTCCGCACTCGATATTTGGCATTAAAAGTACATCTGCATGGCCTGCAACCGGGCTCTTGATGCCTTTGTGACGGGCTGCATCTTCATTTAATACATTGTCCAGTGCCAGAGGTCCGTCTACGGTGATACCCTTAAACTGGCCTCTCTGGCTCATGATGGCCAGGGAAGCTGCATCCAGTGTAGGCTGCATGGAAGGATTTAATACCTCTACTGCACACACAGCTGCTGCCTTTGGATCTTCGATCTCCAGTGCCTGGCATACAGGAATGGTATTGTTGATCATGGCGATCTTTTCTTCCAGTGTTGGATACATGACCATAGCTGCGTCTGTCATAAGGATCAGACGGTCTAATTTTACAGAGTCAAATACAGCCACATGGCTTAAGATCTTGCCGGTACGAAGTCCCCATTCTTTATTTAATACAGCCCGCAGGAAATCCGCGGTTCCGATGAGACCTTTCATAACAAGCTGTGCTTCCCCGTTATGTACCAGTTTTACAGCCGCTTCTGCTGATTTTCTGATATCCGGTTCATTTACAATGGTTACTTTGTTTACATCCAGCTCAATCTCTTCTGCGATCTGGCGGATCTTTGCCTCATCACCGCAGAGAGTTGCCTCTGCGATCCCCATCTGTACTGCCTCTTTTACTGCTTCCAGAACAGGTCTGTCCTCTGCCGCAGCCACTGCGATCCTTTTTTTCTCTCTGGCTAACAGGCTGTCTCTTACTTCTCTTAATGATCTCATTTTCCAGGTCCTTTCTATATTTATGATCCTATCTGTTTTAACTGAGTTCTGCCGGATCTGTGATCACGCCCATAACAGCGGATGCAGCAGCTACTTCCGGTGATGACAGATATGCTTTTGCCTTTGGAGAACCATAGCGTCCTAAGAAGTTACGGTTGTTGGTTCCAAGAACTACCTCGTCATCTGAAAGCAGACCCATGGTACGTCCCTCACAGAAGGAGCAGTACGGCGGTGTTACCAGCGCTCCTGCTTCTACCAGCGTCTGGATATAGCCTTCCTTCATTGCCTCTTCCATAATGCTGTTGGAAGCGGGTGTTACGATGCATTTTACGTGAGAGCTGATCTTTTTGCCCTTCATCACATTTGCTGCGATCTTCAGATCTTCCAGACGGCCATTGGTACAGGAACCGATAAATACCTGATCCAGTCTGACGCCTTTCACCTCAGACAGTGGATGCACATTGTCCACATATGGCGGACAGGATAATACTGGCTCTAAATCTTCTGCCTTATAAGTGAGAACTCTTTCATATTCTGCATCTTCATCGGCTTTGACCCATTTTACATCTTCGTAGTCCACGCCGCAGTAATCAGCGCATTTCTGGTCTGCTGCGAAAAGTCCTGCTTTTCCACCGCACTCTACAACCATGTTTGCAATGGTCATACGGCCGTCAATACCTAATGCATCAATGGCAGTTCCACAGAATTCCAGAGACTTATAGGTACCGCCTGCAGCTCCCAGATCTCCTAATACCCGAAGGATAATGTCCTTTGCGTATACATGAGGAGGAAGTACTCCGTCGATCTGGATCTTAATGCTGCTTGGAACTCTTAACCACATCTGGCCGGTTCCCCATACAGCTGCCATTTCTGTGTATCCAACACCGGTAGAGAAGCAGCCTACAGCACCGTAGGTAGGTGTGTGGGAGTCTGTTACAAATACAATGTCACCTGGCTTGGAATAGCCTAACTCAGGAACTAACTGGTGAACGATACCGCCGGTAGCGTGGAAATGGCGGATACCATACTCTTTTACCAGTTCATAACCGGCTTCCAGGCTTCGTGGGTCGCCCTCTAAGCAGGCTGGCATCAGATGATCGTGCATGATGACGATCTTATCTGTATTCCACACCTTGGTAAGTCCCATTTTCTTCATTTTATCCTGAAGGAAAGCGGTATAAATATCATGGATCACTACGCAGTCCGGCTCTACAACTACCAGATCTCCCGGCTTTACGCTTTTACCGCCAATGTGCTTCATAATGATCTTTTCAGCTAATGTATGTCCCATATTCTTACCCCCTTCCTATAACAGGCCTTTCTCTACTTTTTTCATAATGCTCTTTACCAGACCACCGTCCATGATGATGTGGTACAGATTTTCCGGAATTGCCGGGATCTTGTAAGTCTTTCCGTTGGCACTGATCTGCTGCTTATCCAGCTCTACTTTTACTGTATCTCCCTCATTTACATCATCTGGAAGATCCGGGCATTCCAGAAGTAGGATACCGTTATTAATAGCATTCCGGAAGAAAATACGTGCAAATGATTTTGCAATGACACAGTGTACGCCATTTGCTACCAGAACCTCTGCAGCCTGTTCTCTGGAAGAACCACAGCCAAAGTTATTTCCTGCTACGATCAGATCACCTTCACGAAGTTTAGCTGCCAGTTCCGGTCTTAAAGGCTCAAAGGCATGAACCTTGATCTCATCCATGGTTTCATAGTTTAAGTGCTGTGTTGGGATGATAATATCTGTGTCAATATCATTTCCAAACTTCCAGCAGCGTCCTTCAAATGTGAGAGAATGATTTTCTGTCTCTTCTTCCTCTGCTGCCGGTGCTTCTTCTTTATAACCTAAGGTTCCAAGAAGGGCTGCTTCTACAGCTGCTTTTGTGGAAGTCAGATAGGTCTTTGATGTGTCAAAGCCGGCATAACCAGGCTTATTTTCCAGATCATTAGATACCATAACTTCCGTTTTTCCAATACGTCCCTGAACTTCCGGATTTCCGCAGTGGTTGATCACAATTCCGCCAGCCTCTAAAATATCTGTAATATATCCGGCAGTTGCTGCCTTGATATAAGTGTCTGCATCAGAAGGTGCTACTACCAGGCGCAGTCCGTATGCGATCTTTCTTCCCTTTAACATAGAAGATACGGTTTCCAGATCTTTTAAATTGCCGCCGGTAGTTCCGCCGATAAATACGGATTTTACATCTGTCACCGGCAGTTCCTCTAATGCTGCAAACTCTTTATATCCTCCTGGAAAAGCAGTCAGTTCTTTTGTCTGTGCTGCATCAAATACAACATCTGTCTTTTCCTCTGCCTCTTTTTCCACTGTAACAGCAGTTGCTCCGGCTTTTTCAAGAACTCCGCAGAGAACCATTTTTTCAGACAGTTCCATATCCTCTAAGGTATCTCCTGTCAGGCTTAAAAGCTTTCCTGCTAAATTTTCTGCTCCCAGTTCTTTTACCAAGCTTAAAGCCAGATCTTTTGCAGAAAGTCCCTCTGGCAGTTTTCCAGTTAATTTTACTGTTTCTTTTAAAGCACCGTTTTCAGGTTCTTCTAACAGCAGTTCGCCGGTCTCTAATACCTGCTTTAACTGTGTCGGATCTGCGCAGGTGACCTGAGCGCCGATGGCGCCGGCTGCTCCCGCTGCCTTATCACAGGTGACAGCTCTCTGACCTGGTTTTAAAAGACCATCTGCAAGAAGCTTTCCGCACATTCCTTTTCCATAGTAAAATGGAATGTTTTCCTTTTCTGCCTTTTCTCTTAAGGCTTTATGTAGACCGGATACCTCCGGTGAATTGGGAGGTACGGTCTGATCAACTACAACTACGGTTGCTACTGCGGGTTTCTTTTCTGTTTTTAAAAATACCTGTGCAAGTTCATTATCCTGGATCACACACAGATCCACTTTCTGCATCTTCACATTTCCCATTTTTATTACCCCTCTGCCAGTTTTTTATACTCCTGGTACTTCTCCTTTGCATCCAGTTCTGCTTCTGCAAGAAGTTTTTCCGCTTCCTCCGGGAAGGTTCTTGTTAATGCGGAAAATCTTACTTCACCCATAAGGAAGTCTCTTAAGTTCAGAGTTGGCTCCTTGGAGTCCAGAACAAATGGATTTTTTCCTTCTTTCTTAAGGTCTGGATTATAGTGGTACAGGTTCCAGTAACCTGCTGCTACTGCTTCTTTTGCTTCCTGCTGTGCGCATCCCATGCCCTTTACAAGACCGTGGTTGATACATGGAGCATAGGCGATGATCAGGGACGGACCCTTGAATTCTTCTGCTTCTTTTAATACCTTTGCCAGCTGTGCAGGATTTGCACCCATAGCTACCTGGGCTACATAGCAGTAACCATACTGCATTGCCATCAGGCCTAAATCTTTCTTCTTTGTCTTCTTACCGGAAGCTGCAAACTGTGCAACTGCACCGATCTGTGTTGCCTTGGAAGCCTGACCGCCTGTATTGGAGTAAACTTCGGTATCTACAACCAGGATGTTTACGTCAGTTCCGCTTGCTAATACATGGTCCAAACCGCCAAAGCCGATATCATAAGCCCAGCCGTCGCCGCCGTACATCCACATGGATTTCTTGGACAGATGCTCCTTGTTGTTTAAGATATCTGCCTTGCGGTCAGCCTGCTCTCCTGTAAGTTCTGCTGCTTCTAATGCCTTAACCAGGTTTTCGCTTACTTCCATGGTCTTGTCGCCATCATTATAAGCATCAAACCATGCATCAATTGCTGCACTTAAAGATGCATCTACGCTATTTTCCTTCAGCTCTTTTACAACACCTGCAACTCTTTCTCTCTGCTGTGTCACTGCAAGGCACATACCAAGGGAAAATTCTGCGTTGTTCTCAAATAAGGAGTTGGAGAATGCCGGTCCAAAGCCCTTTTCATTGGTTGTATAAGGTACACAAGGAAGTGCTGCGCCCCATGCCTGTGTACAGCCGGTTGCATTTGCGATCACCATACGGTCACCAAACATCTGGGTCATCAGCTTTGCGTAAGGTGTTTCACCGCAGCCTGCACATGCGCCGGAGAACTCTAATAATGGAGTCTCAAACTGACTTCCCTTAACGGTATTCTTAGCCAGTGGATTTTTCTTCTTGGAAAGTTTTACTGCATAATTCCAGTTTTCGATCTCTGCTGCCTGGGAGTCTAATGGCTTCATGGTAAGAGCCTTTTCCTTAGCCGGGCATACCTGAACGCAGGCACCGCAGCCTAAGCAGTCTAATGGAGAAACCTGGATCCTGTAGGTGTATTCCTCTAAGCCTTTTCCAGTTGCCTTCTTTGTCTTAAATCCTTCTGGTGCATTTTCTGCTTCTGCTGCACTTACCAGAAATGGACGTACTGCTGCATGCGGGCACACATAAGAACACTGGTTACACTGGAGGCACTTGTCCGGATCCCATTCAGGAACATCTACTGCTGTTCCTCTCTTTTCATATTTAGAAGTACCAAGAGGTACGGTACCATCTTCTCTGCCTGTAAATGCACTGACTGGAAGGCTGTCACCCTTTAAGGAGTTAATCGGCAGCATAAGATTTTTTACAAATTCTGGAAGATTTTCATCTACCTTTGCTGTCTCCGGCTCTAAAGAAGCCCATTCTTCCGGAACCTTTACTTCTACCAGTCTCTGGTATCCGCAGTCAACTGCCTGATAGTTCATATTTACAACCTTTTCGCCCTTCTTTCCGTAGGACTTAAGGATGGCTTTCTTCATGTACTCTACTGCATCATCAAATGGGATCACATTTGCCAGTTTGAAGAAAGCTGACTGTAAAACTGCGTTGGTACGGTTTCCAAGTCCGATCTCCTTACCGATCTTTACTGCATTGATGATGTAAAATTTAATATGGTTTTCTGCAATGTAGCGCTTTACAGATGCTGGCAGATGCTTGTCCAGTTCATCTTCATTCCAGATGCAGTTTAATAAGAAAGTACCGCCTGGTTTACATTCCTGGACAATGTCATATTTCTGGATATAAGACTGATTGTGGCAGGCAACAAAGTCTGCATGGGATACCAGATAGCTTCCACGGATCGGCTTATGTCCGAAACGAAGATGGGAACGGGTAACACCGCCGGATTTCTTAGTATCATACTCAAAATATGCCTGAACATACATATCAGTGTGGTCACCGATGATCTTAATGGAGTTCTTGTTGGCACCAACTGTACCGTCTGAACCAAGTCCCCAGAACTTGCAGCTGATGGTTCCCTCTGCAACTACATCGATCGGTGCCCCTACAGCCAGTGAATGATGGGTCACATCATCATTGATACCTACTGTAAAGTGGTTTTTTGGCTCTTCTGCTTCCAGGTTGTTAAATACTGCTTCAATCTGGTTTGCAGTAACATCTTTAATAGAAAGACCATATCTGCCTGCGTATACACGGATATTTCTGCCGGACTCTGCAATAGCACTGCAAACGTCCAGATACAGAGGTTCGCCTAAAGAACCTGGCTCCTTGGTACGGTCCATAACTGCAATACGCTTTACAGTCTCAGGAATTGCAGAAAGGAAATGCTTAATGGAGAATGGACGGTACAGATGTACCTGTAAATATCCGGTCTTTCTGCCATGTGCATTTAAGTAATCAACGGTCTCACGGATCACACCATCTACAGATCCCATTGCAATGATCACTTCTTCTGCATCCGGACATCCGTAGTAGTTAAACAGGTGATAATCTCTTCCTGTGATCTTGTTGATCTCTCCCATGTAGTTTTCAACGATCTCAGGGATCGCCTCATAATATGGGTTTGCTGCTTCACGATACTGGAAGTATACGTCCGGGTTCTGTACGGTACTTCTCTGTACAGGACGCTCCGGATTTAAGGATCTCTTGCGGAATGCATCCAGTGCATCTCTGTCTAAGAGTCTGTCTAAATCTGCATAATCCATTACTTCTACTTTCTGAATCTCGTGGGAAGTACGGAAACCATCGAAGAAATGAAGGAAAGGAACGCGGCCCTTAATAGCTGCCAGGTGGGCAACGCCGGCCAGATCCATGATCTCCTGAACGGTACTGCTGCAAAGCATTGCAAAACCGGTCTGTCTGGTTGCCATTACATCAGAGTGCTCTCCGAAAATGGAGAATGCGTGGGTTCCTACGGAACGGGCACTTACATGAAGGACACCTGGGTGTAACTGACCGGAAATACGGTACATTGGCGGGATCATAAGGAGCAGGCCCTGGGATGCTGTGTAGCTGGTTGCCAGTGCGCCGGACTCCAGTGCGCCGTGCATAGCGCCGCAGGCGCCAGCCTCAGACTGCATTTCTACCAGTTTGACTCTCTGTCCAAACAGGTTTTTCTTACCTGCTGCAGACCAGGCATCTACATGCTCTGCCATTGGTGAAGAAGGGGTAATGGGGTAAATGGTAGCTACTTCTGTAAATGCATAAGACACATAAGCAGCGGCTTCATTACCATCCATTGTTTTCATCAATTTTTTCTGTTTCTCTTCCATCATTTTCCTCCTGAGATTCGTGAATGCCTTTATGGTATGGGGTTTTTAAATCTACTTGGCAATATTTCTAAATACGTTTCTACCGTGGCATTCTGTATGGTAATATTTCTGTACTCACTGTTTTAAGGGTGTTACTTTTCCGGCTCAAGTTCTTCAAAAAGTTCTACTGCCGGTATAATTGCTGATGCACCATAGTAAAAGAAAACCAGTCTTAAAACTTCGCCGACCTCATCCATGGTGGCACCTTTTTTCACTGCCAGTTCGCCGTGTGTTTTAATCGTCACAGCATTTCCTGCGCAGCATCCCATAAGCATTAACATCAGTTCCATGTATTTAGCCGGAACATGTGTTATATCCTGTTTGCAGATCGCGAACTGCTGGCTGAATGCCTGGAGCAGTTTTGGATCATTTGCCATTTTTTTGTGGATAGAAAGAACGTTTCCGCCTCTCTGCTCCTTTAACCGTTCCAGGATCTCTTCTGCCTGGGCGATCTTTTCTTTATTTTCCTGTTTCATGGTATGTACTCCTTTTGATTGTCTGTTCCTTTCTGTACCCACGGAATGCGGGTACGAAAACATTACCTTTACTGATACTTCTTCTGTAAAAATGCCGGGGCAAGTTCAGGAAACAGAGCGTATGTCATAACATCTTCTTCTGTTCTTGCAAAGCCTGCTGCTTCTGCTTTTGCTTTCTCCCATCCAGGAGCGATCAGGCTTCCCGGACGTTCTGTGATCATTTTGTCATTTCCTAAAACAGCTGCCTTCAGTTCCGGTGCGATCTCACCAGCCGGACGTCCGTACATGCCGCGGATGTAAGTTTTGCTCTCATTGGAGATCATCTTGTATCTCTGTCCCGTAAGGACGTTAATAGTTGCCTGGGCGCCTACCATCTGAGCAAACGGAGTTGCTAAAGGCGGATAACCGAAATCTTTATGTACCTTATGGACTTCCTCAAATACTTCATTAATGCGGTTTTCTGCATTCATGCCTTTTAACTGGCTTTCCAGGTTAGAAAGCATTCCGCCTGGGATCTGATGTTTTAAAACACTGATATCTACACCTGTACGCTTGCTTGCAAATTCTTTGTATTTTTCACGCAGCTTCATGAAATAATCATTGATCTCTGCCAGAAGGTCCATATCCAGATGAGGATCAAAGCCTGTTCCCTTTAAGCAGGTAACAATACTTTCAACCGGCGGATGGGCAGGGCCAAGAGAAAGAGCAGATACATCGCAATCTACGGTACAGGCACCGGCTTTAATGGCTTCCCAATAACAGATATCCGCCATACCGCCGATACAGTGTGCATGGAAATGAACCGGAAGACCTACTTCTTTGCGGATCGCTCTGATCACATCCGATACCTGCTTGGGGTTCATCATTCCGGCCATATCTTCTACATGAATGACTTTTACGCCCAATGCTGCATAATCCTTTGCCATCTGTACATATTTTTCTAACGTATGTACCGGGCTTATGGTGTAGCAGATATTTGCTTCTGCTGTTTTTCCGTTTTTAAGCACTGCCTTAATGGCTGTCTCTGTATTTCTCACATCGTTTAAACCATCAAATACCAGGAACTTATCAATTCCGGCTTTTGCTGCCAGTTCTACGAATTTTTCTACCACATCATCGGGATACTGTTTGTAGCCGATCAGGTTCTGTCCACGGAGGAGCATTCTCAGCGGTGTCTTCTTACACAGCTTCTTAAATTC
>ERZ894240.1072-NODE-1072-length-19336-cov-83.685701_pt1 | contig 19336 bp, 29 predicted proteins | sample MGYA00380298_ERZ894240 | MGnify/ENA primary metagenome ERZ894240 (study PRJEB32331, sample SAMN06328419) | human gut metagenome | biome: human gut microbiome; feature: stool | host: Homo sapiens | collected 2014-06-27 ...
TTTTGCAAATGATTCATCTGCTCTATTGATAATACCTGTTTACTCATTATTTTGCCTCCTTCCTTTATTGTTTATTTATTTCTTATTTGTATATATCCCCTGCGTTCAGTTTCCCGAAGAAGTTCCATATCTTCATCTTTGATGTCACAGGGAGTCTCACCATTCACGGTAGTGTAGTCCGGGATATTAAACTTATCCCTGATTCTCTTTTTGATTCTGGGGATGTCTTTGGGATCAAGATGCCTTGTTTCCCAATAAATGGTAACTCTCATCATTTAAAATGGATTATCGTCTTCCACATCAGCAACACTGCTTCCTGATAATGGAACGGAGTCAAGATTATAAAAACAAGTCGTAGCGGCATTGAACCCACAGATGAACCGTAGCAATCCAATGTTTCGTCCTTTAGCAATATCTATCATAGCCGTTCCTCTAGTATCTACATTGGAAAAATCGGTCGGATAAGATTTCTTATTGACCTCAGGACGGTAGATAAGAATAACAACATCGGCGGCTTCTGCTATTTGTCCACTGTCACGAAGCCGTGCCAACGTAGGAACCGGATTCATGGTATCCCTATTCAACTGGGAAAGGGCTATAATCCAGATATCAAGCTCCTTGGCGAGGTTCTTCAACCGCCTTGCCACATCACCCATTTGCTGTTCCTTATTAGCTCCCTTCATGTTGACATTGAGAATCTGCAAATAGTCTACGATTGCACCATCAATCCCAAACTTTAGCTTCATGTAACGGATTGAGGATAGTATCGTATCAATATTGGAGGTACTTCGGTCATCAAAGTAAATACCCTTACCTGATACCTTGCCAATACCTTTGTCAACCGCCTGTAACTGCGAATCTGTCAAGCGTGAGTACATGATCTGATTGGCAGGAACACCGCTCTCCATAGAAAGAATGCGAGCTGTTATTTGCTCTTTCTTCATTTCCATAGAATACATGGCAATCTTAGCTCCTAAATCAGCCGCATTTCGCATCATTGACACTGCCAGACTAGTTTTTCCCATGCTTGTTTCTCCAGCAATGATTATCAAGTCCGACTTCTGTAATCCTCCTGATTTGGAATCTATCTTTTCAAATCCGGTAGGAGTTCCAGTCATTGGTCTATCACCGGATAGATTTTCATTTATCATGCTGTAAACACTTTCAAGCCCATCATTAATGGTCGTGACAGTCGTACTGCTGGATTTGAAAAGAGAAGCAAGCTCATCACTTACAGAATTAGTAACATCAAGAATATCTTCTGATTCCGAGTAAGAGTTTGAAACGAGATATTGACCTATGACATAGAACTTACGCCTTATGGTCAAATCATGAAGTCTGGCTGCGTACTGATACAGGTCAAAAGTACTGTTAGAGGCAATTTGCATGTATTCCACCAGATTAAACTTCACTCCATTGGTGATAAGTCTGCTTTTGACAGTTATCATATCCGGTCTGTTACCGGATGATACCACCTGGAGAATGGCTTGGTATATCTGTTTGTGAAACGCATTATAGAATGATTCTTCTGACAGTAATTCCCTGACCTCCTCAAGAGCATTGCGCTCTATTATAATGGTGCCTAAGACCAGTTTCTCAGCATCGTCATCACGTAGTTGAATATTAACTTCCATATTCTTTCTTTGCCCAGTTTAACACCGTCCGATAAAGGTTGGTGTATCGTTTACGTAAATCCTTTCGATTCTCTATCTGTTCAATGATGTCCGCTATCTGTTTACCCGTATACTTCTCTTTGAGTTTTAGGAACTCAGCTTCTGTGATTTGAGAAGGGAAGTTTTTAGAATTGCTACAAAAAGGAGCTTTCCGGTCTAGCCATTCATTGAATTTTAGATAATCAGGATTGAGAGAGGGTGAAGAAGGTTCACCTTCTTTCTTATCTCCGTTAGGAGATTCTTTCTTATCTTCCTTTTCCTCTTCCTTTTCCGCCGTAGTGTTCACGTCGTTATCACGTAGTGTTGACGTAGCGTTCACGTTGTTATCATTTAAAGCCTTATTAATCAAACTTTTTGCTATATCCTTACCGATATATGATTTATCGTATCTCTTATCAAGGATTTGATGACTACGGAATGTGCGGATATAATAGTAGCTTTCTTCTGCGTGAATAATAGGTACTAACATCCGGGCATCCACTAAGGAATCTATCCACTTTTTTATTTCAGATACGCGTAAACTCTCATCGTAAGGGAATATTTGAGACTTGAGTAATGCAGCATTACCTTTGATAACTCCGAAATCATCAGCGAAGTTCCAGCAACCAATAAAGAAAAGGCGGCACGGGATTGGTAATTTACCAATCTTTTCATCTTCCCAAAATTCAGGTTTTATCGTCCTTATTCGTGCCATATAAACATTTAATTAAGTAATACAGATTTATTTCTCCACTTCTCGGACATTTCGGTATATGTTCAATGTCCTTAACTACTTCTTTTATACTTTTCATATTAGAATCTTACGTTAGTTAATTGTCTATCATTAGAATAAACTGCCCACTTACCGTTACCACTATCAAACAGCCGTAAGTCCGACACCTCCCCGAAACGCTTGATGTTACCGCAAAGGTCAACGATCCATCCTGCTTCCTTTGAAGGATGCGGACGGATAGCTCGACCGACTATCTGGTACCACATGGCGAGTGACATCGTAGGACGTGCCATAACTACCGTATCAAGTTCAGGATAATCAAAACCTGTAGTCAATACTCCAACATTGGCAACAACCGGGATTTCACCGGATTTAAAATGCTTGAGAATCATATCACGAGTAGAGTTTGGGGTATCACCGGAAACGATAGCACAACCAGGTATAGACACAGTTAATCGTTCGGCTTCTTTTAAGAACCGGGTAAATACCAAAATGCCTTTTCTCTTACCACCTGCTCTGGGATTCATCAACCTTTGGACGATGTGAACAAGATAACCGTAAAAGTCTATTCGTTCGTATTCCCTTTGGACCGATTTATCCGTATAGTCGGCACCGGTGGTATTTACTTTCAAGTTGAGTTCATTCCACCCTGATGGGTTCATCGGGTAGTAGTTCAACTTCGCCAGATAGCCCATATCAAGTAAAGTTGATACCTGTACATGGTAAATGACCTCTGAAAAAACATGGGGCTTTGTCCGGGTGATGAATTTCAGCATAGAACCGAAATCACGCGAGGAAGACAACCTATAAGGAGTTGCCGTCAAGCCAAGAACCTTACACTTCACCGCATCGAAGAAATCCTTGTACATACCTTCTTTCGGATTTACAAGGTGACATTCATCCACGATGATGTTCTTGAAGTGGATGAACAGTTCGGGATGATTCTTTACCGATCCGATTGTTGCGAATGTTATCCGACTTATTTCCTTTGAGTTGAAGGAAGCCGAATAGATTGAGCAGTCAAGTATGCCGTATGAACATAGCTTTTTGAAGTTCTGTTCAAGTATTTCCTTGCTTGGCTGAAACACCAAAGTGTGCCCCTCAAGCCTTGCGGCTATATCCGCTATGATAAGCGATTTGCCACTTCCCGTAGGCAAAACCATGATGGCATTTGTTTTCTTCGCTTTGTTGTTGAAGAAAGAAACGGCTGCATCAGAGGCTTTCTGTTGGTAATCACGCAATACATAACTCATAAACCTTTCTCCTTTCGTAACTTCTTATTGAGTGCTTTGTAATACTTAATTAGTTGCTCGTACTCAAAATCTGACATCTTAGAAGTACCAGCAGCTTTCACTTTCAGCAAGTCAAATTTCAGTTGCCCGATTTTGGCTATCAGATTCACCCGATAGCCTTCAAGGTGGTCGGCACGGAAACGGTTGCACGCCCGGCATTCGGCATGGCAATTGTTCTCATCAAATCGAGTAGCCAGATGCGTGCGGCTGAAATAGTGCCCGCAGTCGGCTTGCCCGAATGGTTTTATCTGTCTGCATGAGATACATTTGAAATAACCGTTTGGCATACAATCACGAAGCCGGATGAAAAGGGAAAACTCTTTATCGAGTTTCGCTTTCAAATCCGGCTTCTTCTTTACTGTTATCCCTGCTTTATCAAACAAGGGTAAAGGCTTGTCTTTCTTTTTTTTCTTTTGTTTTATGTAGTATGGCATAAATGTATTATTTTTGCACGCCTCTTTACGAAAGGGGCAAGTGATTATAGCACGAGGGTTCCACCTCTTCCCATTCCGAACAGAGAAGTTAAGCCTCGTCACGCCGATGGTACTGCGTAACAGTGGAAGAGTAGGTAGTCGCTGGTTAAAAGATTATTTTATAAAGTTTAAAAGATTAGGGAGTACTCCCAATATACCATAGATAATTTTATAATAACCAAAAAAAATTAAAACAATGGTAAATTTTTTAACTGCCGTTTTAGTTTTTGTAGTAGGAACATATACAGTTCGGCTGATAGACTATTGCTATAATAACTATATTATAAGATAATTTCCAATCATGGAACCCCGGTCAAAATACCGGGGCTTTTTTATTCCATATAAGCCATTGAAAACTCTTTCGGAATAAACCGCCCAACTGGAATAGGTTTGGCAGATTCAATAGCTGTATGAACTTCCCTCTTTTTGAACTCATGTCCCTTTTCTTTGGCTTGTTTCTCACATTCTTCCTCTTTATTTTTGAGGTAGTGAGTAATAAGCATCATCGCTCTGTCAACGTTGAAGGTGTTCACGACAAAGGTTTGGACTCTTTCGTCTTCATTCTCCCCTTCCGTAAATGTGATTTTCGTCTCAATCTGGTAGAATTTCTTTTCATTCGGTTTAGATTCTTCGTCACTATCTTCCGTCTCATCGTCCATCTTGTCAACGTATTCTGCCATAGTGATTTCATTTTTGAGATAGGCAAGCGAAGCATCGTCAACCTTGCGTTCTTTCAAGTTGTCAGTAAGAATTACGCAGGAATCGAACTCCTTTATCATTGTCAAGGTGAATCCAAACTGGTAATTAAGTTCAATGTAGTCTTTCAAGATAAGGCAAGCATTCTCTAGCCCAGTGGCATACAACAAGAATTTATACTTCTTGTCGCTTATTTGCGCTTGTGCAAGATAAGGATATAAGAACTTGTTCTCATTCTCGAACGCCAAACGGTTCTGGTTGCTGACCTCCACTTCCTTGATACCGTCTGCTTCCATACTGAAACGAATTTTCGCCAAAGTGTCTTGGTCTATTAGCGTACCACGATCAAAAAGGACTTCATTACGTTCAATGTTTACCGTTTCACCGGTATCTTCATCAATGAAAGATTCCTCCCATGTTTTGAGAACACGCTTTGCAAGGTACATGTTAAGCATCTTCTTTGGATCAGATGTCACGTACCGGATTTCTGTTTTTCTTGTTTCTATCATTATTCTTTAATTTAGAAATTAGTTCATCTTTCATTCTCAATATTCTGGCCATGCCTCTCATCCGGGACTGAGCAGCGAGATACATTTGTTTATACTTAGCCGCATCCGTTAAGGCACGCTCGTATTTGGCTGTCTTTTCATCGGCAAACCTGCCTATGCTGTCACGCTTATAAAGCTTTGGAGGCTTAACCTCATTCCCGAATAAGTCGTTCATGACTAAATAAATTCTTTGTTACGTTCGATTTCTTGTTCTATATGGATAAGAAACTCATTCTCATTCGGTGCAGGCAAATAAATACCAGCTTGCGCTTGAGACCAGTTTCTAAATCTTTCAATTGCAGTTGTCATTTCGCCAGTGGTAAGTTCCGAACTGCTTCTCATGTAGGTTATCTCCTTACCCTGCTTATTGATTTTCTTACGTTCAAATAAATCACGATTACAAGTTTTTTTAAAATAGTCAAGTTTGACTTCTTCAAGGCTGTAGCCAAATTCACAAGCAAAGAAAGACAGTAGTAAATGAAGATAGGAGTTCTGTGCTAAAGAGCGATTGGGAAGGCGTTTTTTGACCTCTACAACCGCCCTTTGCTGAAAGAGTTTGTTTACATACTCTTTGTACCTGTCAATCTCATAAGGATTATTTAGATTGAAAATCATACGCTAAAAAGGTAAATCATCTTTTACATTACCATTCGCATCAACAGGAGGCGGAAAGTTCTGCGGTTGCTGCTGATAAGTCGGCTGCGGTGCCGGTTGTTGAATTGGGTGCTGTACCGATACAGTCTGTGGAGATTGCGATACACCGCCACGCGCTTCTATTTTATAGCATCGAATAGACGCCATACGTTTAAGTTCCCCATCCTGATTTGTCCATGAACGCCCCTGTAAGACAAATGATATAGTCACTACATCATCATTTTTATAGCGGTCAAGTTCTGCACATTTGTCACCCGAAAACTCCAAAGGAATAACATTCTCATACTCGCTACGCTCACCTGTATAAGGGTCATATGTGGTTGCATCAAGAATAAACTCTCGTTTGGTAAATGGATTTCCTCCATTCTTGGATAGTATTTGGACGGTCTGACTGATTTCGATTATCCGTCCGGTTATTTGATTTGCCATAATGAATATTATATTACTTTTAATGTTACGCTACCAACTATCGGAGATTCTTTCAAATATTTGTTATAAACTCCCGGATAGTCTTTCTCGAATTTTTCTTTATCGAATGATTTTCGAATGCTATCCTTTTTACGGATAAATTGTATTGAATCACTCTTCCAATTATAGACTCCGGATTTCACCATCTCTTTCATTACTCCATCCGTAAGTTCCTTCTTCTTGTCTGCCCAATATTTCGCTTGTTTTTCTATTTCAATTATGGATAGTTCCATTTCTTGATAATGAGATGGTAAAGTAATATTGGATATGGGTAGGGCGTAGGGGTTAACGAACTGGATGCCATTCATATCACAAGTCAAAAGCGATTTTATAACATCAGAAGGGATTCGTTCTACATCTATCAATTCAGCGATAGAGCCTCGCAACCAGATAGCAAACAATCTATCAACTTTTGCGCCTGGATTCTGCAATTCAAAGAGATAAGCATAAATAGATAATTGCCAACGCACATACTCCTTATCCAATTTATATGTGGTTTTAATATCACCCAAGTGAAAGGTATCTTCATTTTCTCGATAAACCTTATCTATTGAACTTGCATAATGTTCATTGTCGGATACAAGGTATTCACTATCTTCAATAATCAATCCATTAAGTTGTATTAAGTTGAGATAGTTCTTCGCTTCTTCACAATCAGGAATAACCCCTAATGAATCGGCTATTTCACAACATTCATGTATATAAGAACCTTTTTCTGCTGCGTTATCAATCCGATATTGAGGAATCCCTTTTAACTTATCGGGAAATAATTGCCTTTCAATTATCCCTGTAATTCCTGAGAGAAACACACCGTTCAGTATATAGGTGTGTTTCTCTTGGTTGAATACAACTTGCGATTTATTGAGCTGCATTGTTTAATTCTTTTTTCTTAGTGGATAATGCGTTCATAAAATCTTTGTTCCCCTGCAAACTGTTATAGCTATTAAATATCTGCGTTAGTGTCTGCACACTTTGCGCGCCTTTAACTTCTTGCAGAGCCATTGCCAGATAATCCGTTTCTTCCGGTGTAATTGAGTCTGGGTCTTTTGATTCTTCTGTAGGGATGAGAAACATTTGCAACAGTGAATACTTTAAAGCAATACTCATTGCCTTATTCATTCCTTTATCACCTGAATCCATCGCTTCTCCTACGTTAGTGGTTTCTACAAAAGAACCATCAGTAGTCATATAGCGGAACTTTATCATCGCACGGGTGAATGTATTAGTACCACCGCTTTTCGTTGGTCTATTTTCAGTGGTGAAATTCTGTACTTCTTGAAGGATGAACACATCATTTTTTGAGAATAACTCATGAAGTTCATTCATAACGTTATCAATGCCACGGAATTTAAAACCTTGTTGCTGGTTTTTTTCCGACTTTGTTATAGCCTTTGTTTCTTTTAGAATACTGGCTATCTTAGTGTATATAAGTTGGTCACTCATAATCGTAAAATTTAAAGGGTTAATTATATTCTTTGTTCTTTAGAATCAATAGCATAGAGAAGTACATCACAAGCATTGATTGCATAAGGAGACATTTTCGTGGTTCCGGTCTTTTCTGCCCGTATTTTCTTTTCTGCTATCAGCTTTTCAAGTCTATAACGACCGCCTACAAACTCTTTTGCTTGCTCTTTATTGAGAGACACTCTGCTACCTATTCGATAGAGAGTGTTTAATTTTGCTTCTGCATTCATTCTAACCTCCTTACTCTTTCAATAGTTTCAACTCTTGTTCTTCGTGCCCTTCTCATATCGCTCTGTTCGTGGTAAAGCGACAAAGAAAAGACACATAATAAGCCACAAGCAACGGATGTACGAATGATAGGTGAAAAATCCATTGTGAATTTCACACCAGCTATCCGTTCATAAAGCATGGTTGCCAATTCCCGACCATTCCTCACCTGCAAAACATCAAAAGCTTTCTGCAATTGGTTGTTTATCGTGCTAACTGCTCGGCATTTGAGATCAGCAATTTCTTTCTTTTCATACCCTTGTGCATACATTCGTGCTGTAATCTCGCATTCAGGGGTGAGTTCTGTTAATACTCTATTCATAATCGTGTGAGTTAATGATTAGTAGTTCCTTACTACATAAAACTTTCCTTTAGGAGCTCCTTCTTGTTGAATAGAATAAAGTACATCTTCCGGTTCTACAATTCGATTGGCTCTCGCCAAACGATTCAAATCTTGAACCATACGGGATACTTTCACATAAAGAGATAAAGAGAAAGGTAGCTTATCATTTTTCTTTATCAGCTTCTCTTTGACTTTTTTTCTTTCTTCTGATTCTTTTGCCATAAGATTTAATTTTAAATTAATGATTCGTGGACAAGCCCGGGCTCGAACCGGGATGAGATGTCTGCTTTCATGATGCGTCCAACATTACTTGCATACAGATTTTCACTGAACTCGCTCTGGTATTGAGTGCGTCTACCAATTCCGCCACTTATCCCCAATAATAAAGGTGCACTATCTTCACAGACCGCACACCCCAGTACAAACACAAAATAAAACACGACAAAAACAGTTATGTCAATAATCCTCTTTCAACTCCGAAAATGTCAAAACAGTGAGTATAATAGATAAGACAAACATTATAGATGTCAGTATGACACCGGACACATACATGGGACTATCCTTGATAACAGCATTACATAGTATCACTGTCATACATAATAATAAGATCACTGAAAAAGAAAACATAATCACTTTCATGGCAACTTCTCCTCTACTTTAGCAAGCGTGCATTTACTTTGGTGAACTGCGTCATCAATACGCAGCATTAAACTATCCATTTCTCTTGTACGTCTAATAGACAAAGCCGCCAAACAATCAGTAGTAGCTTTCAATTCAAGTGAAAGTTCTTTTACTGTATCTTCCAAGAACTTAAGGTACTCATTTACTTCCATAAGAATAAGTATTAGTTTGTGCCCGCCAACCTTTTAGACAGTTGTACCAGTAATCGAGAACTGACGGTCTTTTATATCAATACCAGTACGGACGCCCAACCCGAAAACATCCACTTAAATCCATAACATGTTTTCTTTACACCTTTACAACACCTTGCAATGTTCGCTCTGTTGTAGCCAAATTCTCTCTCAATGGCATGGAGACTTTTGAACTCCCTTATGAAGTTCCCGTTTAAATCAAGCTGTATTACTTTCTTTTCAAGAACTTCAAGCCATTTTCTCTTAGCTTTTTTATTCGATATTTTATTTGAGATTTTTGTGTTAGGGTTATTCCTGTTTTCTTTCTTCGTAACCCATTTTAAATTGCAAACACGATTATCATCACGAATGGTATTTATGTGGTCTATTTCGGGCTTGTTACTTACATTTGGTATGAATGCAAGAGCAACCAACCTATGAATCAAAAAGAAAGATTTAATTTTGTTTTTTATTAGAAATACATACACATAACCTACATTGTTATACCTCAACTTCAAATTGCGTCCATGTGTAAACACTTTTCTACCAGATAAATATAATGTGATTCTGTCAAGGCTTCTTACTTTACCTAAATTGGATACTTGGTATAAACCTTCATATCCTTCAATATTTTTCCAAATTTCGTCCATATACTTTTAAAAATTAGTGCTAACAGAGGAATTCGATTCCAAGCATCACGCTTTTCTGTTAGCTATATGTTTCGATGTGCGTGTCGGTCGCCAAATCCGTCATTACTTACACCTCAGTGACTATGGTTACACATCTGTTAATCGTTAAACATTGCACAACTCACAAGCTCCAACTTGCTTATGTGCGTTCATTATCTTTGGTTGACCTAAACGGCTTATGAATTACACCGTAAAGGCTTTTACAATATTTCAAAGAACTAATCAATAGTGCCCGTGTAGAATATTCTCTACGTCTGCACGGGCTGTCGTGCGTGATATAATCGTGTGATTAATCATCATAAAAGAACTTCTCACCCGGCTTTCTGAATAGCCTATACCCAGCGTACAGGCTCATTAATGTTATTGCTATTTCTATCATACCGCCATTCTGTTAAGTTGAAACTCTATGTAATCAATCTCTTCTTGAATACCTTGCAGCGCTTCTTCTTTGGTGTCAGTATTACAGTATGTGCAAGCTTCTGCCTCTGACATACCGTCCACTCTATCAAGCTCAGTACAAGCCTTATCTAAAGACTTTTCAAACTCATAAGCATCTATGCTGTCACAAACTCTATACTGTCTCATATCAAGCGATTTTTAAAAGGTTAGCCTTTTTATAGCATCTGAACTCTTGGCGTTCAGTATCGAAATAAGTTTGAACAGTATCGTTCTTTGCTCTCTTATCTGTACCAGTAATAGCAGGCATCAATTTCTCACAAAGAGTACCATATGCCTCTCTCACAGAACCATCTACTTTTTGAAAGTAGAACTTTACAATCTTACTTTTCATTTCAGCTTTCAGCTTCAAGTTAGCCCAAGCAACTTTTAATGCTTCACTTATTGAAAAACCGTTTCTCTTCACGAAAGACCATGCAAGTGACATGACCTCTTTCATTTGATTTTTAAAATTCGCGCTCATAACCGTGTGATTTAATATGTTTATACTATTTTATCCTATCAATCAGTTTTGCATCTTTGTTGCGTCAATGAATGATTGATGACGCAAATGTAATCAAATATATTACATGTAATATCTTTAGATTACATTATTATCATTATTTAACATTTTAGATATTACGCACTAATTTCTGCTAATGAAAAAACTTTAATAACTTTATTATATGAAAATCAATAGATTAAACATTGGAGAAGAAGTCCGTAAAAAGGTAGATGAAAGCGGATTATCAAAGGCTAAATTTGCTGAATTACTGGGTATTGCAAGACAGAATATCGAAAAAACAGTATTTCAAAAGCATAGCCTTGACACCGATTTGCTATGTAATATTAGCGAGGTGCTAAATTGTAATTTTTTCGATTACTATAAATCTGGTGATTCGTGTAATAACACAGATTACATAAAACAAAAGGAAATTAAAGCCACTTTATCTATAGAAATGGGTAGTGAGAAAAAAGAGCAGGTTCTTCGGTTTGTATTTGGTGATAATAATATTGAAATCTTAAATAAATAGACTATGCGGATATATATTTTTGAATATAACGAAAGCGATGGAAATTTTCATCAAAATTATAATGGCATTGAACAAGGAACAAATGGTTATCAAACTGTCTGTGAAACTTATGAATACATTTGGGACCCATTTTCACGAATGCTTCATAGACGATATAATTTTTATTCAAACGAACGTCCTTCTTTTACCACTATACAAACGGAGTGGGAAAATTATCTTTTATTAAGAAAGGATATTGAAGATTACAAAAAACTCAATACTATAGATTAATAAAGGATAGAGAATGAATAAAATAACATACATTTTGGGTGCTGGAGCAAGCTATGGTGAACGCGACCAGAAAGGAAAAATCAAAAGAGGAGTTCCCATCATATCAGAATTTAGTATAGCTATTCATTCATTGATAAAATTGCTTTCTGAAAAATGCAACGGATTTACTGGTAAAGAGAAAGAAACCCTCTTATTAATTAAGGATGAGCTAAAATGGCTATCAGATAGATGTGGAGATTATCCAACTATTGATACTTATGCAAAAATGTTATTTATCACTCAAAAGAGTGAGATATACAATCGAGTAAAAAATGCTCTATCCATCTACCTAACACTTAATCAGTTATTTCTTCCACATGATTTACGTTACGATGGTTTTATAGCATCACTATTGAATGAAGACAAGAAGTTCCCTTCAATAGATATACTAACATGGAATTATGACGCACAGTTTGAATTAGCATATTCCGATTATTCTAATGACGGAAAGTATATAATGAAGCTATGGGAAAATTTGAATGTAATTAGCAAGACTATTACCACAAAAAATAAAAATAAAGATGTATTTTCTATTGCAAAATTAAATGGAACTGCATTATTTATAGATAGGCAAGATGAGAAAACAATTATAGATATTTTCAATGGAGGATATGATCTTAATAAAGCTATAGTAAAAATAGGAGAGATATTGCATTATAATAATTTATATAGAAATACACTTTCTTATTCTTGGGAAAGAAACGATGAATTTATTAAAAGTATTATAGAGCGCGTAAAAAATACAACATCACTGGTAATCATTGGATATTCTTTTCCTTATGTCAATAGAGAAATTGATAGATTAGTAATACAAAGCATGGAATATCTAAAGAAAATTTACATTCAAGACCCTTTTGCTGATGATATAAAAGAAAATGTACAAGCTATCTTGCTTGATAGCGGGAAAGAAGTAACAATTATTACTAAAAAGAATACGAAGCAGTTCTTCATTCCTAATGAACTATAAATTAAATATAGACATCAGTTTCATAGTAAGTGAATAATTTAGCCCCATCCCGGACGCTTTCAACGAATTAAAAAACAAACTAAATATCTGATACTATGATAATAACTACAACAAACAATATCGAAAATCACTCTATAAAGCGATACTTGGGAGTAATAAACGCCAACATAGTTATTGGCGCAAATTTCTTCTCCGATTTTGCAGCATCGCTAACGGATGTTTTTGGCGGTCGTTCCAATACTTACCAAAACAAGCTGAACACCATATACAAGGATGTTATGGCTGAATTAGAAGAAAAAGCCAAATATTTTCAAGCTGATGCCATAGTTGGATTGCATATTGACTTTGACGAAGTTTCAGGTGGAGGTAAATCAATGTTCATGGTTTCTGCCTCTGGAACTGCTGTTATGATAGAAAGCAACTTTGAGGATAGATATTTCATGTACAAAGCTCTCAGCGATATTCATGATTATTGGACAAAAGGATTTCTATCAGAAGAAGAATATAACTATGGAAAAGCAAGGATTATAGAAAAATACAACAGTGCAATTTCCGAAGAAATCAAAGTTGTCAAAGAAACAAAGGAATATGAAGCAAAAAGATTAAAAGAGCAAGAAGAGCAAAAAGCTCATGCTAAAAAAATATTCGAAGAAAAACTTTACGAAGCGAAGAAGAATTTAGAAAACAGATGCCCATGTTCAGAAGAAGTTATTAAAGCAACTACTCCATTTCAAATACAAGCAGCTGATTATGATTCAATCTCTTACAATACAAATGATTCCATGGAATCAATCATTGCTAAATTTATTAGATTAAATAAAATACCAGAAGCATGTAAATATTATATAGACGAAACAGGCCTATCAGAAAACGATGCAATTGAATATGTCCTTGACACATTCAAAAAAATAGATGTTATAGATAAGGAAGTATTTGAAAAACTTCTCAATAAACTAAAAGTTCTAAAAAGCAAAGGATTTATAGAACAGGCTATTAATGAATATCAAAAATTCACACTGTCAGAAAGAGATATAGCAGAAATATATATCAATACCTTATAAAATAAGAAATATGATTGACTTATTAACCATTATACTCCTAATATTTGGAGTATTGCAAATCATCCTCTTCTTCAAAGTATGGGGGATGACGAACAACATCAAAGATATACGAAACAAATACCTCAAAGATGAGGACGAGAAACGAAGACAAGAAGCGGAGTACGATCCTCCTAAAATCAGCAAAGGGACAAAGCCAACAATGTAACCTCATTATTAACAGTTCAATCCTACTACCAAACTAACAATTGTATAGCAGATTGTGCTTTAAAGAATTCTGACAATCGTAGGAACCTACATGAATATCAGCAACATACGTAGGAATCTATAAGAGACTTCGTAACGCGTAGGTCGCCAGTTCAAGTCTGGCTAGCGGCTCAAAGGAAAGGAGATGCTTATGCATCTCCTTTTTTATTTCATAGATTCTTCTTACCTTTGCCTGACTAAAGAAAACTGTAGAAACCGATGAAAAAGAAGACAAAAAGAATTCTCATAGGAGGGTTGATAGCCCTGTTCCTTATTGGCGCAGCTTGTGCCGGAACATTCTATTATTATTTATTCTATCCACAGTTTCATCCCTCCAAAACAGCTTATATTTATATCGATAAAGACGATACACCGGATTCCATATATAACAAGGTAAAAAAACAGGGACATCCGAAAAGTTTTTCAGGCTTTCTCTGGATGGCTAAATGGCGTGACTACAATTCAAACATCCACACTGGACGCTATGCCATCCGCCCAGGAGAGAGTGTTTACCACGTCTTTAGTCGTTTATATAGAGGATATCAAGAACCTATAAATCTGACCATTAGCAATGTACGTACTTTAGATAGACTTGCTCGCAGCGTAGGTAAACAACTTATGATTGATTCTACTGAAATTGCAGCAATAATGAACGACTCGCTATTTCAAAAGAAAATGGGATATACAAAGGAAACAATGGCCAGCCTGTTCATTCCCGAAACTTATCAAGTATACTGGAATATGAGCGTACAGGATTTCTTTGACCGTATGAAGAAAGAACATGAAAAATTCTGGAATCAGGAACGACTAGCCAAGGCCACAACCATAGGCATGACACCGGAAGAAGTATCAACGCTCGCCTCTATTGTAGAAGAAGAAACAAATAACAATGAAGAAAAGCCCATGGTTGCAGGTCTCTACATAAATCGTTTAAATAAGGGTATGCCCTTACAGGCCGATCCCACCATTAAATTCGCACTTCAAGATTTCGGTCTAAGAAGAATTACGAATGAGCACCTGAATGTAAAGTCACCCTACAATACTTATCTAAATGCCGGATTACCACCGGGACCGATACGTATTCCTTCAACCATCGGCATTGATGCTGTGCTGAATTATGCAAAGCACAATTATATTTATATGTGTGCCAAAGAGGACTTTTCAGGTACCCATAACTTTGCTTCCAATTACGCTGATCATATGAAAAATGCTAGAAAATATTGGAATGCTTTAAACGAAAGAAAGATTTTCAAGTAAAATCGTAATAAAATAAAAGCAAAAGGCTATATTTGCGAGTGAAAAACGCAGATTATTTTCTTATTAATAATCCATGACTAACATTAAAACAATCAGATATGAGCAAGCAACTCTTACTTGGCGATGAAGCCATTGCACAAGCTGCATTAGATGCCGGACTCTCAGGTGTTTACGCCTATCCCGGCACTCCTTCCACGGAAATAACAGAATACATCCAAATGGCACCCATTACGACTGAACAAAATATTCACAGTCGTTGGTCTTCTAACGAAAAGACCGCAATGGAAGCCGCTTTGGGTATGTCATTTGTTGGTAAACGAGCATTAGTCTGTATGAAACATGTAGGTATGAATGTAGCTGCCGACTGTTTTATCAATTCAGCCGTTACCGGTGTAAAAGGTGGATTAATCGTAATAGCAGCGGATGATCCCAGCATGCACTCTTCACAAAATGAACAAGACAGCCGCTTTTACGGTGATTTCTCACTTATTCCCATGTACGAACCAAGTAATCAGCAAGAAGCGTACGACATGGTTTATAACGGCTTTGCATTCTCTGAAAAAATCGGTGAACCGATATTATTGCGTATGGTCACCCGTCTCGCCCACTCTCGTTCAGGTGTAGAACAAAAGGCCCAACAAGTCCAGAATGAAATATCTTTCAGTGAAGACCCACGCCAATTTATCCTATTACCAGGTAATGCACGCAAACGTTACAAAGTTTTGTTGGAACGTCAGGCTGAATTCATTGAAGCCTCTGAAAGTTCTCCATATAATAAGTATATAGATGGTCCTAACAAAAAAATGGGTATCATAGCTTGCGGTATCGGCTACAACTATCTGATGGAAAACTATCCTAACGGCTGTGAATATCCTGTATTAAAGATTGGGCAATACCCATTACCCAAGAAACAACTTCTACAGCTGGTAGAAGCCTGCGATGAGATTCTGGTATTGGAAGATGGACAACCTTTCGTTGAGAAACAGTTGAAAGGTTATCTCGGCATTGGCGTTAAAATAAAAGGACGTTTGGATGGCACATTGCCACAGGACGGTGAATTAAATCCGGACAAGGTAGCGCGCACCGTAGGAAAAGAAAACAAATCAGAGTTTGGAGTGCCTTCTCTTGTAGAAATGCGTCCACCTGCACTTTGCGAAGGTTGTGGCCATCGTGATATGTATACTGTACTGACGCAAGTACTAAAAGAAGAATATCCAACTCATAAGGTATTCAGTGATATCGGTTGTTATACTTTAGGAGCCAATGCGCCATTCAATGCCATCAATTCATGTGTAGACATGGGGGCATCCATTACAATGGCAAAAGGTGCCTCTGATGGTGGTCTTCACCCTGCAGTGGCAGTCATCGGAGACTCAACTTTTACCCATTCCGGCATGACAGGACTTCTAGACTGTGTCAATGAAAATGCTAATGTTACCATTGTCATCTCAGACAATGAAACTACCGCTATGACAGGCGGTCAGGATTCCGCCGGCACAGGACGTATCGAAGCAATCTGCGCTGGTATCGGTGTAGCTCCTGAACACATTCGCGTAGTAGTTCCCCTTAAAAAGAATTATGAAGAAATGAAACAGATTATCCGTGAAGAAATCGAATATCGTGGTGTATCTGTTATTATTCCACGCAGAGAATGCATTCAAACTTTAGCACGTAAAAAACGAAACAAGTAAAACCATGAAAAAAGATATCATACTTTCCGGCGTTGGTGGACAAGGCATCCTCTCTATCGCCACAGTAATTGGTAAAGCCGCCCTTAAAGACGGATTATATATGAAACAAGCGGAAGTACATGGCATGAGCCAACGTGGCGGTGACGTACAATCCAATTTACGTATCAGTGATCAACCTATTGCCTCTGATCTTATTCCTTCAGGCAAATGCGATTTGATCATCTCACTTGAGCCCATGGAAGGACTACGCTATCTCCCCTATTTAAGTTCTGAAGGCTGGCTGGTAACTAACGAAACTCCGTTCGTTAATATCCCCAACTATCCAGCAGAAGCTGATGTGCGGGCAGAGTTGGATAAATTACCCCATAAAATCGTTCTGAATGTGGATAAGGTGGCTAAAGAAATTGGTTCTATTCGCGTAGCAAATATTGTTTTGCTTGGGGCTACCATTCCCTTTCTGGGAATTGATTATGAGAAAATACAAACCAGCATCCGCGAAATCTTCGAACGCAAAGGCGAGGCTATTGTAGAGATGAACCTCAAAGCACTGGCTGCCGGAAAAGAAATTGCCGAAAAATTAATGTAAAGACCCTCCAAAACAAACTACCATGAATAACAAATACTGGGAAGAAGACATAGAGACCATGAGCCGTGAGAAGTTGCAGGAATTGCAACTTCAGCGGCTTAAAAAGACGATAAATATTGCAGCTAATTCACCGTATTACCAAAAAGTGTTCCAAGAACATAATATCACAGCTGATAGCATTCAAAGCCTCGAAGATATTCGAAAAATCCCATTTACCACTAAAGCTGATATGCGTGCCACCTACCCTTTTGGTCTAGTTTCAGGTAATATGCAGGAAGATGGGGTACGTATTCATTCTTCAAGTGGAACAACCGGTACTCCGACTCTGATTGTTCATTCTCAGCACGATCTGGACTCTTGGGCAAACCTGGTAGCACGCTGTCTCTATATGGTAGGCATACGCAAAACGGATGTTTTCCAGAATAGTTCCGGATATGGTATGTTCACCGGAGGATTAGGTTTCCAATATGGAGCAGAACGTTTGGGAGCACTGACAGTTCCTGCTGCTGCCGGAAACAGTAAGCGACAGATTAAATTCATCACTGATTTCAAAACAACTGCGCTTCATGCTATTCCCAGCTATGCTATTCGCCTGGCAGAAGTCATTCAAGAAGAAGGTATAGATCCGACAAGCACCAGCTTAAAAACACTTGTCATTGGTGCTGAGCCTCATACAGATGAACAACGGAAAAAGATCGAACGTATGTTAGGTGTTAAAGCTTATAACAGCTTTGGTATGACAGAAATGAACGGTCCTGGAGTTGCTTTTGAATGTCAGGAACAAAACGGCATGCACTTCTGGGAGGATTGCTATCTGGTTGAAATTATTGATCCTGAAACAGGAGAACCAGTTCCAGATGGAGAAATTGGTGAGTTAGTATTGACCACTCTCGACCGCGAGATGATGCCGCTTCTACGGTATCGTACCCGAGATCTCACCCGTATTCTTCCCGGAGAATGTCCATGTGGACGCACCCACCTACGCATTGACCGTATTAAAGGACGTAGCGATGATATGTTCATCATTAAGGGAGTTAACATCTTCCCAATGCAAGTAGAAAAGATATTGGTACAATTCCCACAATTAGGCAGCAATTATCTTATCACACTGGAAACAGTAAACAACCAGGATGAAATGATTGTGGAAGTAGAACTCAGCGATCTTTCTACTGATAATTACATTGAATTGGAAAAGATACGCAAAGAGATCACACGTCAATTGAAAGACGAGATATTAGTGACTCCCAAACTGAAACTAGTGAAAAAAGGTTCCTTGCCACAAAGCGAAGGAAAAGCAGTCAGAGTAAAAGACCTACGTCAAAATCACTAATTCTTTCAAGAGATTACTCTCTCTACATAAAAAAACATCCCATGAAGCGAAATAAACTCATGGGATGTTTTTTTATGTAATAACTCCAAAGATGACGAAGTGGCATTAAAAGAAAAAAGGAACGGTAATCAACCAAGACTACCGTTCCCCTTTATAAAAAAGCCGCACCGATGATGTGATGAAACTCCGAATGACATGATTTGAGCGCTCGTCCTCTTTGTAATCCACTGACTCAAAGGTTACCCCGAAGGGCGTGGCCCGCCATTGAGAAGCGAAGCTTGTCTCGGTATTTC
>ERZ894240.1078-NODE-1078-length-19280-cov-12.895345_pt1 | contig 19280 bp, 15 predicted proteins | sample MGYA00380298_ERZ894240 | MGnify/ENA primary metagenome ERZ894240 (study PRJEB32331, sample SAMN06328419) | human gut metagenome | biome: human gut microbiome; feature: stool | host: Homo sapiens | collected 2014-06-27 ...
TGTTTATGTTTGGATATTTCTGATTGTTTTTGGTTGTTCTACGCTTCTAAATACAGTCTGAAAAAGCTTGATGTCCAAGTTCTGTAAGTGCTCCCGGGAGAGTAACTTTTTTTAATGATATACAATTACTAAAGGCGTCTTGAGGGATGGATGTTAAAGAAGTAGGCAGATTGATGTTTTCCAGAGCAGAACAACCTGTAAATACAAAATTTTCCATTTGGAAAGCAGTATTGTTTTTAGGGAGGGTTACATGTGTCAATTGTGTGCAGTACGCGAAAGCATAACGTCCTAACTTTTTAACTGATTCCGGCAGATGAATTTCTGTAACGGGAGTCCTTTGAAAAGCTTCCTCTTTAATTTCTTCAAGTTTTGATGAGGCAGAGATATTGATTGTTTTTAATGAGTTACAACCCTCGAAATTTCGTCTATCAATTACAATTACATTATCCGGTATAGTAATACTTTTTAGATTACTACAGTCATTGAAGTTGGGCAACCATCCTGCTAATCCAGAGGGGAGTGTAATTGATTCCAATTGTGTACAGCTCCTAAAAGAACCTACTTCAGTTACACTTTCGGGGATAACTAATGATTTCAATGAACTACAACCGTACATGCTTCCTAATTGAGTTAATCCACTTGGAAGTTCTAATTCTAAAAGACCACTACATCCATTGAAAGCGCTGTTTATTACTTTTAGTGTGGAGGGCAATGTAATATGCTTAATAGAAGTTGCACCGGAAAACATATATGAATACAATAAGGTAAGACCTTCCGGCAAGATGACTTCCTCCAGATTAGTACAGTCAGCAAAGTTGTTACCACTATTATATTGACTGGTGAAAGTACATCCATCATAGGTGAAACTATCTGTTAGTGTACTTGGTAAGGAGGCTTTTTTTAATGATTGACAGCCCTTGAAAGTATATTGCCCCATTATTTTGACTCCTTCTGGAATAATGATTTCTTTCAAACGACTGCATGTATCGAATGAGTATTCTCCGATCCATAGCAATGTACTTGGAAGTGTAACGGTTTCCAATGACGGACAGTTGGATACGCTATATCCGCTCCATGTAGAATAATATCCGTCTTTAGTATAACTTCCTAACCCTACAACGTTCTTAGGAAATTTTAAATCTATCAGATTGACCATTCCCCGAAACATATAGCTGCCAACTATATTATTCTGAGTCATATAATCCTGTCCATTATATGAGGTATATGGAGTACCTCCTTCTACAATGGTTGCATTGGTCAGATCGAGTCTTTCCAGATTTCCTGCGGTAGTGCGTATTAATGCAATGTCTGTACCGTTCAGTGGGCCGCTGATAATAAGTTCTGTAACGGTTTGTGTCTCTTCAGAAGACAGATACGATGAGAGCGTTCCTGCTGTTGTTACTGTTATTGTTTTGGCTTGTACGCCTATGCTGAGGCTGAATGCAGCTACAAGCATGATAAAATAGATACTGATTCGTTTCATATCTGGATATTTTTATTTGTTATCAATGGGTTCCGGTGTGGGATTATCTCCTTCTTCGGGTTCTACTTTGTCTCCCGGTTCGGTAGTCAGCCAGGCTGTGTTACTATATCCTGTACCTACATCGTTGGTGGCATAGGAGCGTATATAGTAAGTAGTGCCCGGTGCTAGTCCGGTGAGGACTGTTTTCAGTTCTTCTCCTGGAGTGATGGATATAACCGTACATCCTGTTTTCCCTATTTCAGGATTTTGCTCTGTAGTACTCCAAACAAAGCCCTGGGCGGTAATATTCGAATTGCCTTTGTCACTGATACCGGAAGTAATAACTAATTTAGTGGGGAATGTTCCCGAATTATACACACCGTTCATTGATGGTTTTTTACCAAGAATTGGTTCATCTGGTGTGGGGTTGTCATCCGGTTGAGGAGGTAATGCAGCAGTAGTTATATCACCGAAGTAAAAATAGCTGACTCCATTCCGGTCCTTATTTTTTGCATAAGCAGCTATGCTGTAAGAGGTATTGTGTGTAAGTCCTGTGGCTGTCGCTGTGAAGGTGTTTCCGGTCATTACTCCTTTAGCATGATTTCCTTCAATATCCGGAGTTTCACCAGCAAGTGCCCAACAGATACCATAATCGGTTACAGTAGCTCCTCCGTCATTGGCAATGACCGCACTAATGGTGATCCGATCGAATTTAACTAATTCTCTTCTTCCTTCTGTCAGAGTGGGTGCATACGTCTGTCCTGTCATAAAGCTGATAGGCTGGCTATATCCGGCTTCCTGCACTTTATTGTTTTTGGCATATGCACGTACCATATATGAGGTACTGGGATCCAGGTTATTTAGCAATGCTTCAAAGCTATCTGTACTTCCTGATGTAACCGCTTTACCCGTATTGTTTTCCAAGGTAGGTGTTATTCCATTATTACTCCATACAAATCCTCGTTCAATAATCGTTAAACCATTTCCTCCCGCATCGGAAACGAATGCTTTGGCTTTGGCATTGTCGTCCTGGATGTTCATCACTGTCAGACTACTCACTTTGGGTGCAGTATTTGCTGCAGTCAGTAGAGTGGCAGGTGCGCTGCAATATCCGGTTCCTTTGCTGTTACGCGCAAATGCTTTCACATAATATCTCTGCCCGCCGGTCAGGCCGGTAAGATTAACCGTTATTTTACCAGGATCTGTACTCTCGGATAAGGCCGTTTGTACATTTGCCCCTCCTTGTTCCGGGTTTTGATTGGTCAGACTATAGTAGATTCCCCGTTCCTGCACTTCACTTCCTCCATTGGAAATGATAACGGCAGTGATGGTAGCCGAAGTTTCCGTGACATTCTTGAAGACAGGATTACCAATCTCGGGCACCAGTAATGCACTGGTAGTGAATTCTACTTCATTACTGTAGAATGTGTCATCGCGTGTAGTGGCATAAGCACGGGCATAGTAAGTGACGCCTTCTTCCAATGCGGTAAGTTTGGTTTGCATTTGGTCGCTTTCTCCGTTGAAAGGATGCGGATTATCTGCCTTGGTGGGGTTATGTTCTCTACCATAGCAGAATCCTTTTTCTCTTATTTCTGCACCTATACCCGTTGCTACCAGAGCCGAGAGTACTGCCGATTCGGAAGTAATATCCGATACAATCATTTTCGTCAATGATGCAGTCTGCTCTTCGACAGTGGTAAACTCTATCGGAGAACTGTAACCGGTTCCTTTTTCATTGGTTGCATAGGCGCGGAGGTAGTATTTCGTTTTAGAGTTCAATCCGGTTACTACCTTGGTGAAAGTACTTGTTTCGTCGGCCGTTACCTGATTTTGCCCGTTTTCAATTACTACAGGCAGGCGATTCTCCGCACTCCAGCAAAAGCCGCGTTCTTGAACTGGGTACCCCCGTTCGTCAGTGACGGTTCCTGTTACCTCCAGTGTATAGGAAGTCAGTTTATCCAGATTGGGCGGAGCGATTGTTACAATAGGGGTCATTAATTCATCCGTTCTTAATGTAATGACCTGGCTGTATCCGGTTCCGGTTTTATTGGTGGCATATGCCCGTATGGCATAGGTTGTATTGGATTGCAGATTGATAGCAGTACCAGTGAAAGGATCCTCTTTTCCACGTGTTGCCGTGAGGGAACCCAATACTACGTTATCGCTCTTGGTCGGGTCGGGGTCGCCTTCAATATATATTTTATAAGCAAACCCACGAATGGTCGGAGTATCGTCACCGTCATCGGTCACCTGGCTACTAAGTGTCAGGGTAGTCTCATCTTTACTGATAACGGTTGGTACGCTTACAATAGGAGCAATGCTTTCTTCTGTAGTGAATGACTGTACCAGGCCTTTTACCAGTGTATTGCCGCTTTTAGCATAAATACAAAAGTAATACTGGGTACCCGGTTTTAATCCTGTAGCTGTTGCCCGGTATTGATTACTGCCGTCAGATTCTTCTGTGCCAACAAAGGATTCTGCATCGGCCATGTTGTCTGAGGTGGCAACCATAAAGCCGATATCGCATTTCACGATGCTGGACGGATGGGGGATGGCTGCTCCTGAAAGAACGGCTTGCACCCTTGTCATTTCCGTCACGCTACCACTGGCAAGCGTAGGCGGATAAGCCAACGGCTCGTTGTCTTCTTCGCAGCCTGACAAGAGTAGCACCCCACACATTATTATATATAGGAATTTCTTCATCTCATTTTACGTTTTGGGGTTAGAATATCATACCGATACCGGCACTTACTTCGTGGTATTTGGCATTTACTGTGTGATACCCTGCAGAGATCAGGAACTTATTGAAGCGCAGAATACCACCCAGTTCGAAGGCTACTCCGGTGGGAGATTTGCTTGTGTCCTTTACCTGTACTCCTTCAAGGCTTTTTCCACTTTCATCCTCAGCCCGCTCATCCAGTTCATAAGATAGAGTACGGCTGCCGTATCCGGCTCCTGCATAAAGGTAGATCGTCTTGTTGAGGCGACGGAAATATCCGGCGGTAACTGACATACGCGATTGGTGGGTGACTCCTTCTTTATAGAATGGAGGTATGCTTCCGTCACCTATTGTGCCATTTTCGTTGCATTCCAAGTCGCTTCCTGCCGAACCAAAGTCGCTACGGAAACCGATGTAGAAGCCGTTCTTGTTTTTACCAAATCCTAACATGGCACCAAAGGTAGTAGAGTTCGGGTTGTATCCGGCCTGCAGCAAGACAAGCGTATTCATTGGGATTTTAGGCTTGACAGTAGATATCATTCGGAAAGTGGGACGTACTGTTTCGCCCGCAGCTACAGTCAGTATGGTGTCTATGGGGAAATAAGTTTCCTTTTCGATACGTACTTTATACTCTTTGATAGCCATGCGGTCACTGCGATAAGGGGTGGTACCTACGAGAACTGTGTCGATGTAAACTTTAGCATCCTGTTCGGGCAGGGAGAATATCTCCATATAGCCGAATTTGGGTTTCAGTACTACACTTTTGGTTACCGGACTGCTTCCTAAGGAAATAACACCTGCTTCGGGTTGGTACATCGGAGCTTCTACACGATACGTATGATCTCCTTTGGGCATGGTAGCGTTGAACAGACCATTCTCAACCGGTACCTGTTCATCGTCAATATAAATATTGGCGGTAGCAGGTTCGGGGCGTACTACGATGAGCTGCATGTTGTTTTCAACTACAGGCTTATCTTCCCGATCACCGGTGTTGAGCACCATTTCGTATACGGTGGCTTTTTCGATGATGTCCGGATAGAAGTAGTTTCGCATAATACCGAGTTGGTCATGTAAAATAGAGATACGGCGGGCACCTCGTGGGACGTACAGCCAGATTTCTCCTGTTTTGTTTTCACGTGCCGTGATTCCCAGGGCGTCCGGTTCAAACATAAGGTCTTTTACATTGGTCACGATACGGATAAGTGCACAGACTTCACCGTTTTGGTCCCGTTTGGGAGCTGTGACGCGGGCAGTAATGTCGCTTTCCATACGTTGGAAAGATGCTACGTTGATTTTTCCTTGTTGCGCAAGCACAGGGATGGCCGGGCAAATAAATAGAAGAATGGTAAATAGTAGCAACAGACGTTTAGTAGTGCTATTTGACATGTTTGTTTCTGTAATTTAGGATTAATGTATTTTTCGAACAAATATAATTAATGTTTATAAATGAACCTCTTTTTATCAAATAAAATGATCGGATAAGTTTGATTTTTAACTTATATGTAGTCGTTTTGTAACGGTTTTCCGTGACAAAACTTTTCTAGTGCGATGGCTATCGGTGAAATTGATTTCTTGCTGTACGGTTTTGAATGTATTTCACCACAGAGGACACAGAGGGCACAGAGTTTTAAATCTTTTAAAATCAATTAGACAATTACTCTGTGCCCTCTGTGTTCTCTGTGGTGAAAATCAGAAGTGACTTAAATCTATCAGCCCGAAATCCGGATCTTTCTCCGGTTGCCAGGTACGTACATGAATAACAGGTTCTTTGGGGTTATTGAGGTCCACCATTAGAAAGAGATAACCTGTATCGCCATAACTGGACGAGAAGTAGTCCTGCTTGATCTGAATGCCATAGATTTCGCCTCCTACTCCCGATTTGCGTACCTGATTGTCAGCAAAGCGAAGATTGATATATTCGTTTCCGGCAAAGATGTGTTTCAGTCTTTTCATGAATTCACTCTTTGTCTGACGGGTATATTTTACAGCCTCTTTGCTCATCGGTTGCCCCTCATTTACTACTTTGTGTTTCAGCACCGAACCGGTGATAATCAGAGCATCATCCGAGAATATACTGTTGATGTAGTCATAGCGTTTTAATGCATAGGCTGTTTTATAACTTTCAAGGAAGTTGATCAATACTTTACGTACATCGTCTCCCCAGGAAGTCTGATTCATAATATCATCAACAGCCGGTTTGTTCAGTCCGAAGGAGATAGCGTCTATTTTACCTTCTTGGGTCATGGTAAATACGATATCTTCAACGAATGTGCGGCGATTACCATTGAAGCTGAAGCTCATAGGGAGACTACGGCAGGTTATCTCACCATTGCATTCCAGATATTTTAGATCCGGTTCCTTCACTATTTTGGCATTGCCGTATTTAATCAGTTGGTTGAACATAGTGAAACCTTCCGGGGTACAAATAGATTGTATATTGGCGTAGTTTTTGGAGCGGATGGCGTTTTCTACCTCTTTCATTGTGCTCTGATAGACAGTAACTTCTTCGTTAGCCAGATAATGCATGGCGGATTCTGTTTGTTTGGCGCTATCGCCGGAAGCTGCCAGCAATGTTGTTGCTGCCGGAGTTTCTCCTGGTTTAGGCTCCTCACCTGTTAGTTTCAGATAGCAGTTGCGCATGGGGATCGGATTGACTGACTGCATGACTTCGGCCAGTTCATTGTCGATATTAGACTCGCCTTCAAACATATACTCCGTTTTTATCTGCATTCCTTTGGCATTGGCAACGGCAGGCATTTCGATAATTCCCAGTCCGTCTTTTGCTGAGAAGATATTCGACCAGTCTCGTCCGTCAAAGTAGGTATAATCGTAGTTGCGGGCAGGCTGACCTTTGTAGAGCACTTTCAGATCGATTGTTTTCAGATCACCGTCGATGTGGACGTCGTTTATGGAAACCTCCAGATGAGAGAAGATAGCATTCATCTGTTTGGGAATCCAATTACATAATAGCTGATCTTTCCCTTCTTCGTCTTTCATTGTGAGAAAATTCCCGTCAGGATAGCTTTGCAGTAGGGTCAGTGCCCAGTAATAATAGCGTAAGGCATCAGCTACCTGTGCTTTTTTCTCAGCTTTTATCGCTTCTTGAGTAAAGTCGAGCAATTTTGTTTTACGACCCTCGAAGATACGTTGTATCTCGCTGACTTTGATGTAGCGCATTACCGCAGCTTCCGGTTCGTTCTGTATTACGATACGCCGGGTATTGTTCAGTGTTGCACGTGAATAGGTGTTGATGACCGATTTGAATGTTTCGTCTACGGTTGCTTTGTCTCCGTCTGTACCTCCTTCCGTCAGTTGGCTGAACTGGCTGGATACATTGGTAGATATCTGGCTTATTAATGCCGCCAACGCTTCGTTATCGGCTTTTTTGAGTGTAGAGGCATTGCCGGTTCCCCAAATATATTCCTTGCTATTCTGTATTTCTTCTACAGATTGCGCACGGAGCAACGGAGAGGTGAACAGTAATAAAATAAAAAAGAGTAGCGGTTTTCTCATATTGTTTGTTACTTTATAAATAGAATCTATATTTCCGCAAAAGTAATAACTTTTTTATGATAAATCCACTAAAGCCAATCTCTTTTTTATTCACCGTCCGGTTTTATTTTGTCGAATATTCGGAATAATTCTTCTACCGACTCTGTTCTTAGCATAGCAATGCGGGTTTCCCGGAAATTAGGAATACCTTTGAACAGGGGAGTTGCAGCCAGGTGACGGCGTATGTGAATGATTCCCCGGCGTTCGTCCAGACGGGCTACGCTGTTGAGCACTTCTTCGCGAAGCACATTCAGATACCATTCAAAGGTTTCGGGAGGAAGTTCGGTTCCTGTTTCCAGATAGTGTTTCACCTCGCGGAAGATCCAGGGGCGCCCGATACTGCCCCGGCCAATCATGATGGCATCTACTCCGTAACGGTCGAAACATGCTTTGGCAGTTGCTGCCGAGGTGACGTCTCCGTTGCCGATGATCGGAATATGCATGCGGGGATTGTTTTTCACTTCGCCAATAAGAGTCCAGTCTGCCTCACCGGTATACATTTGTGCCCGGGTACGTCCATGGATGGCGAGTGCGGCAATACCGCAGTCCTGTAGTTGTTCTGCCAGATCTACAATGATTTTGTGGTCGGCATCCCAACCCAGGCGGGTTTTTACTGTAACAGGTATCTTTACGGCATCTACTACGGCGCGGGTGATCTCCAGCATCTTTGGGATATTCTGCAACATTCCTGCTCCGGCGCCCTTACCGGCCACCTTTTTTACGGGACACCCGAAATTGATATCCAGTATATCAGGTTGTGCCTCTTCTACAATCCGTGCTGCTCCTACCATAGCTTCGGTATCTTTTCCGTATATCTGTATGGCAACAGGACGCTCTTCGTCGCAGATAGAAAGTTTCTGCGTAGTCTTGTTGACGGAGCGTATCAGTGCATCGCTCGAAACAAACTCCGTATACACCATATCGGCTCCGAACTTTTTACACATCAAACGGAAGGCAGGATCTGTCACATCCTCCATCGGGGCAAGGAATACAGGGCGTTCGCCCAAATCTATGTGGCCTATTTTCATTTACGGTTTACTTAATTTTACGATTTGTGATTGAAGTAACTTTCATTATCGCTACAAAAATACGGAAAAAAGCCTACCTTTGTACTTCTTGATTTATTTAACTGATTGAATTATGAGAAAAACCTCGGGGAAGACCGGGGAGATAATAAGCTTTCTATATAATAAAAAGTGTATGAGTTTTAGTTTGAATGATTTCGAGATAATGGCTCCTGTTGGTTCCCGTGAATCACTTGCAGCAGCCATTCAGGGAGGTGCCGACTCTATTTATTTTGGTATTGCAAATTTGAATATGCGTGCCCGTTCGGCCAATACGTTTACCATTGACGATCTGCGCGAAATAGCCCGGACCTGTGATGAACATGGGATGAAGAGTTATCTGACGGTAAATACAATTATTTATGATAACGATCTGGAGTTGATGCGCACTATCGTTGACGCGGCGAAAGAAGCCGGTATTTCGGCTGTGATCGCTGCCGATGTGGCGGTGATGAGTTATGCCCGCCGGATCGGGCAGGAGGTGCATCTTTCTACCCAGCTGAATATATCCAACATAGAGGCTTTGAGATTCTATGCCCAGTTTGCCGATGTGGTAGTGCTTGCCCGCGAATTGAATTTGGAGCAGGTGGCGGAGATCTATCGTCATATCGTAGAAGAGAATATATGTGGCCCTTCGGGCGAACAGATTCGTATTGAAATGTTCTGTCACGGTGCTTTGTGCATGGCTGTCTCCGGTAAGTGTTATCTTTCGTTGCATGAGATGAACAGTTCTGCCAATCGTGGTGCCTGTATGCAGGTGTGTCGCCGTTCTTATACGGTGCGGGATAAAGAGACGGATGTGGAGCTGGACGTCGACAATCAGTATATAATGTCACCCAAAGACCTGAAGACGATTCATTTTATGAATAAGATGATGGATGCCGGTGTACGGGTGTTCAAGATAGAAGGCCGTGCCCGTGGTCCTGAATATGTGCGTACCGTGGTGGAGTGTTATAAAGAGGCTATCAAGGCTTATCTGGACGATACTTTCACTGACGAGAAAGTGGCTGCCTGGGACGAACGTCTGAAGAGAGTGTTCAATCGTGGGTTCTGGGATGGATATTATTTGGGACAGCGTTTGGGAGAGTGGACTAAGAACTATGGTTCGGCAGCTACAGAACGTAAGATCTACGTAGGCAAAGGAATCCGTTATTTTAGTAATATCGGTGTTGCCGAGTTTCTTGTGGAAGCAGCCGAATTGAATGTAGGCGATAAGTTATTGGTAACCGGACCGACTACCGGAGCTTTGTTTGCTACCCTCGAAGAGGCACGTGTTGATCTTGAACCGGTACAAAACGTAAAGAAGGGAGAACGTTTCTCCATGAAACTCGATAAGATACGTCCGAGTGACAAGCTCTACAAACTGGTTTCTGTGGATGAACTGAAAAAGTTTAAAGGCGGGTTGTAAGGAGAGTTATAACTTTACAACCCTATAACTTTATAACATTACAACCATGAATTATATTTACGAGCTGGAGATGAAGGTACGCGATTATGAATGCGACCTGCAGGGCATTGTCAACAATGCCAATTATCAACACTATCTGGAGCATACGCGTCATGAGTTCCTTTCTTCTGTGGGTGTCAGCTTTGCTGCATTGCATGAGCAGGGAGTTGATCCGGTTGTTGCCCGTATCAATATGGCTTTTAAAACTCCATTGAAGAGTGGAGATGAATTTGTTTCCAAACTCTATATGAAAAAAGAAGGTATCAAGTATGTGTTCTATCAGGATATCTTCCGGAAGAGTGATGGCAAAGTGGTAGTGAAGTCAACCGTTGAAACCGTATGTGTCGTTAACGGGCGTTTGAGTGATAGTGAACTGTTTGACAGCGTCTTTGCGCCCTATTTGCAATGAGTAGCCGCGAAGAGTGCATTTGTAGCATTGCCCTGACGCAGGTTCCGGGCATTGGACATATCTGGGCAAAGAAGTTGGTGGATGGCATTGGAAGTGCTGCTGACGTTTTTCGTTTCCGGCAGGAACTTCCCGAACGTCTGCCGGGAGTGAACAACCGTGTGGTGGAGGCATTGGATTGCCCACAAGCATTGGTACGTGCCGGAGAAGAGTATGAATTTGCGGAGAAGAACCATATTCAATGTCTTACTTTGGTCGATGAACGTTACCCTTCCCGTCTTCGCGAATGTGATGATGCCCCTATTGCTCTTTTTTTCAAAGGAAATGCCGATTTGAATGCGCTTCGCATTATTAATATGGTAGGTACCCGCAACGCTACTGAGTATGGTAAACAGCTTTGTGCTTCTTTTCTCCGCGATTTGAAAATCCTCTGTCCAGAGGTACTTGTTGTAAGTGGGCTGGCTTATGGTATTGATATTCATGCACACCGTGCGGCCCTTGCCAACAGCCTTCCTACCATTGGCGTATTGGCGCATGGGCTTGATCGTATTTATCCTTCCGTCCATCGGAAAACTGCTGTTGACATGTTGCAGCAAGGTGGTTTACTGACCGAATTTCTCACCGGGACCAATCCCGATAAACATAACTTTATAAGCCGTAACCGTATTGTAGCAGGTATGGCAGATGCTACGATCGTCGTGGAGTCTGCTGCTAAAGGCGGTTCACTGATCACTGCCGATATTGCCGAAAGTTATCATCGCGACTGTTTTGCTTTTCCCGGACGTACGATGGATGCTTCTTCTATCGGCTGTAATCAACTGATTCGTGACAATAAAGCAGCTCTTCTTTTGTCTGCCGAAGATTTTGTGAAAGCCATGTGCTGGGATGCTTCTTCACAGTCCCGGAAAGCGGAGAATGTTCAGCGGAATCTCTTCCCGGAATTATCAGAGGAAGAGCAGCGGATTGTCTCTCTTCTGCAAGCACAGGGGGCTTTACAGATCAATACATTGGTAATTGAAGCCGATATTGCTGTACATAAAATGAATGCTATCTTGTTTGAACTTGAAATGAAAGGGGTGATACGGATATTGGCAGGCGGAATGTATCAGTTACTTTAATGATAGGCATAAAAAAAGGAGCAACGCCTTGCTCCAACCTTTGTTAACCTTAAATCTAATACTATGAAAAAAATCACAGTACAAATGTAAGGCTTCCACTCTATTCCTCCAAATATTTCTTTCAATATTGGTTCTCTTTTAAATTCTTTCACGGTTTTTCACTGTTATCGTACACAACCCTATTTAAAAGGGGGTGTCAGAGATCGTCCGGTATATAAAATTGTACGATTCTGATATAACATCCGGTATACTTTTTCGCGCAGGAAGTGCTTAGGAGTAGCCTCGTTACTATTCCCCGGTATGGCTCGTTGTTTGAGTCAGGAAGCAACAAGCCGTTGGTCAGTATGCAACTGTGTTTTACATGTACATGTAAAGCAGTACGACATGCACATGTGGAGCAGTACGACATGTGCATGTCGAGCAGTGAAACATGTACATGTAAAACAACGTTGCATACCGGAGAACCATACGTTACTCTACGAGATAAGGTTTTATCCATACCGGGGAAGGCAGAGGCAGTAATGACAAATGCTGTTATCATCAGATGAAACACGGGCTTATGCGGATTTTCGCAGAATGGACGACGATTGTTGCTGCCATCCCTCTGCCTGCTGTGAAAATGAGTGCTGACCTGCATTGCAATAATCAGCATCGCCTGTCATATCTCCCCGTGTGGGAAGTACTCCGGAGTTGCAAATATCTGTCAATCATTTCACTGTATGAGACATTCTTTCTCAGATTTAGTATTGATTCTGCTTTATTCTGGAATCTCTTTTCTATATTTGCTACCTGTTTAATGTGTTGTTATGAAAAGCCGTATCTGCATCATATCTATTTTAGGATTACTTCTTATGATACCCGGGGCAAACTATGCTCAGGGCACTCGTCCTATTGTAAAGAAGGATACGGTAAGAAGTAGTTATATTTATTTCTCTTTCAATCAAGATGAGATAGATCCGGATTATCTGGATAATAGTGAAACGATTGCTACCCTTGATGCTCTTTTGGCTGATTCTTTGGAAACGGCACATCCCGATTCTTTGATAATAACTTCATTGATAGTGCCGGAAGGCAGTCTGAAATTCAATGCCTGGTTGGCTGCACGGCGTGCCGAGGCAGTGAGAGATTATATAAACGAACGTTATCCCCGTCTGCATACTAAGTTTGTACTCTGTCGTAAAGAGACAGATTGGATGGATTGGCGTACTTTGATAGCGTCCGATCCGGGAGTTCCTGATCAGGAAGATGTGTTGCGTCTGATAGATTATCATCATTATGATCCGGCAAAGTGTGAAAAGCTTTTGCAATATCTTAACGGCCAGAAACCCTATACGTATATTCAGGAATCGCTTTTACCTCGCTTACACCGGACGGAGATACAGGTGAGCTGGAATTATGCCGATTTGGTAGCTCCGTTGAACGGGGTAGAACCTGTATCCGGCTTTGCATCGACTGTCGGACAACAGTCTCCGGCTCTTCTGACAGAATCTATAGAACCGGAGGACGCCGGATCGGTTTTAATTACTCCGAAGCGGCGAAAGACGATTCTCGCATTCAAAAACAATCTGCTTTATGACATTGCTTTAGCCCCGAATCTTGAGTTGGAGATACCCTTGGGACGTCGTTGGTCAGTGAATGCCGAATACAAATGCCCCTGGTGGTTGAATAATGAGCGTAATTTCTGCTATCAGTTAGTATCCGGTGGCATTGAAGGACGTTGTTGGTTAGGCAATCGTCGCACGCGTGATCCCTTGATCGGCCATTTCTTCGGATTGTACGCCGAAGGCGGTAATTATGACTTTCAGTTTGGCGAAACAACAGGTTATCGGGGAAAGTATTATGCTGCCGGTGGTCTTAGTTATGGATATACCCGGCGCATAGGCCGCCATTTTTCGTTGGAGTTCAGCTTGGGGGTAGGCTGTCTGACTACTGACTTTCACACCTACCTTTCGGACCAGGGAGAACTAACTTGGAAAGACACGCGCCGTATTGTTTACATCGGACCTACAAAAGTAAAATGTTCTTTAGTGTGGCTTATTAGTGTAAAACGATAGAAGTCTCGCGAATAGAGAACCCCCAAACTTGCAAAAAACTTCCAATCGTTTCACGAACCCTTCCAGTGCCCTAAAATAGTTATCTAAGTATTGTTTTAGTTTATTTTCATCTTCTATATTTGTTGCATCAAAAGAAACAGAAGATGGAAAAAGTAAGAAAATCTTCTTCATGGAAAGTGCTGTGTTTTGTACTGTGTGAAGGAATAATCCTGTTACTTTCATCTTGTTCTTTTCGTCCTATTGAGGATGACGTTGAGAGAGTACCCGATGGTACGGTTCATGTCAAAGTCAATTGGGGGAAATATAGTAAGCCGGAAGGAGAATGGTTGGTGTTTTATCCGGAAAGTCGTTCTTTGAAACCTTTTTCAAGAGAAGTTGGCGATGATGTTTATATCAATGATTTGTTGTCTGGTAAATATAAACTGCTGTTGCTTAGTATGGACAAAGCAGATCCCAATGTGAAGTTCAGTAATATGGATGTGGCGGAAGATGCAGCGATAGAGTTATTAGAGCCGGGAGTGAACGGTGATGTAATGCATCCGGAAATGATGTTTTCTTCTGTGGCAGAATTTAATGTCACCGAGACGAACGGGCCGTTAGTAGTGCTCTCACCTCATCCTTTGGTATTGAAAGCCTGTTTTGAGATGCCAACAAGTAAGAAAGTGAAACAGGCTGAGGCACATCTTATCGGGATGATCAATTCGTTGAAGTTGTTCACTATGGAAACTGCTGCTTACTCTACTTCCGAGTACTACCATGATTTGATACCGGTATACAAGGAAGACAGAGTCTGTTTTGAAGGAAAAATGTTATTGCCTCTCCTGCATGAAATCAGTACTACAAGAGCTGGTGTAGAAGGAAAGACTATCTTGGAAATGAGTTTTACATATGAGAATGAAGAAAAAGAAACAATAACGACAGATATCACTCAGGTTATAAAAGAAGTACAAACCGAAGCACCTGCAGAGGTGACATTCAACTTATTGAAAATAGGTATGACTGCTACAGTAATTAGCTGGGTGATAGAAACAGGAAATGGTAGTGTGATATAAGAAACAAATAAAACAATAATATAAACTTTTAAAGACAAAAAGTATGAAGACATTTATCTTTTCAGCATTGGCATTAGGAATGATGGCAAGTTGTTCAAACACAGAAGTAGAGGGCATAGATGCAGTTGATAATGGGGAACCGGTAGCGATTCAATTGAGCGCAGGGGTACAGACAAATGTAGTTGCAGGGTTGTCAAGAGCTGCAATAACAGGTGCAGATGGTGTTTTTGTGGCTACAGTTCTGGGATGGGAAGGTAGTGCTGCTGATTATAGTGTTGCTGCAAAGTGGAATACTACAACAAATAATATTTCAGCTCAAGCAAATGGCGATGTAATTACTCTTACGGAGGCTGAATATTATAATCCAAGTAAGGAGGTTAATACTTATATGAAAGCGTATTATCCAGAGGGAACTGTTACAGCTGGAAACTATAATTTTACTACTCCTGTAAAAGATGGAACACAGGACATATTAGTTTCAACTGAAGTAGTTGGTAATAGATCCAATACTACAAATAAAGTCTTTACATTTACACACCCACTGACCCAATTAAATTTTTCAGCAATAGAGGGAAACGGTTGGGGAACTGGTTCTGTAGGTTCTGTTAAATCAATAACGTTGAAAGATGTATCAGTGGCTACGGGCGTGAAGATAAGTGATAATTCTCTTGTGTCTGAATCTATTGTAGCAGGTCTTGCTGTAACAAATATTACTGAAGCAGGTATTGCTGTAGGAAAGACTGATACACCAATGGGTGATCCGGTTATGATTGTTCCAACTACAAAAAATGAAATTCTGGTTGATGTTGTTATGGCTGATGGTATATCATTTTCAAATGTAAAGGTGACCACTACAGATGATACTTTTATGGCAGGGAAGGCCTATACTATAACTTTAACTTTTAATAATAAGAAAGTTGCTGGTACTGCAACTGTTACAGATTGGACTACTGGTGGTACAGGTTCTGGTACTGTAGAATAAATAATTATCGAATGATTAAGCCCCCCTTCTTAATATCCATCATAGCACTATTAGCAAGCTGTACAATCATAGATACAGAGACTGATAGTGCTATGTCTCATTCCTACCCCAAGGCAATTCATCTTAGCGCAGAAGTACAAAGAACGATAGCTCAGTCACGTGCAGCAATTGGTGAGAACGCCCCCTTTTCTGCAACTATTTTAGGTTGGGAAACTACTTCAGATGCTACCACCTATAGCGATGCCTCTCCTTCCTGGTCTACCGATACCAAGGAATCTATCATTGCTTCCCCGACAAAAGGTTCCGCTGTTGTTTTCAAAAACGAACAGTATTACCTTACCGATGGTGGTAAAACCTTTATGAAGGCATTCTCTCCCATTGGAAAGGTTACCGGACAGCTTTATACCTTTGGTAAGATTGAGGCAGACGGAAGTACAGACGTACTGGTTTCTAACGACATTTTCGGTACCAAAAGTAGTGCTGCTCCTTCGCTGGCATTCAGTCATGCACTTACGCAGCTTACTTTTTACATACAAAAAGGCGAAAGCATACCCGAAGATGATATGGATGATGTCCGTGTGATTCAATTGAACGGTATTCAGCTACCTGTAGGATTCGATTTGAAGAGTAGAACATTAACAGTAAGCGAAACTCAGAATCTTTATGCTTTAAATGCAACTGCCGGGAATGGAGTACCCATCCCTAAGGATAAGGCGGTAAGGGCAGGAGGGTCTGTAATGATTGCTCCAATTACAGGTGATGCTGAATTAAGCCTTACAGTTGTCACTAATCATGGAGAGTTGAATGTATCTAAAGTAACTTCAACCACTGGTAATGAATTTCGGGCAGGCATATCTTATGATATTACATTGACTTTCATGCGGAAAGAAATTTCTTCCAGTGCCACAGTCACCAACTGGATAAAAGGTGAAGGTGGTGCTACCGTAGAATAGTCAGATTCCAATAAGTGTATAGCTTAAAAATTCATCAAAAACTTCTGCAAGTCTTCCGTTTGGGAGATTTGCAGTTTTTTACGTAGGCGGTTGCGTGCAGACTCTACACTTCGTACCTCTTTGAAAGTAATATCGGCAATTTCCTTTGTAGACAAGCCTAATCGTAACAAGGCACACAAGCGCATTTCTTTCATTGTAATATTAGGATATTCTTCGTTTAAGTTCTCATAGAAATGATGATGAATACTTTCAAATGAATCCCGGAAATCTTGCAATATATTGTTACTGTCAATCTGGTTTAGTTGCGAAATAATATCACGTATCTGTTTTTTTACTTGTGTTTCTTTAGGATTCATGTCCAATAACAGTTGCTTCAGGCGATCGGTTAGTTGTGCGATAAACTCTTTGTTCTTAGTGTCATACGGTAAATGACAAGGTTGAAATAAAGTTGATGTCATTTATTCTCACAGCGGAAGGAGCGAAATGTGCCAATCCTGTAACTATTGGAGGTACAACCATAGAAAGTCTCAAATAGGATGATGCAGAGAGAAAACTTGTTTTCAAAGATGATAAAAATACAATTGAGATAGGCACTTTGCCTATCAATCGTATTTTTAATCAGACAACGGATACATGGTATTTTGCAAATAAGCGTAGTAGTACCCGCTTCCGTCAGTTGTGGAATAGTATGGTTTATATCATGAATAATGACTTTGCAACTACCTTTAATGACTTCTATCTTGATTTATATACTAATCCATTTGAGCCGGAAACAAGTCTTCAGGCTATTCTGGCTGTTTGTAAGGAGAACATAGGAAGCGTGTATACTACTCAATATGAAGTAGTAGAAGGGACTGATGATCGAATTCGTATTCTTTGGAAAGGTTATGCCATGAGCGCACAGTACTATTATAAATCATATGAACCGATAATTAGTTTCTTAACGAAAGAGGGTGAAAATGAATTTATTATTGAGGCTGATAATAATATATATCCTCAAGAAATAAAATTCACGAAGGTATCTAATCCCAATCATTGGTTTATTATTTCAACGAAACAAGAAGCACATTAGCTATTATTCCGGTCACAAGTATGTGAAAAGATATCGGAAAGGTATTCAAAATAGACAAACCGACCTGTATCCGATAGCATATAATGATTAATAAAATCCTCAAGTGAAACTTTTACTGCTTTCCTTGGGGATTTTTCTTGTAGGATGCTTTGTCTATTAAAATATTCTTGTACATTTGCGGGAAACATAAACAAATAATATATACTACTATGTCCGGTACCCCCACTTGTGGAGTAACGATGAACTGTTTGGAATGTCCTAAGGCAGTGAACAATGCTATTATTCATGCTTCTCATCCGAGAGGGTTTCATAAGCCTGCTCAGAAGTGTGAGGAGAATCTCATCATTTTTTTACTCAAAGGTGAAATACTTGTTAATAGTCAGGAGTACGCCGGTACGATGATACATGCTGGTGAGTTTATTCTTCAGGCCATTGGTTCAAAACTGGAAATACTTGTCATGGCAGATGCCGAATGTGTGTGTTATAGTTTTAACAAACCTGAGCTTTTTTGTGAAGAGCGTTACAATTACATCATGCACGATGTAACTCCGCCTCTGATCTTTTCTCCACTAAAAATAGTACCTGAGTTATTACATTTTCTTGAGGGGTCTGCTATTTATTTGTCTAAGGAAAAAATATGTCGTGAACTGCTGTCATTGAAGCGAAAAGAACTGGCCTTTATTCTTAGCTCTTATTATTCTGATTATGAGTTGTCTACATTAGTACATCCACTGTCTAAGTATACTACCAGTTTTCAATATTTTGTTCTCGAAAACCATGCTAAAGTGAAAACAGTAGAAGACTTTGCCCAGTTAGGAGGATATACTGTAACCACTTTCCGTCGTATTTTTAATTCTGTATTTCATGAACCTGTCTATGAGTGGATGATGAAACGACGTAAAGAGGGAATCATCTATGATCTTCGCTACACGCAAGCTACTATTTCAGAAATTTGTTATCAATACGGTTTCGAATCTCTGCCTCATTTCTCTAATTTTTGTAAGAAGAATTTTGGTGCATCTCCCCGTAACATACGTTCCGGAAAAGGAAAGTAGTATTTTCTTGTAGATAATGTATTGAAAAAAGGGCGTCGCTTCACAGCGACACCCTGCCTAAATAGATGCCTGACAGTTTGTACACACGCTCGTGTACTTTTCATAAAGATTTATCAGCTGCCGGCATCCTCTCTTACATAAGGGATGATAAAATTCTATTAACTATTAAATCAGAGTTATTTTTCGTGGTAATAAGCCAATATATTATAATAGCCTCCATACCTGTATTTTGTTTTCTTGTAACTGTTCACTATTTTTTCTCTTTTTTTGTGTGCATAAATTCTTTTTTAACCTTAATTCCGCAGCACTTTAGTTTAACTATTTTTATAAGTTCCTGAGCAACA
>ERZ894240.1083-NODE-1083-length-19224-cov-5.411706_pt1 | contig 19224 bp, 18 predicted proteins | sample MGYA00380298_ERZ894240 | MGnify/ENA primary metagenome ERZ894240 (study PRJEB32331, sample SAMN06328419) | human gut metagenome | biome: human gut microbiome; feature: stool | host: Homo sapiens | collected 2014-06-27 ...
TGGACATCCCCTCCTACCTGGTGAAGGTGGGCGACGTGATCGAGGTTCGGGAGAAGAGCCGCTCCTCTGTGAAGTTCAAGCGCCTGCTGGGCGAGGACGCCGTGGTCGTCAACGTGCCCAAGTGGCTGGATCATGCGAAGAACACCCTCCAGGGTAAGGTCGTGGCCCTCCCCGCCCGGGATGACATCGACTTCCCCGTGGAAGAGCACCTCATCGTCGAGCTGTACTCTAAGTAAGAAACGGGATCTGCGGGCCTCCGGCCTGGCCGGTTTTGGTCAGGCCGAAGGCCCCGGGGTGTCTTTAAAACCCGTGTTCTGCGGGCTCTGGAGCGACCCCGAGCAGTCAGACTTAGAACGACCCTCAGATATTGGTGAGCTGAATCAGACGGCCTAGCCCGCCGTCGAGAAAAGGAGGGTATCATAGCATTATGGTAGAAATCGAGAAGCCCCGCATCGAATGTGAGGAAATTCCTGGCGACAGCTCCTACGGCAAGTATGTGGTGGAGCCCCTGGAGCGCGGCTACGGCACCACCCTGGGCAACTCCCTGCGCCGAATCCTGCTGTCCTCTTTGCCCGGCACCGCGGTGACCTCCATCAAGATCGCCGGTGTCCAGCATGAGTTTTCCACCATTCCTGGTGTGAAGGAGGACGTGACCGAGATCGTCCTCAATATCAAGAGCATCATTGCCAAGCTCCACTGCGAGGAGACCAAGACCGTCCATATCGAGGCCTCCGGCGAGTGCGTTGTGACGGCCGGCGATATCAAGGCGGACGCCGATGTGGAGATCCTGAATCCGGATCTGCATATTGCCACCCTGGGCGCCGACGCCACTCTGTCCATGGAGCTGACCTTGTCCCACGGCCGCGGCTATGTCCCCGCCGACCGGAACAAGCCCGCCCAGACCATCATTGGTCTGATCCCCGTGGACTCCATCTACACCCCTGTGCGCAAGGTCAACTATACGGTGGAAAACACCCGCGTGGGTGACGCCACCGACTATGACAAGCTGACGCTGGAGGTGTGGACTGACGGGACCATCGATGCCCGGGACGCTGTTTCCCTGGGCGCCCGCATCCTCTGCGACCACTTCGCCCTGTTCACCGACCTGTCCGAGACCATGGGCAGCCGGTCCACCGTGGTGGAGAAGGCCGAGACGCAGCGGGACAAGGTCATGGAGATGACCATTGATGACATGGATCTGTCCGTCCGCTCTTATAACTGCCTCAAGCGCGCCAACATCAACACGGTGGAGGATCTGATCTCCAAGACCGAGGAAGAGATGATGAAGGTGCGCAACCTGGGCCGCAAGTCCCTGGAAGAGGTCATCAACAAGCTGGCGATGATGGGCCTGTCCCTGTCCAGCGATGACAACAACTGAGCACACCACCCCCAGCCTGTCCCCCGGGACGGGCGGAGGCGTATGCGATTCGGGACCGTGGCGAAGGTATGTAACGTTCCGCTTCCCATGCTGCCCAGCTGGGCGGTCCTTGTGGGGTCCCGGGCCAATGGCCGAATGAACGAATTTGAAATGGATCTCGCCACGCGAGGTCAGAGGAGTGTTTCTCATGTCTCAGAAGAACCGTAAGCTGGGCCGCACCAGCGATCAGCGCCGGGCCATGCTCCGCGCCATGGTCACCTACCTGCTGGAGAATGGTCAGATCAAGACCACCATCACCCGGGCTAAGGAAGTGGCTCCCGTGGCCGAGAAGATGATCACCCTGGCCAAGAAGAACGACCTGGCCTCCTACCGTCAGGCTCTGGGCTTCATCACTAAGGAGGATGTGGCCAAGAAGCTGTTTCAGGAGCTGGGCCCCAAGTATGCTGAGCGCAACGGCGGCTATACCCGCGTTGTCCGCATCGGCCCCCGCCGCGGCGATGCCGCCGAGATGGCGATCATCCAGCTGGTGTAATTCCGCACCGGAGTAACGAGATCCCGGCCCATCAGGGCCGGGATTTTTTCGCCGCGGCGGGGAAACCGGTCCACGGACAGTCCCCATTCTCAGAAAAAAGGGGCCCCCGGGCGAGCCCAGCGGCCGCGCAGCCGTTAGCGGCCTTGCCGCCTTACGGATGCGGCGTGCCCCTTGCGGGCAAGTGGGTCGCCTGGGGAGAGGAGGAGAAGCGGAATGAGTGAGCCCAGTCGGGAACGAGTGGGCGAAGGATATGGAGCCAGCGACGACGAGGCGGTCATCCCGCTGACCCCGCCCCATCCCCCGTGAAGCGCACAGAGACAGGTGCGGATCAACATTGAGGTGCAGAGCCGCCCCATGGAAATCGGAATCAAGGATCCCGGAGGAGCATCAGAGATACGGCTCCTCCGGGATCCTTTCGCCGTGATACAAAAAGGCGCAGGAACACCATGAGGATGTTCCTGCGCCGCAGGAGCGCCGGGGTCCTATGGATAACGCCGCCGGCTCAGCGGATCAGCCTGGAGGGGCTGAGAGACCGGAACTGCCGGGTCATGGTGAGGCAAAGGTCGTTGTAGTAGTCCAGATAGGCCTTTTTCTGCTGCCGCTGGACACGCTGGCGGTCCTGGAGCAGCTTCCACTCCGCGCAGCATTTGTGACAGCCGGGCTGATAGTTGGGACAGGTACCCTGACAGGGAAGCATGATCGACACCTCTCTCACAAAACATAGACGTTTGGGCTGAAAGGAAAAACAGCAGGCTCCAGAGGGCAAAACGCGCGTAGACGCGCAGCCGCTATGGACCTGCTGTTCGCTGGAGTGCGGAGAAAAAAGAGGGCCTCAGAGTCCCGCCTGGGGCCCGGATGATGCTGTCCCGGCGCTGATCCAACATGGAAACTCCTCCTTCCGCACTTCAGAAGCTGATTCCATTGTAGCAGACTTCCGGCGGCTTTTCCAGACGATTTCTGTAAAAAGCGTATGAAAAGTTTTCCAGGGGAAAGACCTGCGGGAAAACGGGCCGGTGTACACAAGGTACACCGGCCCGCTTGCTTACGGCTCAGAAGTCATAGCCCTCAATCACGGCCTCGGCCTGAGTGGAGGGTGCGTAGGCGCCGCCCTCCCCGAGTTCCAGAGCTTCGGCCTCCCGGTTGGTGAGCGCCAGATGGGTCTCGTCCAGAACCTTCAGCTCGTGGAGGAGCGCCAGCGTGTGGCTGGCCTGGGGGGTGAGGGTGATGGAGAAGGAGGAGCCATAAGAGGAAATACCTACATCCCCAGGCTTCGGAGGAGCCTCATAGTCAAAGTACAGGTCGGTGGCGCAGGTATTTTCCATCCGTTCGACACTGTTGTCAAAGAGATAGCGCACACCGATGGTGCCCTCAGCGAAGTCCTGCTTCATGGCCTGCCACAGCTTCTCAGTGGAGCCGTCGATATAGACGGTTTCATACTGCCGTGTCTGGGTGTTCCACACATCCTCCAGATAGGCGGCCACCAAACGGCAGTTGGCCTCAATGTCGTGGAAGCCGTAAAGCTGCTCCATATTTTCCCGGTCAGAGAGGAGCTGCCCCGCCGCCCAGGTGGGAGTTCCTTCCACGCCGCGGTCGGACTCCACGATGGGAAGGGCAGAATAGCCCCGCTCCAGAGCCGTGCCGTCGGCCAGCTCGTAGTGCAGATCCAGATAGAGGTATTCCGTATACCCCTGAGGATCAGACTCCTCTTCCCTGTTCTCCTCCTCCAGTGCTAGGGCGGCGCGGTGGAGCTGGAGCACCAGAGCGATCTGCTCCGGGTCCTCCAGGGTCAGCCCACGCCCCTGCCCGTCGTCATAGGGGGCGCTGTGCAGGCCATTGAGGGTGACCGCAGTGACCTGATCGGCCTGGGGCACCCGGTCCTCAAAGCCGTACCAGTCGTAGTGGACGCTGAGGGAGAGGAGCACAATGACGGCAGCCAGAGGGACCGCGCCCTTCCAGGTCGCCAGCACCCGGAAGGACTTCCGCAGGAGCATCTCCGCGGCGAAGTAGCCTGCCAGCCCCCAGAACAGGATCCAGCCCATCAGGGTCAGGTCAGAGAGGCCGGACAGCAGCTCATAGGTGAACATTCCGCCAGTGAGTCCGGCGCACAGGGCCACTCCATATTTGAACAGGGGACGGACCAGCTTGACCGCCACCACGTCCCCGGCGGATTCGATGTGCCGGGACCGGTAGATTAGCAGGGCGGCGATGGACAGAGCCACGCCTGCGGCGGCGTAGACCGCCACCAGGCCGGGCTGGTAAAGCACAAAGGCGTCATCACGGGACACGATGGAAACTGCATTGGACAGGATGACGGGCGGGGACAGGTGATCCACAAGCTCCCATACAGGGGATGGGAAGGAGCGGAAGCCGTAGAGGAACAGATCGCATACCGCCTCCACTAGAGAGGTCATCAGAAAGGCCAGCAGGTTCAACACCCCATAGAACACCGGCAGGGCGGCCAGATGGCCGGTAAACATGGCGCAGAACACGGCGAAGGAGTAGAAAAAGAGGCACAGCCCGCCCTGGGCCAGCAGCCACTGGACCAGTGGCCAGAGGGCCAGACACCCCAGGGCCGCCTCCGTGGCGGCGGTGAGGGCGAAAACGGCCAGCTGGGGCAGCAGCAGGAAGGACAGCCCCGCCAGGTACTGGGTGAGAAACAGGGCCTCCCGCCGGAGGGGCAGGGCGTGCATCATGCACGCTGAGCGGCTGGAGTATAGATAGGAGAACACCGCCATGGCACACACCAGTCCCATCACCGCCGCCAGGGCTACACCCACCTCAAGCAGATAGGGGATCTGGCTGACCGCGTTTTGCAGGCGCTCCGCCAGCTCCTTCGGGGTGGACGAGCCCTTCCAGCGCATGGCGTCCGCCCACAGGCGCAGGGGCAGGACCAGCGTCCACCCCGCTGTGTACAGGGCCCAGATCGGCCAGAAGCGAAGGAATGTCTTGCGGAAGAGCGCTGTGTTAAAGAACGATGTCCCGGACCGCATAGTCCTCACCTCCCAACTCATAGATAAAGATCTCCTCCAGAGACAGGGGCAGGGCCTCCATCAGCATGGGGGAAAAGACTGCCACCCGGCTTTTGATGACCGCCGGTTCCCCCCGGACGATCAGGGTGTGGACCCGCCCCAGCTGGGTGACATGGAGCACATTCAGATCCGGAGGCAGCTGGGGCAGCTGCCCGTCAGGAAAGACCACCTGGAGCTTCAGGATGTTGTCCTGAAGGTCGGTGAGGGAGCGCTCCAGCAGCACCTTTCCGTGGGAGAGGATGCCCACATGGTCGCACACATCCTCCAGCTCCCGCAGGTTGTGGGAGGAGACCAGCACGGTGGTCCCCCGCTGGGCCACATCTCCCATGAGGAGGGACCACACCTGCCGCCGCATCACCGGATCCAGGCCGTCCACCGGCTCATCCAGCACCAGGATGTCCGGCATACAGCACAGGGCTAGCCAGAAGGCGGACTGCTTCTGCATCCCCTTGGACAGGCGGCGGATGGGCTGCTTCTCATCCACGGCGGGGAAGGCGTCCTTCAGGGTTTGGTACCGCTTGTCGTCGAACTGAGGGTACAGTCCCCGGTAGAACTTCATCATGTCCCGGGTGGAGGCCGACAGGAAGTAGTACAGCTCGTCTGGGATCCAGGCCATCCGGCTCTTCACCGCGGGGTTTTCATACACTGGCTGACCGTCCACCCGCACGGAGCCGGAGTCCGGCCGGTAGATTCCGGTGATATGCCGCAGGATGGTGGACTTGCCTGCGCCGTTGGGCCCCACCAGGCCGTAGATGGAGCCGCCCTCCACCGACATGGTCAGACCGTCCAAAGCCCGGAAGCCGTCAAAGCTTTTGACCACGTTGTTCACTTGGATCATTGTGCTTCCCCTCCTTCCATAGCCCGCACCCGGGAAGTGAGCTGCTCTCCGGTGACCCCGAGATAGAGCAGCTCGGCGGTCACGGTGTCAAAGCGTCCCAGCAGACTGTCCCGCCGGCCCTGGTCCACCCCGGTGTGGGGCGCGGCGAAGGAGCCTTTCCCCGGGACGGAGCAGACATAGCCCTCCGCCTCCAGGGACTCGTACGCCCGCTGGATGGTGTTGGGGTTGATAGCCAGGCTGCTGGCCAGGGCACGCACCGAGGGGAGCTTCTCCCCCTCCCGGATCACGCCGGTGACCATCAGGCGGCGCAGGCCGTCCCGCACCTGCTCATAGATGGGCCGGGCGTCCCGATAGTCCAGATTCAGCATACCACGTCCTCCCTTCTGCCGCAGGTCCCGCAGAGGGGCGGAACTGTGCGGCTGTATGAACTGTATTAGTACACTAAGTGTACCCAGGAGGTGGAGGAAAGTCAATTAAGAACTGTTTAAGATTTTCTTAGGATGGGGAGGCCGCCGCAGTTGCAGCAGGGATCCATTCCGGTCACCAAATGTTTTTTGGAAGAAATATAAATTGCAAAATAGACTGGGGATGTGTATGATTAAGGTGAACAAATATTCCCATGTTAAGACTTGAAGGAGGACCAGCAATATGTTTTCATCCATTGGCTTTATCGGCACAGGCACCATGGGTGCGGCGGTGGCCCGGGCGGCGGTCAAGGGGGCCCAGGGCGCGCCTGTCCTTCTGGCCAACCGGACCCGGTCCAAAGCGGAGGCAGTGGCCCGTGAGCTGGGCGCGCAGACGGCGGACAACGAGACGGTGGCCCGGGAGTGCAGCCTGATCTTTCTGGGGGTGAAGCCCCAGATGATGGAACAGATGCTCTCCGGGCTGGTCCCCATTCTGAAGGCGCGGAAGGACCGGTTCGTGCTGGCCTCCATGGCCGCGGGGCTGGACGCCCGGCGCATTCAGGAGATGGCCGGCGGCGCGTATCCGGTGATCTGCCTGATGCCCAACACTCCGGTGGCAGTGGGGGCCGGTGTGGTGCAGTACTACGGGGTGGACGCCACTGAGGAGGAGCTGTCCGACTTCCAGAACCTGCTGTCCGCTGCGGGGATGATCGACCGGGTCGACCCAGAGCGGCTCAACGCGGCCAGCGCTGTCTCCGGCTGCGGCCCTGCGTTCTGCGCCATGTTTATAGAAGCCCTTGCGGATGGCGGCGTGGCCTGCGGCCTGCCCCGGGACAAGGCGCTGGCCTATGCGGCCAAGATGGCGGAGGGCACGGCCCGGCTGATGCTGGAGAACCACGCCCACCCCGGCCAGCTGAAGGACGGGGTGTGCTCCCCCGGCGGAACCACCATCCAGGGCGTACGCACCCTGGAGGACCGGGGCTTCCGCTCCGCGGTGATAGAAGCGGTCATCGCCGCCTATGAAAAGACCATCGCCCTGGGCAAGTGACCGGGCGTGACCGGACGGCCGCCCCCGGCGGACCGCTCCACAGGAAAGGGGCTGTTTGTACATGAGAATCGTAGTCAAAGTGGGGACCTCCACCCTGGCCCACGCCACGGGCCGGATGAACATCCGCCATGTGGAGGACCTGGTCAAGGTCCTCAGCGACCTGAAAAACGCGGGCCATGAGGTGATCCTGGTCTCATCCGGCGCCATCGGTATGGGCGTGGGCAAGCTGAATCTGCCCGGAAAGCCCAGTGATATGCCATCCAAGCAGGCCGCCGCCGCGGTGGGCCAGTGTGAGCTGATGTACACCTATGACCGGCTGTTCCTCCAGTATAACCATACGGTGGCTCAGATCCTCCTCACCGGCGAGGATGTGGACCACGCCGAGCGGCGGCAGAACTTTGAAAACACCCTGGAGCGCCTGCTGGAGCTGGGCGCTCTGCCCATCATCAACGAGAACGACACCATCGCCACCGCCGAGATCAAGGTGGGGGACAACGACACGCTGGGGGCCATCGTGGCCTGCTCGATCCATGCGGACCTGCTGGTCCTGCTCAGCGACATCGAGGGCCTGTATACCGCCGATCCCCGGAAGGATCCGGAGGCCCGGCTCATCCCCGTGGTGGAGAAGGTCACCCCGGAGATCGAGGGGCTGGCTGGCGGCGCGGGCTCCGGCCTGGGCACCGGCGGCATGGCCACCAAGCTGCGGGCGGCCAAAATGGTCACCGCCGCGGGCTGCGATATGATCATCACCAACGGGGAGCGGCCCCAAGTGCTGTATGATGTGGCGGATGGAAAAGCGGTGGGCACCCGCTTTTTGGGGAAGAAATCAGGAATAGATTGACTCCAAATCGGAAAAATAACACGATAAATTACAAAAAGGAATCGAAATTCGGCCCGTGGACGCAAGAGGAGCGGGAGGCAGGCCGGAGACGGAAAGATTTGAAGAGGGTGACGTCAATGACGACAATGGAACTGCTGAAGAAGGCCAGGGGCGCCAAAGGGGCCCTGGCCCTGGCGGATACGGAATTGAAAAACCGGGCGCTGATGGAGATGGCCCGGGCCCTGGAGGACCGCACGGCGGACATTCTGGCCGCCAATGTCCAGGACCTGGAGGCGGCCCGTGGGACCATCTCCGAGGTGATGCTGGACCGGCTGGCGCTGAGTCCCGAGCGCATCGCCGGCATGGCCCAGGGGATGCGGGAGGTAGCCGCCCTCCCCGACCCGGTGGGCGCCGTGCTGTCCCGGGTGGAGCGGCCCAACGGGCTGGTGATCGAAAAGACCGCCGTCCCTATGGGGGTCATCGCCATCATCTATGAGAGCCGTCCCAACGTCACCAGCGACGCCGCCGCTCTGGCGTTGAAGGCGGGCTCCGCCTGTGTGCTCCGGGGCGGCAAGGAGGCCCACCGCTCCGCCGCCGCCATTGTGGCCGCCCTGAAGGAGGGGCTGGCCGCCGCGGGCCTGCCGGAGGACGCTCTCCAGCTGGTGGAGGACACCAGCCGCGCCTCCGCCAATGAGCTGATGACGGCCAGCGGCTATGTGGACCTGCTCATCCCCCGGGGGGGCGCGGGCCTGATCCGGGCCTGCGTGGACAACGCCACCGTTCCGGTGATCGAGACGGGCACCGGCATCTGCCACATCTATGTGGACCAATGGGCCGACCAGGGGATGGCCCTGGACATCCTGGAGAACGCCAAGTGCTCCCGGCCCAGCGTGTGCAACGCCGCCGAGGTGTGCCTTGTGGACCGAAAGATTGCAGGAGAGTTCCTTCCCAAGCTGAAGGCCCGGCTGGTGGATGGCCGGGCGGCGGCCGGACAGCCTCCGGTGGAGCTGCGGCTGGATGAGACGGCTGCCGCCGTCATTGACGGTGCGCCCGCCGGGGAGCGGGACTTTGACACCGAGTTCCTGGACTATATCCTGGCGGTCCGGGTGGTGGACGGTGTGGAGGGGGCTGTGGCTCACATCGCCGCCCACTCCACCGGCCACTCCGAGTGCATCGTCACCGGCGACGAGAAGGCTGCCCATGCCTTCCAGCGGCAGGTGGACTCCGCCGCCGTGTACTGGAACGCCTCCACCCGCTTTACCGACGGCGGGGAGTTCGGCCTGGGCTGTGAAATGGGCATCTCCACCCAGAAGCTCCACGCCCGGGGCCCGTTGGGCCTGGCGGAGCTGTGTACCTTTAAGTTTATCGCCCGGGGGAGCGGTCAGATCCGGTAAACATTTCTCTGGTTTCCTCCCGTTCCCTGGTGACAACGGGCCTGGACGGGGCTATTATGATGTTGGAGGGATCGGCTGTTCTGGGGACCATAGCTGTAAAAAACGGCCTTTGGGGTGGAATGGCCTGAAAACCTTGCACCTGAACAGGGCCAATTTGCCTTGTAAGTTTTGGATTTCCATGCTTGTGTCTTTGTTCAGCACGCATTATAATAGAGACAGGGCCAGACCGGCCGATGTTCTTTTGGATGCCGGCTCCCCGCGGCTGGTCCGCGGAGCTGTGTATCATATCCCAACAACTGCCGTTTGACAGAAAGGACTGATTCCATTGAACCATTATCTTGAGGAGTTCTGCCGGACTACGGAGGAGCTTTTGGGTTCTGACGCCGTACGCATGATGGGACGGTGGAAGCACCACGGCCATATCAGCACGCTGGACCACTCCCTGTTTGTCGCCTACTGCTCGTACCGGGCCGCCCGCGCCCTGCGGCTGGATGAGACCGCCGCCGCCCGTGCCGGCCTGCTGCACGACCTGTACCTCTACGACTCCCGGGACACGTCGGCACACCCCGGCTGGCAGTGCTTCGACCACCCACGCGCGGCCGCCCGAAACGCGGCGGAGCTCACCGCGCTCTCTGAAAAGGAGCGCAACATCATCCTGTCCCACATGTGGCCCTTAGGCGGCCAGCTTCCCCGCTCCTGGGAGGCCTGGCTGGTGGACCTGGTGGACACCCTGTGCGCCGGCCTGGAGCTGGCCCACATCTATCACCCCGGACGCCTGCGGGAGCGGCTGGGGGTCCAGCCCCTCCTGGAGGAGGAGCTGGCTGCTGCCCCCTGCTGACAGCTGGACGGCCGCCGTCCCGGGTCATCCCCGGGGCGGCGGCCGCACTGCGTTTTGAGGTATCTTGCCCAAAAACAAGAGAATCCTGACTTTTTAAAAATTTTTTGCGGATTGTGGCAAAAAGTCAGAAGGATATGCTATAATGGGGACGGAAGAGAGAAAAACGACTTTGGAAAGAGAACATTTTCCCCTCTTTTTTTGATCTTTCTCAGGAGGTAACCAGTTTATGGATGATTTTGCCGCAAAACGCCAGGCCCTGCTGGAGTCCGGCGTGCGGATGATGGACCCGGACACCGTCTATGTAGAGGCGGGCGTCACGGTGGGAGCGGGGACCCTACTGCTCCCAGGGACCATTCTGCGGGGGAACACGGTGGTGGGAGCAAACTGCGAGATCGGCCCCAACACCATGCTCACCGACTGCACTGTGGGGGATGGCGCTGTGATCAACTCCTCCCAGTGCAATGAGAGCACCATCGAGGCCGGCGCCCATGTGGGTCCCTTCGCCTATATCCGCCCCAACTGCCATGTGGGCCGGGATGTGAAGGTGGGGGACTTTGTGGAGCTGAAAAATTCCACCATCGGGGACGGGACCAAGATCGCCCACCTCACCTATGTGGGGGACGCCGACGTGGGACGCCGGGTGAACTTTGGCTGCGGCACGGTGCTGGTCAACTATGACGGCAACCGGAAGTACCGTACCACCATTGGGGATGACTGCTTCATTGGCTGCAACACCAACCTGGTCTCCCCGGTCCATGTGGGGGACGGGGCCTATACCGCCGCCGGCTCCACGATTACGGAGGATGTGCCCGCCGACGCCCTGGCCATCGCCCGGGCCCGTCAGGTGGAGAAGCCTGGCTGGGCGGCAGCCCACCGGGCCAAGAAGGCGCGGAAGTGAACCAAGCCTGCGGCGCGGGGCCGCAGGACCGGAATGCTGTGAGGACCGCAGGAAGCGATAACAGGGGCTGCGCTCCCGTCTGGGGCGGGCTCCGCAATAAATGGAAGGAAGTTGAGTATGATCACACACGGGAAGAGCATCAAGATTTTTACCGGAAACTCCAATCCCAACCTGGCGAAGGCCATCTGTCAGGAGCTGGGGGTCCCCCTGGGCAATTCTGAGGTTGGGTCCTTTGCCGATGGCGAGAACTTTGCCTCCATCTACGAGACCGTCCGCGGCGCGGATGTGTTCGTGGTCCAGTCCACCTGCCCCTTTGAGAAGGACGGCCGCCTCCACACGGTGAATGACTCCCTGATGGAGCTGCTCATTATGATCGACGCCCTGCGCCGGGCCTCCGCCGGCCGGATCACCGCCGTGGTCCCCTACTTCGGCTATGCCCGCCAGGACCGCAAGACCAAGCCCCGTGATCCCATCTCCGCCAAGCTGGTGGCCAATATCCTCACCCGCGCCGGTGCGGACCGGGTGCTGACCATGGACCTGCACGCCAACCAGATCCAGGGTTTCTTCGACATTCCGGTGGACAACCTGCTGGGCTCCCCCATCTTTGTCAACGAGTTTATCCGCAAGTTCGCCGCCGTCCAGGACGAGACCATGGTGGTCTCCCCCGATGTGGGCTCCGTGGCCCGCGCCCGCGCCTTTGCCCAGAAGCTGGGGATGCCCCTGGCCATCGTGGACAAGCGCCGTCAGAAGGCCAACTCCTCTGAGGTCATGAACATCATCGGCGACGTCACCGACAAGCACGTCATCCTTCTGGACGACATGGTGGACACCGGCGGATCCCTGTGCCACGCGGCCAAGGCTCTGGTGGACATCGGCAAGGCCAAGAGCGTCACCGCCTGCGCCACTCACGGCCTGCTCTCCGGCCCCGCCGTCCAGCGCATCGCCGACAGCGTCATTGACGAGGTGGTGTTCCTGGACACCATCCCCCCCAAGGCCGGTGTCGCCGCCTGCGAGAAGATCCGTTACATCTCCGTGGCCCACATGTTTGCCGAGGCCATCAGCCACATCTACGAGGAGACTTCCGTCTCCCGTCTGTTCTCCTGAATACCACCCTGCCGAACCGGAGGGGACGGGCGTTGCCCGTCTCCTCCTTTTCTGAGCGAAGAAAGGACGACCATGTTTTTCCGAAACAATACCGGCGGCGCTGAGTGGCTGCTGGTGGGTCTGGGGAATCCCGGGACCCAGTATGAGAATACCCGGCACAATGTGGGCTTTCTGGTGGCCGACGAACTGGCCGAGCGGCAGAACGCCCCCATCCAGCGGCTGAAGTTCAAGGCGCTGACCAATCTGCTCACCATTTCCGGGGAAAAGGTGCTGGTGATGAAGCCGGTGACCTATATGAACCTGTCCGGGGAGGCAGTGCGCCAGGCGGTGGATTTCTATAAGATCCCGCCGGAGCGGGTGCTGGTGGTGTCGGACGACACCGCCCTGGCGGTGGGCCGGCTGCGCATCCGCAAGGGGGGCAGCGCCGGCGGACACAACGGCCTGAAGAACATCATCCAGCACCTGGGCACCGACCAGTTCCCCCGTGTCCGGGTGGGTGTGGGAGAAAAGCCCCACCCCGACTATGACATGGCGGACTGGGTGCTGGGCAAATTCCAGGGGGAGGACAAGAAAGCCATCGACGGGGCGGTGAAGCGGGCCGCCGACGCGGTGGAGTGCCTTCTGAAGGAGGGCCCGGACCGGGCGATGAACCGCTTCAACGGATAAGGGGCCGCGCCCCAGAGGAGGGAAGCCTGATGGCGGAACAGCACACGCTCCGGGTGATCGCCCGGATCCACAGCGATTTTCCCACAAAATTCGGCATCCCGCGGCAGAGCGGCCTGGTGGAGGAGCTGCGCTCCGCGGTGGTCTTTGAGCCGGAGTACCGTAACCCGGACGCCCTGCGGGGACTGGAGGGCTTTTCTCACCTCTGGCTCATCTGGCAGTTCTCCCAGGCGGTGCGGGAAAACTGGTCCCCTACGGTGCGCCCCCCGCGCCTTGGGGGGAATGCCCGCATGGGGGTGTTTGCCACCCGTTCTCCCTTCCGCCCCAACCCCATTGGCCTGTCCTGCGTCCGGCTGGAGCGGATCGAGCAGCATCCCCAGTGGGGGCCGGCGCTCTGGGTAGCGGGGGCCGACCTGATGGACGGCACTCCCATCTATGATGTGAAGCCCTATCTCCCCTACGCGGACTGCCGCCCCGAGGCGGCGGGGGGCTTTGCCAGCCAGCCCAAGGAGGCCAGCCTCCGGGTGGAGTGTCCCCCGGAGCTGCTGGAGCCGGTGGAGGAGGCGCGCCGGGCCGCCCTGCTGGGGGTGCTGGCCCAGGATCCGCGCCCCACCTATCAGCACGACCCGGACCGGGTGTACGGTCTTGCCTTCGGCGGCTGGGAGGTGAAGTTCACTGTGGCGGAGGATGTGCTCACCGTCCGGGAGATCTTCCACCGGCGGCAGGAGCCCTGAGCCGCGGGACAGACCGCAGTATATGACCCGGCTCTGCGCTGGGAGACAGCACAAAAGCACCGGCCTGTGAACACAGGCCGGTGCTTTTTCCTGCATGGAGTGGATGGAGGATGGTTCCGCTGTATGGCTGTCATAAGATCCGTTGAATTTCGGCCAAACTCCTTACAACGTGCTCCGCCCTGGATACATCCAGTGCAGGCACGGGCTTTTTTTGATAGAGGCAGGTGTGCATCCCATATCCCGCTCCACCCGCTATGTCCGAGGAGAGGGAATCTCCAATGATCATCGTCTCTTCAGGCAATAGGTTCGGAAACCCGCTGCCCCGCAATTCTTTGAAGCAGAAGTCAAAAAATGCTGCGCTTGGTTTTTGTGCACCGATTTGTGATGAAACGAAAAAGTGTGTGAAAAAATCATACATTTTTCCCACACGGAGCCGATTGATCTGCTGTTCATAGGGACCGTTGCTGGCGATACACAGCCGATACCGATGGCTGAGGTATTCCAGCAGTTCCACAGCGCCCGGCTCAGGCACCGCGCTGGAAAATAGCTTGTCCCTGAAATATCGCTCAAAAATCCGGCCATCAAAGGAAATCCCAAGTGCGTGGAAGATCATATTCCATCGGATCTCGGTCAGTTTTTCAAAGGAGAGCGTCCCCTGCTCGATCTGTTCCCAAAGGCTGTTGTTGATCCGTTCAAATACAGGGAACATTGCTTCTGTATACGGTTTTAGGCCGTACTGTGCAAAACCGTCTCTCATGGCCTCTTTGATATATCCTGAAAAGCTCAGGAGGGTGTTGTCGATGTCGATCAAAACGACCTGGATCATGCTGGCCCGCTCCTCTCTGCGATCTCATGTAAGGAGTTTATCACACCGAAGGCCCTCCGCGCAAGCAGAATCAACACAGGCACAGCGGCTTCCACCGCTGTGCCTGTGTTCGTTTTGTCTGAGGCAGGTCACGGGGTGACGGAGATCCCCTGGATGTGCTGTCCCAGAGCGTCCAGCAGCAGGATGTGGTCTGCACCCGGAGCCAGGAGGGCCGCCCGGCGGACGCCCCCCTCCACGGCCCGGCAGGCCACCTCCAGGGCCCGGTTTGTCTCTGGGGGGAGCTCCCCCGCCTTGCGCAGCTCGGCGGCCCGGGCCAGGTCCAGGTGGAGCAGCTCCACCTGACGGTCCACGCCCAGGGCAAGAGAGGGCTCCTGCGTCGTGAACAGGACCAGGCGGTGGGCCCGGGTGGCCTGGGCCACGGCCAGGGCCTCCTCCTCCCCTCCCTCCAGAACGGGGAGAAATCCCCCGTCCAGCAGGGTGTCCAGCACCTTGGGCCGGACGGTGAAGCCGGTATCCGCCCGGTGGAGCAGTCCGCCGTCACCGGCGGAGAGGGTGACGCCGTTTCCTGACAGGGCTGCTGGCAGGGGGCCGCTGCCGCGGCGCACCAGGATCACCCGGACGCCGGCACGGCTCAGGGCGGCGGCGTCCCGGGCTGCGGCCTCCTCTTGACTGGAGGGGCAGCAGACCACCCAGAGCTCCTCCCGCCGGGCCTCCAGGGCGGGGAGGATGGACAGCATGGCCCGGGCAGGGCTCTCCCGGTCCAGCCCCCGGCGCAGGTCGTACTCCTGGAGAAAGGCCTGGACATACTCCACATCGGTGGGGGTGTCGATATAGGCGGTCCCCCGCTTCTGGCGGGTCTCCCGCCCTTTGCCGGTGAGGAGCAGCACCGAGGGTCCGGCGCAGTCCAGCACCGCCTGACGGATGGCCTCTCCGCGGTTGGGGATGATGCGGACAGGACAGCCCGCCTTCTCCACGTTAGGAGCGATCTCCCGGCAGATGTCCAGGGTGTCCTCCTCCCCACTGTCCTCCTCGGTGAGATAGACCCGGTCGCACCAGTGGCCGGCGGCCTCGCCCAGATCCCGGCGGCGGTCGTACGCCTTTTTTCCGGGACAGCCGAACACAATGGCCATCTCCCGGCCGGGGTACTCCGCCCGGACGGAGCGGAACAGGGTCTCAAAGGACAGGCGGTTGTGGGCGTAGTCCACAATGGCGTGGAGGCTGCCGTCGGCGTTGGTGTAGGTCTCCATCCGTCCGGGCACCCGGGCCCGGACCAGGCCGTCGTACACGGCGGCGGGAGGGACGTGGAGGGCGTGGCACACCGCGATGACGCCCAGGGCGTTTTCCACATTGAACAGCCCGGGCATGGTCAGGCGGAACTCCCGCTCATACTGGGGGGTGCGGACGTGAAAGACAGTCTGCCCGTCCTCCTTCCGGACCTGGCTGGCATAGATGTCGGCCTGGGGGTCCCGCTGGGAGAAGGTGAACACGGGCTTGCCGGCCTGCCGGGCGGCCTCCAGGATCCGGCCGGCGTGGTCGCTGTCCAGATTGACGCAGTTTACCCCCGCCTGGGCGAAGATCTTCAGCTTGGAGGCAAAATAGTCCTCAAAATCCGGGTGCTCCACTGGGGAGACGTGGTCGTAGCCGATGTTGAGGAAGCAGGCGGCGGCGAAGTGGGTACACAGGGTGCGGTGGTACTTCAGGGCCTGGCTGGATACCTCCATGGTGAGGTACTCCAGCCCCGCGTCGGCGGCGTGGGCCAGGTGGCGCTGGAGGTCCAGAGGCTCCGGGGTGGTGAGGTGGGACTCAAAGCGCTCCACCCCGTCATAGGTGTCGATGGAGGAGATCACGCCGGTCTCCCCTCTCCTCTGCCCGGCCTGCCAGGCGTCCAGGACGGATTTCAGGTAGTAGGCGGAGGTGGACTTTCCCTTGGTCCCGGTGAAACCCACCACCTTCAGCCGCCCGGATGGATGGCCGTAGCACAGGTCGGCCAGCAGGGCCATGGCCCGTCGCAGATCGGTGAGCCGCAGGCCGGGGAGCGGGCAGTTGGGATAGATGGTCTCGCCGGCGTAGAGGAAGGCCCCCCGTTCCCGGGCGGCCTCCAGAAATTCCTCCCGGAAATGGGAGCCCTTACAGAGAAACAGGGTCCCGGGGACCACGTTCCGGGAGTCGCAGGAGACCAGGGCCACCGGAGCGCTCCGGTCCAGGCTGTCCGGGACGGGATCGGCCAGAAGGCCCTCCTGCTCCAGCAGGGACAGATATTCGCCCAGCGGGCGGATGAGATCAGACATACAGGGACACCTCCGAAGGGCCAAGTGGATTTAGTCGATCATTTGCTGTGGATCTGACGCAGGGGCTTGCGGCAGGCCTGTACCGCCCGCTCCGCCAGAACGGCCATTGCGTCTATAAAAAAGGTGGAAAGGGGATGCTGCGTGGCAAAAACGGATAATTCAGTACAGGCCAATATTGCACAGTCGCAGCCTTGGGCGATCAGATCCTGGTGGGCAGCGGCGAACTTTTCCGGGTCGCCCAGCTTGCCTGCCTTGATGTCGTCATAGATCAGGGACATGATCTGCCTCTGGGCCTCCGGCCCGGGGGCCAGGGGCTCCAGCCCCAGGGCAGCAAACTCCCGCTGGTAGAGACCGGTCTGGATGGTGCCGTCGGTAGCTAGGATGCCGGGCCGCTTCCGCCCCTGGCTGACCAGGAGGCGGGCGGTTTCCCGGATCATGTGGAGGATGGGGATCCCCACCTGCTCCTGGACCTGGTCCAGAAAATAATGCGCGGTATTGCAGGGGACGGCCAGTACCGTGCAGCCTGCCGCCTCCAGCAGGCGCGCGTCGTCCAGCAGCCGCTGGGAGACGGCCGCCCGGTCTGTCTCGCTGCCCAGGATGGCCCCGGTTCGGTCGGGCATATCACTATCCGAAAAGATCAGAACGGACAGGTGCTCCTGGTCGCTGTGGGCGTCGGTGCGGTCAATGATATACTGGTAAAAGGTATTGGTGGCCTGGGGGCCCATGCCGCCGATGATACCCAGTCGGTGTTCATTCATGGGGACTCTCCTTTTGTCAGTTCAGGGCGTGTCGGGGGCCTTTGCCCGGACCAGCTCGATGGCCTCCTTCCCGGTGAGGTGCTGGACCGTCAGCTCCGCGATGCACAGGTTGGAGAAAAAGCGGTCGATCTCCCGCTGGTGGTCGGCCTGGGACTGCTCCGGGGCGTACCGCTGGGCCAGCAGGAGCAGGGCGTTCTGCTGTTCCTTCGGATCCTCCACGATTCGGACGGTGCCGAAGGCGATGGCACTGCGAAAATAGGTGGTGTACTCCCGGGAAACCACCTGGTCCTGGTCCACCACGCAGAAGGAGGCCTTGTGGCAGGCGCGGACAGCGTCCAGCTTGTGCCCGCTGCGGGCCCAGTGGAAATAGAGCTTCCCATCGTGATAGACATAGCTCAGGGGTACGCCGTAGGGGTAGCCTTCGTCTCCCAGGACAGACAGGACCCCGGAGGTGCCCCGGCTCAGGACGGCCTCCGCCTCCTCCCGGGTCAGCTGCTGTCTGCTGCGGCGCATTTCACGGAACATGGCTTATCCCTCCGGTTTCTGATTGTACTGCTGGAAGCGCTTCAGATTGCCCAGGTGGTTTTTCCAGATACGGAGGCGGCGCTTGAGCGCGGCGTCCTGCCCGTACACCAGGGGGTGGGAGTCCGCCCCTGCCTGGATGAGGGCCTTCATCTCCTGGTGGTAGCGCTTGGGGGTGAAGTCAAAGGCGACCTTTTTGGGCACCATCCGCCACAGGGAGCGGTTGCTGGTGATCAGGAGGGGCAGCTCACGATGCTCGATCCGGTCCTCCACCACCAGCCGGGCAATGTTGTGCCCCGCCCCGGTGACATAGTAGTTGCTCCGCCCCTGGCGGCAGTTGATCTCAAAGGCCTTGTACTTCCCGTCCCGCTGGTCGTACTTGATGTCGAAGTTGGAGAAGCCGGTGAAGTGCAGGTCCTCCAGCATGGCCTTGATCTTCAGGGAGAGGGCCTCGTCATGCTCCGTGATGATGACGGCGTGGTTGCCAATGCCGTGGGGGGAGTGCTCCTCCAGCAGGACGTGGCCCAGGCACATCAGCTTCACCTGGCCGTTTCGGTCGGAGTAGTTGGTCAGCACCCGCATATAGGTGTCGTCCCCGGGGATGAACTCCTGAAGGACCATGTGGTCGGGGTAGCCAGCGGCGTAGACCTCATCCAGGGCGGCCAGAAGCTCCTCCCAGCTCTGACAGACATAGACCTTGGCCAGCGCGTGGACCCCGGTGGCCCAGTAGGCCACGCTGTCGGCGGGCTTGGCGATGTAGGGCGGGCCAAAGGGCAGGGTGAAGTCGTGGCCCATGGACTTGTCGTAAATAAAGGTGGCGGGGTGGTCGATGCCGTACCGGTCGCACAGCTGATAGAACTTCTCCTTGTTGATCAGGGTGTCCAGCAGGGCCCCGTCGATATAGGGGGCGGCCACGTTGTCCGGCAGCTGGTCCTTGCAGTGGGCGGCCAGCTGCACATAGCTGTCCCCGCAGCCCAGCAGAAGGACGGTCTTGTCAGGAAACTCCTGGGCCACCGCCCGGACGTTGCGGCGGAAGGCGTCGGCGCTCTCGTTGTCCGGACAGACCCGGTAGTCCAGAATGGCACTACCGTGACAGGGGAAGGAGGGATACTTGCCGAAGGCGATGCTGCGCACCCCATAGGCCTCATGG
>ERZ894240.1101-NODE-1101-length-18837-cov-65.358215_pt1 | contig 18837 bp, 16 predicted proteins | sample MGYA00380298_ERZ894240 | MGnify/ENA primary metagenome ERZ894240 (study PRJEB32331, sample SAMN06328419) | human gut metagenome | biome: human gut microbiome; feature: stool | host: Homo sapiens | collected 2014-06-27 ...
AAATAAAATTATAGTTAAAAAATATATTAAAATTATTTACAGGCTAATTTAATAGTGATATAATAATTAATAAATTAAAACTAAAAAAATGTTGACCATCTCGGAGATGAAGGATAAACTAAATATTAACATATTGGAGGGGGAGATTAGATATGAAAAAAACTACTATAAGAGTAAAAGATTTACAAAAAATAATACACTTAAATGCTTCTGATATTCCAAGATTAAAAGGTAGGCAAGATTTACCACATCTTGGAAGAAAGGTGCTTAGACCTTTGTTATCTTATGATTCAGGAATATTAACTTTTAACGATTTAAAATTATATACTATATATGTTTTAGTTACAAAAAATAATAGGACATTGAAAACAGATGAAAGAATAGATATAGTTTTTGATTCATTAGAAAAAAATAACAATAATATAGATGGAGTTTATAAAGATTTTATTTTGAAAAATATAGAAAAAATTGGAATAAAAAAGGAAGAATTATTTTCTAAATTTAATTTTGAGATTGCACTTGAAGTATTGAAGCAATTATGTCCTTTAAAAATAGAACCATATTATTCATCTCCAGATTTTTTTAATTTAAAATCAGGAAAAGAAAAAATAAAAATGAATGAAGATAATTTAAATAAAAACAAGCTTTTAGTTGAGGAAAATATTGAAAATTATGATTATAACAATATATTGGATTATATATATAAAAAATATTCACAAAAAGAAAAAGGATTTTTTCCCTTCCAATTTCCTACTGGTAACGGAAAAACTTTCTATCTTGAAAATTTTTTGGTAAATCAATTAATAGAAAGCTATGAGGAATTAGAAAAAACTAAAAATTTTAAAAATCTTAAGCATGATAAAATTATTGTTATTACAAGCAATAAAGTTAATGTAAATGAAATATACAGGAATATAGGATATAAATTAATAAAAGCCGGAAAAGAAGATTGCCTTAAATTTGTATTCCAAATGAAAGCTATAAAAGATATTTTAAACAATGAAGAATTTTTAAAAAAAATGCTTATGGAACTTGATGAACCTTTATGTTTTTACGAAAAATTACCATATAATTTTATTAAAAACATGAAACAAGAATTAAAAAAGCTTTTGATGTATATTGAACAGAAATCATTACGTGAAGATGATTTTGATAAATTTAATTCTACATTTCTTTTTGAAATAAGGAAACAAATGTTCAAGTATTATAGGCTTTTATTAAAGAAAGAATTAAATGAAGAAGTTGAAGTGGAAAAAATTGTTTTACCAAATTTTGTTAAAGAATTATATCCAATGATACTTCCTGAGAATATTAATAAAAAAATATATATAATGACTACTGATAAATTTTTATATGGATATGTGGGGCAGACTGAAACTAAATATTTTCATCAAGAAACTGGGAATTTAATTTTTATTGACGAAATTGATTCAAGTAAAAGTAATTTTTTGAAGTATATTGAGAACACAAGGACCTTAATAATTAAAGATATTGTCAATTCATTCAATGAAATATTTAATAGTTTCAGTAAATTAACAAATAATTCTATTCCTAGTATGTTCGAAAGATTGAAAAATGTTAAAGATAATATTATAGGAGAATTGGAAAAAGTTAATAAAAAGAGTGAAATAGATAAGTTACTTTCAGCTGAAGCTTCCGCTGAAAAGCAAAAAGAGTTAATGGAAATAAAAGGAGATAAGTTAAGAAAGAATTTTAGAACGGAATTATACGTTGAGATGAAAGAAGAAATAAAAGAGATAGTATATTTATTCCAAGATGAATATTATCACTTTGCAGACGCCAAATCGAGATATTATTTAGATATTATAAATAATAATATTTTTTTAACTAAAAAAAGAACAAACTTATCATTAGATGGTATGCTAAAAGCGTTATTTTCTTATATTTACAAAAATTTCAACTTTTTTTTATTAAGTTTGTATAAATATCATGTTTGTTTAAAAATTGAGAATGAATTAGAAAAAGAAATTATATCTCATTTCTTCTATAATAGAGAAACACAAAAGAAATTGAGTGATGAATTTAGAAAATTTATTATTGAAAGAATTTTATTGTTAGGGGAAAAAGACAAAACTAAAAGAGAAAAAAATTTTAATTTGAAAAATACTTTTTTTCAAATTGAAGAATTAAATCCTCAATATCAATTAAATAAAAGAGTAATAATAGGATCTCAAACCATGTATACAACTCCTGAAGCTCTTTTATATTTAATATCTTTAAATAATTTAGTCTTTGGAATTTCAGCAACTGCAACACAAGAAACTTGTATTGGTAACTTCGATTTGAAGTGGCTTAGAACACAACTTTCTAGCAAATTTTATTCACTAGAATATTATGAACGCAAAAAATTAAAAGAAACATTGAAAAAAATAAATAATTTTGAAAATCAGGTGGAAAGAAAATTAAATGTTTATCAAGGAGATGAGATAATAAAAACAGGTTTTGATAATGTAGAGGAATTGAAAAAAGATAAAAGAATGATAAATAAATTAATCAATATAAGACGTAAGGCTTTTAAGGCTGAGAATTATAGTGAAGAAAATAGAAATATTCAAGAGGAATATTATAATTACGCTTTTAACGTCATATTAAATTTTCTTCTTGATAAAAAAAGTAATAGTCTTCTTTTTATAAGTAATAGATTTACTCAAGCAGATATGATTGCTAATCTTATTATCAACTTAAAGAATTTTTTGAAAGATAAAAATCTTTTAACAAAAAATGTTGTTTTTAGAGATTTGAACGCTAGGTCATTAAATCATTTTTTAGAAAATAAGGAAGAGATTGATAATGAATTGATGAATTTTTTGAAAAATCCTAAGATTAAAACTATAATTTTTACGACATACCAAAGTGCTGGAACAGGTGTTAATATTAAATTTGCGAGAGATAATTTTGATAACAACCAGTTAGTAGAGTTGGATAAAGATTTACAAGAAAAACTAAATATTCCTTTAATTTATAAGGATATTGATGATATTGCTTTGGAAAGTAAAACTCATTTGATGGAGTTTGATGAAACTAGAAAATATTTTTTGATTGAATTAATGTACTATTCTAACTTAATGGCTGACAATAATATAATTGAAAAAAAATATAGACCACTTCTTTTAAAAGAAGCAAATGAAATAAAATTTGTTAGTATATATAAAAAAAGTTATGATTTTGTAGAAAATGGCGTAGGAAAGATGATCCAAGCAATTGGAAGAGTAAATAGGACAAAAGTGAGAAATAAATTTAGGAATATATATTTAGATAATAATGCTTTTAATTTATTTCAAGAGTTTGAACCACGTGATAGAGAATATATAGGAGATGTTTATTTTATTCTTGACGAAGTAAAAAAATTAAAAAAGAACGAAGATATTTCAGAAATTGTAGATAAAGTAATTTTTCAAAATAAAAGAACTATACTTTATTGGAAAGAAACTTTTTTACAAGAGATAAATAAATATAATAATCTTATTAGATATACTACGATTGAAAAAGATAGGAATATATATATAAAAAAACTTGAAGAATTAGCTCAGTCTTATGAAGAATTTAGACTTTACATTGTTCAAAATCCTACAAGAAGTAAGAATACTATAAAGAATCCAGCTTATTTTTCTATTGGTAAAAAAATTGATGGGTATGAAATTCATACAGGAAAAAATTCGGAAGAAATCAATAATATTTTATTCGATACAAACAAAAAAAATATTTCTTTTGAGAAAGCTAGGTTAAAAGAAATTTTTAAAATTCGAGAGTTAAGAGATTTTTGTGAAATGAATGTAGGAATGTTTACAGAAAACGATGAGATTATAACACCTTATACTTATCAAGCTATTTTTATAGGAAAAGTTGGAGAATTGTTATTGGAAGAAATTTTTAGAATGAATGAAATTAAGTTAAAAGATAAAAAATTTATGATAAAAAATGGTATTTTTGAAACCTTCGATGATTGCTCTGAAAATGGAATGTGGATTGACTTTAAAAATTATAATCTTGATAATGTAGGACAATTTGATTATAACAAAGGATTAATTGAAAGTGTTGTAAGAAAAGAAAAATTAATAAGTAAAGAAAATAAATTGTTTTATATAAATCTAATAAGTCCAAATTTAGAGAATTTAGGTCAAAGAATTTTTTGCTGGAAAATTAAAGATATAGTAGAAGAAACAAAGAAAACTTGTTCTTATGAAGAAAGTGAAGTTGTTGCTGTTTCAGGTCTAATTAAATATGGAGAAGATAGAAAATCACTAGAATTAGATAATTATGTAATAGGAGAACTTAAAAAAATATTGGGAGGTAAAGATGAATAACAAATACTATAATGGAGCTTTTGAAATATTAAATGTTGATTATGAAGCAATTTTAAAAGATTTTAATTTATTTAAAATAGATATGGATTTGAAAGAGTTTTTTGGAGAGAATATAAATTCTAATGAAAGAACAAGTTTTTTTAAAAGTGTTAGGGAAATAAAAAATTTAAATTGCTCATATTTAAAAGGAAGCTTTTATTTATTAGGAAGTAAAGATTGTGAAGCAGATAAATATAATTTTGCAAAAAGTTATGTAAGAGGAGGAGTACAAAGATTAGGAGAAAAAGAAGAGTTAGAAAAAATTGATAAATTAACTTTGTTAAATCTTTTAGTAAAGTATATACCTTTTAAAATTTTTAAAGATGAAACTAAAAAAGATATAAAGTATATTGATAATAGACCTTTGCATTTATTTTTAAGTGAAAAAAAAGATATTTTTAGATTCTTTAAGGTCTTATTTGAAAACTCAGAAATTCAAGATAAATATTTATTAAATTTGACCCAAGTTACTTTCGCTCATGAAAATTATTTTAAAGGAAAAAATTTATTGAAATTATCTAAGGCTACTAAAATTGGATATAATGCTGAAACAAGAGTGCTTATTCCAAATGAAAAAGGGAAATATTACGATAGAAGTCCGTATTCAAAATCTATTGAAAGTATATTTATGGTTCTTGAACATACTCAGGTAGAAAAATTAAGATCATATTATTTTACTCTCATAAAAGATGTAATAGATGAATATTTATCAAAATATATTGTATTAAGTTTTTCAACATTGAAAAATTTTGAAGTATATGTTCCTAGTAATAAAAAGGATTTTTTTAAAAAAAATATATTAAATTTAAAAAGAGATATTAATGTATATAGAATTAAAGATTACGATAAAGATGGAAATGAGTTAATAGCTGAAGATAAATTTTTAGAATTAAAGAAACAATTAGAAAATTTTAATTATAGTACAGAGAAAAAAGAAAAAAAACTTAATATAAATTTAATTTCTAAAGGAATCGCAACAATAGATACTAAATATGAAGAAAACTCTTGGAATATATTTTTATTAAATAATCCAACAGGAGATAATCTTAAATATGATGGTTATAAAGAACTGAAAAAAGAAAAAAATATTATATCAAATGGTCTATGTTTGACAGATATTCCTTTAAAAATATCAGAAAATAAAAAAATTAAAGGACTAAAAACTATTGTTACAAGAGTAATAGAGGAATTATATATAAAAGAATCAATACAAAAAGGAAATATATCAGGGTTATATAGTGATGTTAAAATTTTCAAGGGAATTAGTTGTTTAGAATATTTTGATAAAAGGATTAGAAAAATTAAGGTTTTGAGTAATGGAAAAATTAATATTAAAAGTTCAAAAATATATACTGAAGATAAATTAAATAAAGAATTTTTCAAATTAATTAAAAAGTTTGAATTAGAAGATAAGTTAAAGAAAGATGAGAAAAAGACAACTTCTACTTTAGATTTAAAATTTATAAATATCAATGGTAAAGATATATATATAGCTGAAACTGGAATGAGATTATATTTTGATACAAATGAATTTTTAAGCGAAGAAGTTCTTAAAAGAGGAGAAAATGATTTTTTTGGATTAGTAAAAAAAATAAGATTAAATAAAAAAGAAAATTTATATTATTCCTTTTATGATGATGGAATCCCCGAAAAACTTACTTTTTCTCCAAATATAAAGAAAATAGTATGTAAAGAAGAACTAACAGAAGAAGATTATTCTCTGTTTTGTGAAAGTTTAGTATTTCAATATTTATCAAATACACTTAAACTAGCCACATATCCATTTTTCTTTAAATTAACCAGCGAAATAATAAAAGATTGTTAAATGTGTAACCGTCAAGTTGACGGTTATCTTTTTTTCTTGGAAAAAAGAGGAAAATATGATATAATTTCTATATAAAAATATTGAATTTGAGGGCATTATAATTAAAAAATATAAAAAATAAACATGAAAAAATAAAAAGGATTAAATAGAAAAGTGAAAAAGAATGTATAGATGATTTGTTCTTAAAAAATGAGCAAATATGATATAATATATATGTTAAATTCTAAGAAATATGTTGTAATAATGGGAGAAAAGGAGTAGTTATGGAAAAGAAGATAGTTTTTTTTGACCTTGAAACTAATGGACTTCAAGACAGCAGTGTATTATCAGTATCAGCTTTTAAATATTCAATAGATACAGAAACTCTTAAATTAAAGTTTTTAGATAAATTTACTAGATATTATTACCCTACTGAAGAGTATAATGCACGAGCCATAGCTGTTAATGGCTTATCTGAAGATGTTGTAGAAGAACTAAGAGGAGAAGCTGATTATCCTGAATTTTTCTGTGAAGATAGTGGATTCTATATTTTTATAGCTGATGTGGACCATTTAATAGGACATAATATAAGTTTTGATTATAGTTTCCTAACTGATAGAACAAAAAACTATAATACTTATTGTACAATGTTAGCAACTACTAATATTTTAAAAATTCCTCATCAATATAGAAGAAGAGGTTATAAATATCCTAAGCTGATGGAAGTAGCTGAATATTATAATATAGAGTTAGAAGAAGATAAGCTACATGATAGTGATTATGATGTAGAACTAACTGTAAAAATATTTGAAAAACTTTGTCAAGATGAGTATGAAAAAGAAAGAATAAAAGATTTTTTATTAGAAGATGATATATATTGAATTTTCTCTAAAAGTACCTTGAAATCTAATAAAAAAAGTGATATACTATAATAGTTAAAGGTAAACAGTTCTCAATTATAATGAAAAAAGATGAAGCCGGGCAAACTTCATCTTTTTTTATTTAAATACTTAGTTTATTTTTTCTATCCATCTATAATCATTTCCTTTAGTATTCCATTGAAACTTCCACATTTCCCCAGTTGTATCATTTGTTAAATAGAATTGATACATACTAGTTAATGGCGAGATGTAGAAAAGATTTTTATCATTTGCATTAGCTAATTCTTCCTCGTTAATAATAAATGGCTCTGTCACAACAAATGGTTGATTTTGACGAGAAATAGCGTATAATAATAGTAAGAAACAGTACCACCGAAGGAGGTAATTGGATATGCCTACTATCAAAGACGCATTAGATATTATCGGTAAGTTGACTGTCGCAGAGCAGGAAAGCCTTAAAACAATGCTTTTAAGTCCTGCCTTTGTAAAGTCTTTGAATATTGAAGATTTCGTAGCAAAGGAACGCTTTGCAAATGGTCGTGTATGCCCTCTTTGTGGCTGTATCCATGTGGTTCGCAATGGTCATCGTAAAGATGGCACACAGCGATATGTATGTAAGGATTGTGGCAAGTCCTTCGTGATTGCTACGAACTCCATTGTGTCTGGTACAAGAAAAGACTTGTCCGTGTGGGAGCAGTACATTGATTGTATGATGAATGGCTTATCCATTCGTAAGACTGCTGTTGCTTGTGGGATTCACAGAAACACCGCATTCCTTTGGAGACACAAGATTTTGGATGCACTTCAGAATATGGCAGACGATGTTACCCTTGACGGCATTATTGAGGCTGACGAAACTTTTTTCGCCATCTCGTACAAGGGCAATCATAGCAAGAGTAAGACATTTGCTATGCCACGCAAGGCTCATAAGCGTGGTCATTCTACACATATCAGAGGCTTGTCCCAAGAAAAGGTATGTGTTCCTTGTGCGGTTAATAGGAATGGCTTGTCTATCTCCAAGATTACGAATACTGGTAGAGTTTCTACAAGAGATTTACATCATATTTATGATGGTAGGATTAAGACCAATTCCACTCTTGTTACGGACAAGATGAACTCCTATGTGAGATTTACAAATGCCAATGGCATTGACCTTGTGCAGTTAAAGACTGGCAAAGCCAAGAAAGGCATTTATAATATCCAACATATCAATAGCTACCATAGCCAGCTAAAGAGGTTTATGCGTGGCTTTAACGGTGTTTCTACCAAGTATCTGAACAACTATCTTGTGTGGAATAACCTTGTAAATTACGCCAAAGAAAGCGACATGGAGAAAAGGAACATCTTCTTAACTTTCGTTTTGGCAACATTGAAAACTGCTAAATGCAGAGATTTATCAAACAGACCAGCAGTTCCTCTGGTCGCCTAATTAGAATTTGTGGAGATGATAAGATGGTCAATATAACAGATGTAAAACAGATTCTTCAATTTGCAATAGATGCGGAGATTAAAGTCTTTCTTGATGGTGGCTGGGGTGTAGATGCTCTTCTTGGATATCAGTCAAGAGCCCATAATGATATTGACATTTTTGTAGAAAAGAACGATTATCAGAACTTTATAGAAATAATGAAAGCTAATGGCTTTTATGAGATTAAGATGGAATATACAACATTGAACCATACTGTATGGGAAGATTTGAAAAACAGAATTATTGATTTGCATTGTTTTGAATATACGGACGAAGGTGAAATTCTTTATGATGGGGATTGTTTTCCGGTAGAAACTTTTTCGGGTAAAGGAAGAATTGAGGAAATAGAGGTTTCCTGTATTGAACCATATAGTCAAGTAATGTTCCATCTGGGATACGAGTTTGATGAAAATGATGCACATGATGTGAAGTTATTGTGTGAGACATTTCATATCGAAATTCCAAATGAGTATAGATAACTGCAAATAACAGTTTGTAGGGGAGTTCTGATACTCCCCTATAAAAATGGCTATTTATCAACTGTTTGTTGTGACATAGCCTAATAAATAAACCTCTTATAGAATCTTTGTCAACTGTATATTGAAGTTGCCAAATTCTACCAGTATAGCTATCTAATAGAATAAAGTTCCATATATTTTCAGTTTTATATAATTCAAAACGACTATATAATTTTTTAGTAGAAGTTATTAAATTCTCATCAAAAATAGGGAATATTCCAGTAGAATAAAAGTCATCTACACTGTATTGAAGTTGCCAAGTTCTACCAGTGTAACTATCTAATAAGATAAAATTTCACATATTTTTAGTTTGCTGTAATACAAAACGGTCTTTCCAATTTGAATTTTTAGTAGGAGTAGCTAGTTCATCAAAATTTATAGGAAAAGTAACCATATATTTTTCTCCCTCAGTACTAAATTGAGATTGCCAAACTTTTCCAGTATAAGTATCTAGTAGTAAGAAGTTCCACATATTTCTAGTAGGATATAAAGCGAACCTTCCTTCTTTTCCTGAAACTTCTATTCCGCTACAAATTGTCCATCTTTGTCCATCATCTTGAATTTGTGTTATTTCTCCAGTAACAGTATTTAATTGTAATTGGTTATGAACATTTTTAGTAGTATACAATTCATATTTTTTTCCAAAGCTAAAAATAGATAAGAGTAGAAACAAAAAAATAGTTAATAAAGTTTTAAAATTTTTCATAAATATTTCCCCCTTTTATAAGTTTTAAAACGTTATAATTTTTCTTTATCCTCTTCTTCTATTAATTCATGAGGAGTTAATCTTTCTTTTCCTGACTTAACATCATCTACCATTTTAGCAAGTTTTTTCTGATTTTCTTCATTATAAAAAGGGTCGTTTTCAGAAATAATATTTTCTATTTCAAAAGGAAACTTCCTTGTTTCTATTACTTTTTTTATAAAAAGTGTGAAAGCTGTAGCTAAGGATATTCCTTCTTTATTACAAATTTTTTCAGCTTCATTTTTTAAATCTTCATCTATTTCTAAAGTAATTACTATTTCTTTTGCCATAAAATCAAATCTCCTTTCTTTTAGAAAAAGGGAATACTTCAGTATTCCCTTTTTAGATAACTTAATCGTAAAGATCATTAAAACTTGAACGTAAGCGTATAGCTCAAATATTCAGCAAGAAACATCAAGTTCCTTGCTTTTCTCACAGACCCCTTGTCCACAAAACATATCACAGGTGCAAGACCCAATTATTAAATTAATTTGGTAGGGCGTCACTCCTACATCTCCTAGCAAGGGCGATAGCTGACTTTTCTATCCTCAAATTTATATATATATTTTAGCATATTTGAAAAAACTAATCAATTTAAAAAAATGAGATATTTTTTCTAAAAACAGCTTCACAAAATCGTTTTTAAGGCTCTTTTTTATATGTTAATGAGTATTTTATCAAAAGAAACTATAAAGGCTCTCTATCAATGGATAGGAAGCTTTTAGATAAAAAAATGCTATTTATTGATTATTACATCTCTAAAATTATCCACTTTTGTAATTTTATGATTTGTCATTTCTATAAATTTTAAATTTTTCAAATTAAGAGTAATATCTTTATTTGACAACTCCTCAACTTCAGCTACCACAAATTTATTTAATTCAGTTAGTTCTTCAACAATAGCATAATCTTTATTATCAATTTTTACTATTTCATAAGAACTTTTTTTATAGTTTTTAGCTTTTCTATTAGTTATACTATAGTGTACTCCCAATCCAGTATAGATAGCTAAAATTACAAATATTACATATTTCCTTAATTTATTTGGTTCAGTACTTTTTTGAATTATAAACTCATAAAGTAAAAATAAAAGATAAACAAGCATAACATAGCTTATATTTTCCCATGTAAACATCAAAAATCACTCCCATAATGTTTTATAGTTAAAAGATAATTGTCTTATAGAAAACTCTACAAGGTTTTTAAAAGTTACACCTAAAAGTTTAATATTCCTTTTCTCCTCTATCTCATTAAATATCTCTTGAATATATTCAAATAATTTTTCTTTATCATATGTAGCAATAGATATAGTTTTTGCTTTACTGATAGTTGTCCTATCTTCGTATCTAACTTTAATTGAGATTGTTTTAGTAAGAAAATTTTTTGCCTTTAGGCGTTTGTAAGCAATTTCAAAAACTTCTTCTAATTTTTTAGTTATTTCTCCTTCAGAGATTAATGGAAAAGAATAAGTATTTTCAGCTCCCACAGAATGAGTTGGTTTGTCATAATCAACAGGACTATAATCTATTCCTCTACTGTATAAATAAAGAAGTTCTCCTCTAGCTTTTCCATATTTTTTAGTAAGTTCTCCAAGAGAAAATTTATAGACATCTCCTACTAAGAAGATTTTATCTTTATTTAAGAGTTTTTCAAATTTTTCTCCTACTCCTTGAAGTTTTCTTATTTTCTTGTCTTTCATATACTCAATAAACTCTTTTTCAGAATTAAATATGAATTGTCCAAAAGGTTTATTTATATCACTTGCTATTTTGGCTGAGATCTTATTAATTCCAATACCAACAGAGCAAGTTAATCCAGTATGTTTATATATTCTTTCTCTAAAGGTTTTAGCAAACTTCTCTTTAGAAGAATATTTTTTTATAACATCAGTTATATCTATATATCCCTCATCAAGAGCTATAAACTCTATTTTATGTGTTATTTTTAAAACTAAGTTATGAATAATTTGAGATTCCTTAAAATATTTATCTTTATTAGGATAGACTATTAGAAGATTAGGACAGAGCTTTTTAGCTTCAAATGTACTCATAGCTGAATGAATACCATATTTTCTAGCTTCATAATTGGCAGTAGTAACTACTCCACCAGCAACAACCATTGGACGATTTTTATATTTAGGATTATCCCTTGTTTCAATGGAAGCATAGAAGCAGTCCATATCATAATGAAGAATAACTCTATCCATTTGATTCTCCTTATAATTTTTCTTTTAATTTTTTAGATAAAATAAACTTTACTGTAGGTTGTGGTTGAATAAGCATTTTTTCTTTTGTTTGAGGGTTTTGTATATATCTAGCTTTTTTTTCAAATGCTTCAAATGTTCCAATACCTTTAAATTTAACAACTTTTTCTTTAATAATAGCTTCTTTTAATGTTTGAAGAAGTAAATTTACTTCCTCTTTAGCTTGTTTAAAGCTTATATTTTCTTTTTTTGCATATAATTCTATTAAATCTTTTTTCATTTTAACATCTCCCTAAACTCTTTTCCAATAGTAAATCTTATTTTTTTACTAGGGTTAGTTATATATTTTCCAAAAGGAGATACTCCTTCTTTAGGTCTAACTTTTTTTATTTCAAAACGCCCAAAGTTTCTTATAGTAAGACTATTTTCTTTTAATAAAGCTTCAAACCAAGAATCCCAAAAATTGTTAACTTTTTGATCTACAATTTTTAAATTTTTTATTCCAAGTTTCTTTTGATATTCTGATAAAAACTCTTTTTTATTCACTTTTAACTTCCTCCTTAATCTTTTATAAAACAGTTTTTTTTATTTTAACATTTATATTTTATAATATCAAATATTAATTGTAATTAAGAATTAAAGAGAGATATATAAAAATTATTCTTTTGACTTTTGTAAAGTAATATAGTATAATTATTTTATAGATTTTGAGGTAAGTATAATAATTTTATAAATAAGAAAAGTAATATTAATTCTTTTTGTTACCTTGATAATTTTGAGTTAACTAAGACGAATTTTCAAAAGTGATAGCTAATAAGGGGATTTTATTACCTTGCAAAATTTTAGTAAACTAAAACCAGTTGTGAAAAAATAATTTTCACAAAAATGTTTTATTACCTTGTAAAATTTAAGTTGACTAAAACCTCAAATTTTTTTTTGCCTAAAAGAGAAGACCCCCATCTTCTCTTTTTATTATAAAAAAATAGAGAGTTAACTCTCTATTAAATTGGATATTATAATCCTTCTCTAAAAAAATTTTTAAATTCTTTTCCACTTTTCCAAAAACATTTAAAATGATCTAAATAAATTATTTTATTATCTATAGTTCTAAATTCAACTATATAATATTCTTTAGTATATGTACCTTTTGTATAATTTCCTTCTTGTGTTTTGAAACTTTTTTCTTCTTCCCAACTAGAATCAAATGTTTCTTTAAGAATTTCTCCCTCTAAAAAATAATAATTATCATTTCTCCAGCTATAAACTTCAATTTTCAAATTAATCCCCCACATTAAATAAAAATGGGGAATCTTGATTTCCCCATTTTCTAAAAAGCTAAAACTAAAAAAAATAAAAAAAGAAAATAATAAAGAAAAAATAAAAAATAATAAATGAAATAATAAAAAAAAAAAAAATATAAAAAATATAAAAATAAATATAAAAATAAATATGAATGTAGATATATCTAAATTAATAATACCATAATTTGCTTAAAATGTAAAGAAGAAGCTTGGATATAATATAATTTTCTATGATAGAATATTGACAAATTAATAATATGTTGTAATATCGTATTGAAAATCTTAGAAGATAAAAGGAGGAACAATTATGAAAAAATTTAAGTTAAGTTTAAGTATTCTTGGGTTAATTTTTTGTTTGTTTAACTTCTATGGGTGTAATAATAATATTATAAGAGCAGGAGAAAAGATTGCAGATTTAAATGGAAATTATAAAGCTAATCGTTATATAAGACTTTATTGTGACAGTATATATTCAAAAGAAAATATAGAAAATATTTATTATTTATCTGATATAAATCTGACTTATGGAGAAAAAACATTAATTTTAGAAGATTTATTTAATAATTTTATAACAGGATTAGGGTATACAGGTAAAAGAGTTATTTTTAAGCCTATAAACGGAGATAAATTTTATTCAATTATTAATGATAAAAAAGAAGAAGTATGTTATATACCTATAAAAGCTTTTAAAGAACTTCCTTTTGATACTTTACCATTTGTTAGTTTAGCAGTAAAAGATAATAAAAAAACAAACTATTATCTTAATGAGAAAACTTCTTTTATAAAAAAATTAGAAGGAGTAAATACTATTGATTATAATCCTTATTCAAAGGATAAAAGGGCAATTATAAAAGAAGATATAAATTTAAATACTCTTGAAGTTTTAAACCTTTTAGAAAATCAAAGTGTTTCTTTAGCAACAATAAAAAAAGCACTTATAGTTGGTGGAAAATTTTAGTATAGAAATATAAGAAGAGAACTTATTATTCTCTTCTTTTTTTGACTTTTTAACATAGCTATGATACAATGAATTTATAGATTTTGAGGTTGTTATAATATAAGATTTGAGTTGACTAAAATTACGAGGTTTATCGACTAAATCTGCTTGATATTTTATTACCTTGTTAAAATTGAGTACACTAAAACAATCTTTTTGAATAGTCCTCAAATTTATCTATTTTATTATCTTGTTAAAATTGAGTACACTAAAACCTCAAATTCTTTTTTACCTAAAATTGAAGGGAAACCCCCCTTTTTTTTTATTCTCCCACCCCTCTCCCAAAAATCAAATCTCAAAAGGGTAAGATTTAATTTTTCCCACAAAGGCAATGTAAAAACTGATAAATCAGTTTTCTATAAATTAAGTTAATAAGGTAAGAGAAAGCAAGGGTGCTTTCTCTTTTTTTTAGCCTTTTCTCCTACGGACAAAAGGAAAATCCTTCTTTTTCTCCCCTGAGAGCTATGTTCCCCTTTCTATTGAATAAATTGCTATTTTCTATTATTTAATTATGTTCTAATCATTCTAATCGGTCTAGGACTAGGCATTATAACATTTCCTAAGCCCTTGCAATACCTACGCAAGTTTTTTCAAAAATTTTTTCTTAACGCTACGCTAAAAAAATTTTCTTAAAAGTATTGCAAAGTCTTTTAACGGAAATGTTCTTTTAATGCTGTCCATACCGAAAACTAGAATGAAAGAACATTAAAAATTAAATAAATCAAGAAAATACGGAGCAACTATTAAAGGTTAGAAAGGAGGAAGAGTAGAAAAAGAGGGATAGAAAAGATAAAAGATTTCTTTTTTGTCCACCCGAAAATTAGAACTTGTTTCTGATTTTTAAGGGAGTTAGGTTTACTTAAAAAATTAATTCATAGATTTTAGGAGGTTTTAAAATGGAGAATAAAACTTTTAATTATTTAGGTTTAGATTTTGAACCTATAAGATGTTTCACAGAAAAAGAAAGAAAAAATATTTGTAAAAAAGGACTTTTAAATTTTTGTAGATGGGTTCAGTGTAAAGAGTATACTCATAAAGATTTTTATAAAAAAGCTCATGAAATAGGAGCTAAAACATTTGATATTTTTAAAATAAAAAATGGAATTTTAGATAGTTTATATGTAGTCCCTTGTACTAAAAGTTTGGCAATAATAGAAAATCCAAATATTGTGGGATATGAGGTTTTACATAAAATAAATGTAATTGATAGTTGTGCTAGTCTATATAAAGAGTTATATAATTCAGAAGTTAGTTATTTTAGAAATACTGAAAAAGCTCAAATTTATTGGAATAATAAAAATGGCTATGAATTTGAAGTTTTAGTTGATTTTAAAAATAAGAGTATTATTTTTAAGGCAGATAATATAGTATTTGATACTAAACAATTTAATAACTTTTTTGATATGCAAGAATGGTTATACGATAAAAATTTAGATTATTTTGCTGAAAAATATAGTGATAACTATATAACTAATCAAATGGTTTTTGGTGTATTAAATGAAGATATTACCTTGACTGACTTAGATGAAGAAAAACAATATACTTATACTTATTTTCTATATAAATATATCCTTTATAAAATTTATGGAGATAAAGGAACAGTAAATTATAAAATGAAAGATTTATTTGATGAGGAGTTTCCTCTTGTAGAAAATAGAACAAATAAGGAGTTTTTACAAGAAATAAGAAATGACATATTAAATGAACTTAGAAAAGAAATTAACTATGCTTTCTTTGAGGATAAAGACTGGGATTAATTAAAAAATACGCTAACCGTCAACTTGACGGTTAGTGAAAACTAAAAGAATAAAATTGCCTTAAATTCAATAAAATAATTAAAAAAATGTGGAAAAAAGTCACTAAAAATGTTATAATGTATATTATATAACATTCTTTAAATCGATAAAAAGAGGTGGAGAAAATGAAAAAATATTATTTGGATTACTTTGTATAACATCAACAATAGTTCAAGCAAGTTGGTGGGGAGAACTAAGTAAGGGAGAAAGAGCAGGAATAATAGGAGGAACAACAGCTGTTATAACTGGGACTTTATATAACGGAAGTGAATTACAACATCAAAGAAAGTTAGAAAGAATAGATACAGAAATTAGAAGAAATTGTCAATTACCCAACGATTAAAATCGTGGGCTTGTAAAAGCTCTAATTGATTAGACTAAGCTATTTAGTTAGCTACGTTATTTAAGAATATATAGTTACCTTTAGGTATTTTGTCTAGCCTGAAGCTCTAAGGTTAGTGATTAAACAGTTCTGTGGGGTAGGAACAGTGTTACTAATATATAAAACCTTAAATAACTTTGTCGAAGACAACATTACTCTAGCGTAAAGGAGGTTTTAAAAACAATGGTTTACGTACTAAATATTCAAGGTAATCCTTTAATGCCTTGTAAAGAAGCTAAAGCTAGAAGACTTTTAAAAAATTCTTTAGCTAAAATTATTAAAAGAACTCCTTTCACTATTCAATTATTATTTGAATGTGAAAATAAAACCCAAGATATTACTTTAGGTATTGACGCTGGAAGTAAAACTATTGGTGTTTCAGCTTCTACTGAAAAACAAGAACTTTATTCAGCAGAAGTAGTTTTAAGAAATGATATTGTTGATTTAATTTCAACTAAAAGACAGAATAGAAGAACTAGAAGAAATAGATTAAGATATAGAAAACCTAGATTTAATAATAGAATTAAATTTAAAAAAGATAGGTGGTTAGCACCTAGTATTTTACAAAAAATTGAAACTCATTTGAATGTAGTTAAAAAAATACATAAAATTTTACCAATCTCTAAAATTATTGTTGAAACTGCTAGTTTTGATATACAGAAGATTAAAAATCCTAATATTACAGGAGTTGAATATCAACAAGGAGAACAACTTGAGTTTTGGAATGTTAGAGAATATGTACTACACAGAGATGGACATACTTGTCAACATTGTAAAGGTAAAAGCAAGGATAAAATATTAAATGTTCATCATATTGAAAGCAGAAAAACTGGTGGAGATAGTCCTAGCAATTTAATTACTCTTTGTGAAACTTGTCATAAAAAATATCATAATGGAGAGATTAAATTAAAAGTAAAGCGTGGACAATCTTTTAGAGATTCAGCATTTATGGGAATTATGCGTTGGGCTTTTTATGAAAAATTAAAAGAAACTTATCAAAATGTAAAAATGACTTTTGGATATATAACTAAAAATACAAGAATAAGTAATAACTTACCTAAAGAGCATTGTATAGACGCTTATTGTATAGCCGGAAATTTAAAAGCAAAACTAATGAATAGTTATTTTTATCAAATAAAAAAACGTTGTCAAAATAGACAAATACATAAAGCCAATTTTTTAAAAGGTGGTAGAAAAAAATTAAATCAAGCTCCTTATATAGTAAAAGGCTTTAGATTATTTGATAAGGTATCATATCAAGGTAACCCTTATTATATCTTTGGAAGAAGAAGTTCAGGAACATTTGATGTAAGGGATTTATCAGGTAACAAAGTAAATAAAGGTTCAATAAATTGTAAATATTTAAAATTATTAGAAACAAGAAAATATTATTTAACAGAAAAGAGAGAACGAGCGATCCCTCCCAACGACTAAAGTTGTGGGTTTCCTCGCTGGATTTGTTATGAAACAGAAGCAGTTATAGAAAATGCACATAGAAAATATTATAATATAGGTGTACCACCAAAATTACAAGCACCTACTTATAATTCTAATCAAAATATCTATCATAAAAATTCGGGCATGAAAGGTAAAATAATTTTTAATGATGGGCAAAAGCAAATAATACGTTTAGATAATGGAATGAACGTAGTTGTAGAATAAATATATATTTAGGAGGAACAGAAATGGCAAACAAGGTTGAATTTATTGATGAATTAGTAAAGGAAGAAGTATTTAAAAGTAAAGCAGAAGCTGAAAGAGCTTTAACAGCTGTACTTGAAACTTTTGAAACTTTTCTAGTTAAAGGAGAAGAAGTTAATTTTATAGGTTGGGGTAAATTTTCAGTAGAAGAAAGAGGAGAAAGAAAAGGTAGAAATCCACAAACTGGAGAAGAAATGATAATACCAGCGAAAAAAACAGTTAAATTTAAAGTAGGAAAAAAATTAGCAGAAAAAATTAAATAAACTTTTTAGAAAGCTGGTTATTACCAGCTTTTCTTGTTTTAATATTTTTGACTTTTAATGGCATTTTTGCTATAATTAATTTATAGAATTTGAAGTTGTTATAATATCTCTTATAAATATGTTATTTCTGTTTTATTACCTTGTAGAATTTTAGTAAACTAAAACTGAAAACTATTTAATTAAATAGCTCTCACTGTTTTATTACCTTGTAGAATTTTAGTTGACTAAAACCTCAAATTCTCAAATGATAGCTGGAAGCAAAAGATCTCCCAGCTTTTTCTTTTTAAGTCCCCCACCCCTCTCCCAAAAAATCAAATCTCAAAAGGGAAAGATTTGATTTTTCCCACAAAGACAATGTAAAAACTGATAAATCAGTTTTCTGTAAATTAAGTTAATAAGGTAAGAGAAAGCAAG